>Ga0105049_10001622_pt1 | contig 26587 bp, 13 predicted proteins | sample MAT06_FD_78087 | JGI IMG/M metagenome (GOLD analysis project Ga0105049, IMG submission 78087) | Freshwater microbial communities from Lake Fryxell liftoff mats and glacier meltwater in Antarctica - MAT-06 | ecosystem: Environmental > Aquatic > Freshwater > Ice > Liftoff microbial mat | place... | reverse complement strand
TCTGGGTCTGGGCGTTCACGTGGCTCTCCGCAGCTACCCCGCGAACCCGCGAGGCAGCGTTTTGGACCGACCGCGCTATCGTCGTCTTTGGCACCAGCGAGGGTCAACGCACGAACACACGATCGACCCGCTCGGCCGGGCGCCCCAGGTGGCGGACCATCCGCTCGACGATGCGACGCGCTGGGAGCGACGCGGCGAGCTTGCGACCGGCGGCATGGGGGTCGTCACCATCGTCCACGATCGGTGGCTCGACCGCGACATCGCGGTGAAGGTCCCGAGCAGCGAACAGGACGCTACGCGACTGCTCTTCGAGGCCCGCGTCACGGCCAGCCTCGACCACCCCGGCATCGTGTCGGTCTTCGATGCGGGCCGCTCGCCGACGGGTGAGCCGTGGTTCGCTATGCGGCTTGTGCGCGGCCGCTCGCTCGCCGAGGCCTTTGCCGAGTCGGAGGGCAGCGACCGCTCGGTGACCCCGCTGTTGAGGCACGTCCTCGCGGCCGCCGAGGCAGTCGGCTATGCCCACGCCCACGGCGTCATCCACCGCGACCTGAAGCCCGCCAACATCATGGTCGGACCCTTTGGCGAGACGCAGGTCATCGATTGGGGGCTGGCTCTGGCCGCGGGCCGCGAGAGCCCCGACCCGGGACGCGCCGGGACGGCCGCCGCGATGAGCCCCGAGCAGGCCCGACGCGAGCCGCTCGACCCGCGCACCGACGTCTACGCGCTCGGCATGATCCTCTATGAGGCGGTCTGTCGGCGCCCACCCTTTCCGACGTCGATGTCTCGGGAGCAGATCCTCGCGGCGCTTACGACGGAGCAGGTGCCCGAGCTCCCGTCCTCGAACACCATCCCGCCCGAGCTCCGCGCCATCATCGGATGTGCCACCGATGCTTCGGCTGAACGCCGCTACCCCGACGCCAAGGCGCTCGCAGACGACCTCGCGCGTTACCTCGAAGGCCGCCGCGTCAGCGCCCATACGTATTCGGCGCGCGACCTCTTCACGCGGCTGTTCAAGCTGTGGCGGGTGCCCATCATGCTCGGCCTCATCGCGCTGGTCATCGTGGTCACGACCCTCGTCCTATCGTTCGCCGAGGTCGCCGCCGAGCGCGACGTCTCGGAGCTCACGCTGGGTCGAACGCTTGTCGACAAAGCGCGCTTCGCGCTGCACCAGGACGACCGCGGCGCGGCCGAGGTGCTCGCCCTTGCGGCCTTGGAGCGCGGCGACTTTCCCGAAGCCCGCGGAGTGCTGCTCGCGACACCTCGTGAACGCCCGCGCCGGACCGAGCTCCCGATGGCCGGATGCGAAGCCGTCGACGTGATGTGGCCGAGTGCCGCCGGCGCAATATCTGGCACACCTGGCACATCGGGCACATCGGGCACATCGGGCACATCGGGCACATCGGGCACATCGGGCACATCGGGCACATCAGCACCACGCGTGTTCTGCGCTCGTCGGGGAGGGCTCGGAGCTCGCCTTGCCCGTCGGCCGCTGCACGGACAGCAATCTGCGCATCTCGAATATCAGCATCGATGGACGCCTCTGGGCCGGTGTCTGCGGCGATGGCAGCCTCATCATCGGTGCCGTCGACGAGATCGAGGTGCGACGGGTCGACACCCGCCTGCCCGTCTCGCCTGCTCGACCCCTGGCGACAGCGATTGCCATTCTCGATGACCAGAGCGTGCTCGTCGGTGACTCCGATGGTGGGGTGAGCCACATCGATTTGAGTCAGCCCACGACCCGGCGCCGACTCGTCCTTCATCCCGCGCTCGTGCGCGAGCTCCACGTCTCGCCCGACCGTCGGCAGGTTCTGGTCCGCTTCGAAGACGGCCCGCTGTATGCGCTCGACCTCCAGAGCTGGGCCTCGCTCGGTTGCCTCCCGCCCCGGCGTGGCGTCGGCTACCACACAGCGGGCTTCACCCCGGAGGGCGACGTCTTCGTAAGCAGCAGCGGCCGCATCGAGCGCTGGGACTACGACGCCGTCTGCGTGCGCGAACTGACGTTTGGCGAAGGCGTCACCGACCTCGCATTGGCCGCGGACGGCAAGACCCTCGCGGTCGGTCATGGTGCCAGGCTCAGCTTCGTCGATGTCTCGACGCGCACGGTCAGCGCCGTTCATTCCTGGCAGCCCGAGCTCGTCCGCACGATGGCGTTTGCCCCCGTTGCGATGGATTCGCGTGGCGTCAGGCCTCCATTGTTCGTGGGTACGCTCGGCATCAATGGACTTCACCGCTTCGATGAGAGCGGCGCCATGACGACTGCGGAGTTGAACGGGCTCGCGCGCAAGGTCGTGACTCTGGGGTCGGACACCGTCTTGTTCTCCGACTTCGGTCGTCGCCTCCACATCCTTGGCAAAGGCCCGGTTGTCGACGGCCCTCCGATGCTCTGCGAGGACCACCACACGAGCCCTGATGGCCAACACCTGGCGGTGCTCGACGTCGACCAGAAGGTGTGGGTCGCCAGCGGCTGGTCGCCAGGCCAGCCCATGCAGCTCGTGGCCACGGCTGTCGGTGCGCGCAAGGTCGCCTGCTTCGACGCGGCGTTGGTCTTCGCTCTCGACCGCGACGGCGTCACAGAGTTCGCGACGTCGTCGGCCGGGGGAGCAGCGATTCGCTACCAGGGCGATGGCAGTGAGCTCGGCTCGCTGGCCGTATCGCCGACAATCGTTGCGGCGGGCTCACGCAATGGCTCGGTCCATCGCTGGCGTCGGGGCATCGCCGCGCCCATCGCCATCGTGCGGGACCACGAGCGCCGCGTCGACGAGCTCGCCATCGATCCCGACGGCCGCTGGCTGGTCGCAGGGGACTGGAACGGCCGAGTGCTCTTCATCGACACAGAGCTGAGCGAAGCGACGATGGAAGGGGCAAGGGCGGCGACGGAGGCGTGGGGGCTGAGTCTCGAGGAGCTGGTGCGGTCGAGGTGAGGAGGCGTTGGCGTTGGGGTGAGCGGTTGCGCCGGCGTGAGCGGGGGCGTGGGCGCCGGGCGTGGGCGTGGGCGTGGGCGCTTGCGTGGGCGTGGGCGTGGGCGCTTGCGTGGGCGCTTGCGTGGGCGCGGGGCGCTCCAGGCGTCAGGACGCCCCAGGTCAAGGCTCCCCAGGTGAGGTCAGGGCTCCCCAGGTGTCAGACCAGACTCTCTTGGCAACGGAGCGGCCGGAGAAGGATGACGTGTCAGACCCTGACACTTGACACTTAGCCCCAGTCCAAGGCCCCACTCCAGGTGTCAGACAGAAGGAACGACGCCGCATCACGCTTTGGATCCGAAGCCATGCGACACTGCTTAAGGGTTGCACATGCCACAGCGCGATGGGTCGGCGAGCCGACCCGCGCTCACGTCTCGAATCTCGGAGTGGTCGGCGGCGACGCAGCTCCATCGTTCTGCGCGCGTCTCATCGGTCGGCAGGCCACAGTCCTCACAAAGAAGCCCGGCGATCCGTTCGACGCGCCAAAAGCCCGGGGTCCCACAGCGTGGGCAGTCGCTCTTCATCCGCTCGATGAGATTGGCGGTCGCCTTGCCAATCATCTCCATCCGAATCGGATTCAGGTGGGCGCGCAGATCGTTTTCCACGAACACCGTGCCTGTGTGCGATTGCGCCAGCGCGTCGTCGAATGCCGCGTGGAGCAGAGGCCCCTCGACGAGCCCTTTGCGGATCCGCGGATCGTTCTCGCCGTCGGGGCGCACGACGAGGCCGTGATCCGGAAAACCGGCGCGACGCGCGAAGGCGTCGAGCGCGTCGTGCGTGGCCACCTGCGCGTGAAGATGGTGCGCAGCACCCTGGGCGCGGCCGACGATCTCGATGCCTCGGACGCGGTCGACCAGCACCACGAGCTCTACGTTCCACGGGAACAAGCCGTAGGGGTCGGGGCCGAAGCTACCTTCACTCGCGACGCCACAGGGGACGCCGACGAGCTCCATGCCCTTGTCCGCCTTCCTGCGAGCCGCCTCGAGCTGGTTACCAGAACGCGCGATGTCGCGCGTGAAGGTGCCCAGGGAGTCGGTGTCGAAACCCGTCGCGAGCACGAGCTCGGCGCCAAGAGACTCGGCAAAGAGCGGAGCCATGATCCGCTCTTTACCGTGTTGCGTGAGCAGCGCGAGGCGCTTGCCGCGCCAGGACAACTCAGTCCTCACCCTGGGCACGCGTGAAGCCTTCTTCGCCGTCCAGCTCTTCCAGCTTCTCGATGTGCATCCATCGATACTTCGTGGCGATCTTGCTGACGAGCTCGAGCAAGCCCGCGTCCTCGAGGGCGGCCTTTCCATCGCGCAGCACGAACCGGCAGCGCCAGTGGTCGACGCAATCCGTCATCCCGCCGGTGCTCGGGTACACCTTGGTGCCGCGATTCGAGATCATCTTGAGGCGAAGAACGCTCCCTTCGGAGACGGCCTCGAGGCTCTTGCCGAGCTCGTCCGGGGAGAGCGCGGACTCGACGAAGACGTCCGCCCCGACCGTGCGGCGGCTCTTCGGTCGCACGTAGTCGCGGGCCGCGTCGAGGGGCTTGACGACGAGGGGCTTGTGGTCTCGCGTCTGCCAGCGCTCGGAGCGCTTGCCGAGGTTCTGGATGATGCGGTCCGTGAACGCCGTCGTCGACACACTCCCGCTCGGTGAGACGTCGCGGGTGTAGACGCCCTCCTCGAGGGTCACCATGAGCGCGCTCTCGATGGCCTGCGCCGCCGCGAACTCGTCGAGGTGGCGAAGCATCATCGTGGCCGAAAGCAGCACCGCCGAGGGATTGATGACGTTCTTGCCCGCGTACTTCGGCGCGCTGCCGTGCACGGCCTCGAAGATCGCGACGTCGTCGCCAAGGTTCGCTCCGGGGGCGAAGCCGAGGCCGCCGATGAGCCCAGAGGTGAGGTCAGACAGAATGTCGCCGTTCATGTTCGAGGTGACGATTACATCGAACTGCTCGGGGGTGCGAACGGCCTGGTGCGCGCAGTTGTCGATGATGATGTGATGGGCCTCGATCTGTGGATACTCCTTGGCGACCTCTTCGAAGGTGCGCTTCATGAGGCCCTCGGTGAGCTTCATGATGTTCGCCTTTGTCGCGCAGTGGACCTTCTTGCGGCCTTCGGCGACAGCGACCTCGAAGGCGAGCCGCACGATGCGCTCGCAGCCCTTCTTCGACATGAGCTTGAGGCACTGGGCGACACCTGGCGTCTGCATGTGCTCGATGCCCGCGTAGAGGTCCTCGACGTTCTCGCGCACGACGACGAGGTCGATCCCGCGGCCGGTGAAGGGGGTCTTCACCCCGGGCAGCTCGCGCACAGGCCGCACGTTCGCGTAGGTCTCGAACAGCTTGCGCAGCGTGACGTTCGCGCTCTTCTCGCCAAAGCCCACAGGCGTCTCGAGCGGTCCCTTGAGCGCCACCCGCGTATCGCTAATCGACGCGATGGTCTCCGGCGGCACGCCGCTTGGCAGGCCCCGCTTGAAGACCTCCAGCCCGGCCTCCTGTTCCTCCCACGCGATCGCGACGTCGGCGGCCTCGATGATGCGCCGTGTGGCTGCGGCAACTTCGGGCCCGATGCCGTCCCCAGCGATGAGGGTCACGCGTTTCCGGCCGTTCGAGTCGAGCTTGTACTTCATGCGGGTCTCCTGGGGGCTGTCCGTGGTGTCACGAGCGGCGTGTCGGCATCGCCGCCCAAGCCTGACGTACGTCTTGGCGCCGCATCATTCCAATAGATTGAATCGATGACATCGTTCTGTGATACAGAACGATGGTCGTGTTCAACTTCCACCACCTCCGTTACTTCTGGGCCGTCGCGCACGAAGAGAACCTCACCCGGGCCGCGGAACGTCTTCATGTCTCGCAGTCCGCCATCTCTCTGCAGATCCAGAAGCTCGAGGCGGAGCTCGGTCACCCTCTCTTCGAACGTCGTGGCAAGAGGCTGCTCTTGACCGAGGCTGGGCGGATCGCGCTCGATCACGCCGACGCGATCTTCGCGCACGGCCAGGAGCTCGAGAATGCGCTCGGCGAACGCGGTCGGGAGCGCCACGTGCTGCGCATGGGGGCGCTTGCGACGCTGTCACGCAACTTCCAGCTCAGCTTTCTCAAGCCGTTGCTGGGGCGGGAGGACGTCGAGATTGTTGTCCGGTCGGGCGGCTTCGCCGACATGCTGCGAGTCCTCGAAGCTCACCTCATCGACGTGGTGCTTGCCAATGCCGCGCCTCCGCGAGACGCATCAACTCAGTGGGTTGCCCACCCCATCGCAAAACAGCCCGTGAGCCTCGTGGGCCATCCGACGCGCAAGAAGCGTCCCAAGGACCTGAGCGCACTCCTGAGCAGCGAGCCGCTCGTGCTGCCAGCCGCTGAAAGCAGCATTCGCGCCGGGTTCGATGCGCTCGTCAACCGCCTGGGCGTGCGCCCGCGGGTCGCTGCCGAAGTCGACGACATGGCCATGCTGCGCTTGCTGGCGCGAGAACACCGCGGTCTCGCAGTGGTCCCTTCAATCGTCGTGCAAGACGAGCTGCGCACGGGCGAGCTCGTCGAGGTCGCACCGCTTCCGCTGGTCGAGATGTTCTTCGCGATCACCTTGGCGAGGCGTTTCCCCAATCCTCTTCTGGAGGCACTGCTTAGCGAGCAGGCGACGGTAAAGGGTGCTCCGTAGGCCTGGTGTTTACGTCAGTCGCCAGCGATCGGTAGCCACACCTCGTTACGACGCAAGAACCACGGCTTGAACGGCGGGTCGTAGCGATTCACCTCGGGCTCGCCGGTGACGCTGAGGCCACGCGCCGCGACCCACGCACGGAGCGAGTCGGTGCGCTCACGCATGTTCGCGTCCGTCCAGCGGCCGCTGAAGCGAATCACCGCGACCTCCATTGGAGGCTGCTCCGCGAGCACGACGCGCGCGTCGTCGGGCTCCGGCAGGGTCGCTAGCGACGCGCTGGCGGGCATCGTGAACGAGACGGTCCACGTCGCGCCGTCGCGTCGCTGGCCCACCGGCGCCGTCATCGGGATCGACGTGCCGCGCTGCTGCCCGACCGGCGCCGTCATCGCAATCTGCGACTTTCGATGGTTCTTGCCGAAGATGTATCCCGCGAGCCGCCGGAACCCCTCGTTGCTTGCGTCCGACCAGTCGCCTTCCACCTGCGTCCTGGCGACAACGCGCGTGCCGTAGTGGCGGATCTCAAAATCGCCGTCGTGCGTTCGCCTCGTGAATGCAGGCTCTTCGGTCTTCGCCACGGTCGCACTCCCCGGTTTCCGATCGCTACCCCCGCGGGTCCGGCACCGACGGCCCCGATGATCGCAACCCCCTGCGCAGCATGTACACGCGACGTGTCACAAGCAATGGGCGAGGTGACGCTCCCGAGCGTGACGACGATGGCGAAAGCCGCGCATCTATTCGAGCCCGCCCATCACGGTGAGATAGGCGTTGTCCCGGCCCACGTCGCGCACATCGATGTTGATGACCGTGCCGGCAGGCACCGCGGTCGTCAGCGCGCCGAGGTCGATCGATGGGAGCGTGAAGCTCGCCGAGGTGGTCACGGTCGACAAGAGCTGCGGCACGAGCTGGCTCTGCACGAGGCCAATCACCGCCTCGTCGTTGTCGGCGAAACGGCCCTCGTTGATGACGACCTCAATCCACATCGGGTCGAGCTCGCCCAGCACCAGCTTTGCGACCAGCGCGCCCGCTTCGTTGGGCGCGAACTCGACGCTCACCGGCGCCTCGGTCAGGATCCAGAGACCCAGGTGAATCGGCTCCCCCGCGAAGCTCGCCTGCGCATCGAGCCACAGGTCGCCCAGCTCGACCCGTTCGATCGTCGTCGTGCCATCGGCGCCGCACGAATCGAACACCGGCGGCAACAATGCATCGACCTTGATGTGCGCGTCCTGCAGCCCGAAGCTGCCGACCAGGCCGGCCGCCTCTTCCGGGCCGAGGTCGAGCGAGAGCGTGCCGCCCTCCCAGATCGCGAACAAGAGCTGGTTGATGAAGTCGTCGTGCAGCCCGAGCACAATCGGGGTCGGCGGTGGGAAGGCCAACGCCGCCGCTGGCGCGCAACCGCGGTGATCGATGCTGCCGAGATGGGGGTGCGGGCGCCGCGGGAACTTCGCGTAGGCGAGCCCGTCGACGCGCAGCTGCATGCGTTCGGGTGCGATGTCGACGCCCTTTGGGCGCGTCTGGATGACGACCCAATTGCCCGGCGCGCCCGGCACCGGCGACGGCAGCTCGAACTCCTGGTTGATGTTGAGCGCCGCGAACAGGCCGTCGAGCGCCTTGGCGAGTTCGTCCTGGATGAGGTTCACGACCAGGCTCTCGATCGCGTCAATGAGCGGCTCGCGCAGGAACGTGATGACGAGATCGATCGCCGCCTGCCCGATGCCGGTCGGGTCAACGATCGACACGGTCAGCCCCTCCATCTGCATTACCGTGTTCTCGGTGCGCGCCTCGGTCTCGCCCCCGATGATCGCCAGGAACACGTCGGTATCGACGATGACCCGCTCGGTCGCGACCGTGCCCGGCAACGGCTGGACGGGGCGCTGCGCGCAGATGACAGCGACGTCGCACGGGAATAATAACGTAATGGTACCTGCAAGTTTCACGAGCTCGATGCGCACGTGGATGCGCCCCGGCGTGAGCGTCATCGTGACGATGACGTCGTCGATGGTGACCGAATCGAACAGCAGCGTGCAGCTGCCGCCGATGCAGGGGAAGGTCGTCAGCGGGTTCGGCAGAAGGCTCGCGATGTCGAGCGACTCGATGACGAACTCGAAGATCGACGCGAGGTCGTCGCGCGTCGGCTCGTTGCGGTCACCATCGTCGAAGACCTCCTGCATGAGGACCAGCGCCACCCCGTTATCGACCCCGTCGACCTCGAACGTGCGGTCGTTCATCTCGTAGTAGCCATTGGATTTCTCGACTGCGCGCGTGGCGATCGCCTCGTTGCCATAGGGGTCCAACGCGTGCACATCGAGGAGGTTCACCGCGTAGGCGAGTGGCACCTGAATCGAGAAGTCGCCGCCCGCCGGGGGGATCGGGATCGCGAGGTCGCCCACGCGCAGCTCGGCGACGGTGCCGAGGTTGTCCGACACGCTGCCGGCCAACGTCACGGCGACCAGGCTATCGGTCACGAGCCCGCGCTCGGGGCTCGTCAGGGTCAAGAGTGGGCGCGTCTGGTCGACCACCAGCGGGCTCGTCGCGCTGAGCGTCGGGTCGGCGACGGCGCGCGCGCTGACCTGGTAGATGCCTTCGAGGTCGAAGCGGATCTGATCGAGGTTCGTGCCGATGACGCGGTGGTGGCCGCCTGGCGTCGCGTCGAGGGTGTCGACCGGGATCTCCTCGTCGATGGGGTTGCCGTAGGCGTCGAGCCCCTGGCCGGTGACCGTCACCTGCTGCAGCAGGCGATACGCGAGCTGCTCGGGCGCGTAGTGCAGGCGCATCGACACGCGTGGACCGGCCACAACCGTCAGGGTCGCCTTGGCGCGCGCGGCTTCGTCGACGTTCGCCGCGAAGCAGACGACCTGATAGTCGCCCGCGGTGGTCGCGGTGATGGCTGTGATGTCGGTGAGGGTGACGCTCTGAGCCGGAGCGACCTCGATGCGCAGATTCGCGCCGGCCGGGTTGCCGTACTCGTCTTGGGCCTGGCAGGTCACTGCGGCAAGCTCGCCCGGCTCTATGATCGGTGGCTCCAAGGTGATCGATGTGCGCACCGCGACGCCTGCGCTCACCTCCAGCGGGGCTGGGGTCGGGTCGACGAGGCCCGCCTCGAAGTCATTGCAGGCGACCTGGTGGGTGCCCGAACGATTCGAGAACAGCTCGGCGCCCTCGACATAGACGAGCTCGGTCGGGTCGACTCCGACCGCGAAGTTGCCGCCCGACAGTACCTCGCCGCGCCCGTTGTAGCGCACGCACGACACCGTCGCGCGCTCGCCGACGGCGACCGACGTCGGGTTGACGGTCGTCTCGATCGACACCGCCTGCAGCGGGTCGAAGGGCGGACGCTCCTCATGGCAAGCAGCCACGCTCAGGCTGACGCTCGCCAGAGTGAGCGCCATGCGTATCAGGTGCCGATGGGACGAAGCGCGCGACAGGAGCATGACGACCGCCTTTTGCGGCGGTATTTGTACCGGGGTTGTGAGGTCACGCACAAGCGCGCTCGTCGCTTAATGAAGCGATACCCGAGTCTTCCGACGCCAGACCCGGGTGTTGCGCGAGTTCGCCGACTTCTACAACATGCGCCTGGCGGCGTGTGACTGGGACGGCGACGCCAACATTCCGGAGGCGTTCCGAATCGTTGGCGCCGACACGGGCGCGGAGCGGGGTTGCCGCTGCGATGTGCGACGCCGCAGGAACACCACATCTCGCGGCCGTCTTCACAGAAGGTGTCGTTCCGTCGTTCCGCTGGTCCGCGTCGTTGCAGCGTGCCTCGACGCGCGCGTTGTCGCGCAAGCATTGAGCCACATCGCAAAAGTACCCCGGCACGTGGCCGGAGTCTTCTTTCCCAAGGGACTGTATTAGGGATGGTACAGTGACCTTCGAGCGTATGCGAAACGCGCGAGCCAAGGAGACGAAATGACCGAGCTCACCCCCGTTCCCTCGCTGGCAGGCGGCCTCCTGATTGGGCTTTCCGCCTCGCTGTTGCTCCTCACCCATGGTCGCATCGCGGGCATCAGCGGCATCTACGGCGGGGCCATCACCGCGCCGGCCGCTGACCGCGGTTTCCGCGTAGCGTTCCTCGCGGGCCTCGTGTCAGCGGGCTTCTTGATGTGGCTCATCCGACCCGAGTCGTTCCCGCCCGGCCCCGTCACACCGCTGTGGCTGACCGGCATCGCCGGCTTCGTCGTCGGCTTCGGCACCCGCATGGGCAGCGGCTGCACCAGCGGCCATGGTGTCTGCGGGATCTCGCGCGGCTCGCTGCGAGGCATCGTCGCGACCGTCGTGTTCATAGCGACAGGTGCCATCACGGTGCTGGTTGCTCGCATGATCGGAGGCCACTGACCATGCCCGTGACCATGAACGACACCACGAAGAGCAACGTGTGGGCGTACGTGGCGGGCCTCGTGTTCGGCGTCGGGCTCGTGCTCGCGGGCATGACCGACCCGGCCAAGGTCATCGGCTTTCTCGATCTGTTCGGCGACTGGGACGGGAGCCTCATGTTCGTCATGGGCGGCGCCATCGCCATGCACTTCATCCTGTTCCGGGTCGTCACGAAGCGCGCTTCCCCAATCTTCGACACGCGCTTCCATCTACCGACGCGCCGCGACATCGACCCGCGCCTGGTCACCGGCGCGGCCCTGTTCGGGATCGGCTGGGGTCTGGCGGGCTTCTGCCCAGGCCCGGGCATCGTCAGCCTCGGGGCCGGCAGCACGGCGGCGATCGTGTTCGTGCTGGCGATGAGCGTCGGCATGTGGCTGCAAGACGCCACTGATAAGTTGTCGCCAAGTGACAGCAGGGAGGGTGTGCCATGGCAGAGCTCAAGCTGACGCCTCACCTCGTCGTCGCCGACGGTGACCGTGCAATCGCCTTTTATCGGGCCGCCTTCGGCGCGGTCGAACGCTCACGCCATCAAGACGGCGGCGGCAAGATCGTACACGCCGACCTCGCGCTGGGCGGGCATGCGTTCTCGCTCGCGGACGAGTTCCCCGAGTGGAACGCGCTCGGGCCATTGCAGCGCGGCGGCACCTCGGTCGTGATGACGATCGAGGTCGACCAGGGCGTGGACGAGCTGTGGGCCCAGGGGCTCGCGGCCGGTGGCACGGTCGTCTATCCGTTGGCCGACCAGTTCTATGGTGCGCGCTCGGGCAGGCTGGCGGATCCGTTCGGCCACCAGTGGCTCATCACGATGCCGACCGAGGTCGTCTCCAACGAGGAGATCGATCGCCGCATGCTCGCCTGGGAGCAGGCGCAGAAGGCCAAGGACTGACGCGATCGGCGCTGGCCGCGCGCGATCAGCTCGGGGGAAAGCGCCGGTCGAACGGCCCGCGCGTCAACTGCGCGGCACCGTCGAGGACCGCGAACACGACCGTGTGGAAGACGGCGCCGAGCAGCAACGGCTCGTGACCATGGGCGGCTGCGACTTCGAGCACACGCTGTGCCCCCTGCTGTCGTGCTCAATTCGCTCGCGCCGCGGTGCCATGTCAGCACACATTCGCGCTGGCGGCCTGCGGCAGTGCGGGATGGCAGCGCTTGAGGGTTGTGCTCGCACCGCAAGGTGGGCATGCTCCCGCCACTCGATCCTGGGGTGAGATGTGTTTGAATTCCGAGTGCATTGGGGACGGAACCGGAGCGAGAACGACAACCAGAAGGTGGCTGCGGCGCGCCCCTACCGCCGAGCGGTCGCGCTCCTGTCGCTCTTCGCGCTCTTCGCGCTCGTCGCGACCGCGTGCGGCGAGCAGGGCAAGCGCAAGCTCGGTGGGTCCTGCGGTAACGACGCGGAGTGCGACGCCGGCCTCTGCGGCGCCGGCATCTGCCTCGACCCGGACGCCGACGCGGACACCGACGGCATCATCAATGCGATCGAAGTGCAGCTCGGGTCGGACCCAACGCGCGCCGACACGGACAGCGATGGCGTCGGCGATGGCGACGAGATCGACGACCTCGCCAACGTCGATACCGATGGCGACGGCAAGCCCGACATCATCGAGAGCGCCATCGACGACCAGGATGGCGACTGCATCCCCGACCAGTATGACGCCGAGGACAGCGTGCAGAACGGCGACCTGTCACCGATGATCGACGTCGTGTGCGCGCAGAGCGGCGTGTGCGCGGGCCAGCGCGCGCTCCTGACGGTGGTGTGCCCAGAAGGCCGCGCCACCTGCGTCTACGGCGCGGTCGCCGGCTACGCGAACCCGGAAGTGACGTGCGACGGGCTCGACCAGAACTGCGACGGCGTGAACGACGACGGCTTCCCCGACCGGGACAGCGACGCGATCGCCGATTGCGTCGACGACGACTGGGACAACGACGGCGTGGTCGACGGCAGCGACGTGTGCCCGCGTGTGCCCGACCCGGACCAGGCCGACAGCGATGGCGACGGCATCGGTGACGCGTGCGTCGCGGACTACGCCCTGATGTTCGTCGCGGCGCCGACCGAGGCGAAGGTCGGCGTGACGTTCGAGGCCGCGGTCGGGATCACAACCAACGGCGCACCGGACGGAGCCCCGCTGCCGCCGTTCCGTGGCGCCGTCGTGTTGGCGCTCGAGGCTGGCGATGCGGCTCTGACACTGGTCGGTAGCACCACGGCAAACGCCGGCAGCGACAGCGTCGCGCGCTTCGGCGGGCTCGGCGTCAGCGCACCGGGTGAGGGCCTCGTGTTGGTGGCGAGCTCGGGCGCGCTCGGCGTGGGTCGCAGCGCCGGGTTCGATGCGACCTCCGGGGCGCTCGTGCGCTTCGCCATCGAAGGCCTGCCGGAGACAGTCGCGGCTGGCGCGCTGGCGCCGTTTACGATCGTGCCGCTCGACGCGGACGACCACGAGATCCTCGACTACGCCGGCACGGTGCGGCTCAGCGCGACCGATCCTGACGCTCGCGCGGACGGCGAACTCTTTCTCGATGGCCTCGAGGTGACCCTCGCCGAGGCGCCTGCAGCGGTCGTGTTCGTGCGCGCGGGCGACCAGTCGATTGCAGTGATCGAGGTCGACGGCACCGCCACCGGCCAGGCCACGACAGCCGTCAGCGCGGGCGCGGCCGACCACCTGGGACTCCAATTCATCGACGATGCCGTCAGCGCGGGCGAGCCGTTCCCGGTCGAGGTCAGCGCGCTCGACCCGTTCGGCAACGTCGATCCGACCTACACCGGGCGCGTGACGCTCACGGCAGACGAGGTCATGGCGACGTTGCCCGCGCCGCACACGTTTGGTGTCTCCGACGCGGGTCGCTTCACGTTCGAGGGCCTGACGCTCTTGAACGCGGGCGACCACGTGATCCAGGCCAGCGATGGCACCCGCACAGGCCAGGAGGCGATCGGGGTCATCGCGGGCGCCGTCGCGCAGATCGTCGTCGTCGACGCGCCGACCGCCGTCGTCGCGGGTAGCCCTTTCGCGGTGACCATCGAGCTCAGGGACCTGCACGGCAACCTCGTCAGCGACATCGAGCGCGACCTCCGTGTCGAAAGCAGCGACGGCCTCGACCAGCGCCTCACGGTGGCAACAGCACGCGCCGTGATAGGCGACCTCGTGCTTACACTGGCTGGCCCGCAGAGGCTCACGGTCACCGAGCTCGCGGACGCCAACAGCGACCACGTCGACATCGTCGTCAGCGCCGCCGCCGCCAGCCGCATTGCGCTCAACGCGCCGGCCACGGGTGTCGCGGGCACACCGCATAGCGCCGAGGTCACCGCCTGGGACGCCTTCGACAACGTCGCGAGCGGCTATCGCGGCACCGTGACATTCGCCACGAGCGACCCGCGCGGCACGGCCCCCGCCGCGGTCGCGTTCGGCGTGGGCGATGCCGGCCAACGCACGATCGACGGCTTCATCGGGCGCAGCGCCGGGCTCGCGACGCTCAGCGCCAGCGACGCCACGGCCGGCTTGTCGGACACCGCCACGGTCACCTACGCCGCGGCGCCGGCGAGCCGCCTCGCCCTCACGGGCCTCCCAGACGAAGCGGTCGCCGGCCTGTCCCTGAGCCCGACCGTCACGGCCTATGACGCTTACGACAACATCGTTTTTGGCTACGCAGGCACGGTCGCACTGACCTCGGACGACCCGCAGGCCACCTACCCGAGCGCGCACGCGTATGTCGCCAGCAACGCCGGTGCCTTCACGTTCGATGCGCTCGTGCTGAGAACCTCGGGCCGCGTGACGGTCACCGCGCGCGCCGGCCCCCTGTCGATAGCCCTGTCGCTCGACGTCACGCCGAGCATTGCGACCCACCTCGACGTGGTGCTCGGCGATGTGACGCTTGCGGCCGGGGTCGCGACAAACGTCACGCTCACGGCGCGCGATGCGTTCGACAACATCGCCAGCGGCTACGTTGGCACGGTCGGCTTCAGCGCCACCGACGCGACCGCGACCCTGCCCGCCGATGTCGCTTTCGTAGCCGGCGACGCAGGCAGCGTCACGCGCAGTGGCATCGTGTTCCGAAAGGTCGGCGCGCACAGCCTCAGCGCCACCGACCGCGCCAGCGCGAGCATCACCGGCAGCGATACGATCACCATCGTGGCGGGTGCCGACCTCCGCTATCTGCTCGTCGCCCCGCCCACGACCCGCATCGCCGGCGAGGTCTTCGCCTTGACCGTGCGGGTCGAAGACAGCTTCGGCAACCTCGCCACGAGCTACCTCGGCAAGGCCCGCTTCACCTCCGACGATACGCAGGCGGTGCTGCCCGCGGAGTACACGTTCAAGCTCGCCGACGGCGGCGTGCACACATTCAGCGGACTCGCCCTGAAGACCGCCGGTGACCAGACCGTGCGCGTCACCGCCAGCGCCGACGCGCGCGTCACCGCCAGCGCCATCATCGACATCGCACCCGCCGCCATCGCCAGCCTGGACCTTGGGTGCACCCCCGCGTCGGTCGTCGCCGGCGTCGCGGCGAGCTGCGAGATACGCGCGCTCGACGCGTTCGCGAACACGGCGACAGGCCACGTCGGTGTCCTAACGTTCAGCGCGACCGATGGCGCGGCGAGCCTGCCGACGTCGGTCGCATTCAGCGTAGCGGACGCGGGTGTCATCAACGTCGCGGGCATCACGTTCAAGACCGCTGGTGCCGCGACGCTGACGGTCAACGCCGACGCCGTGACGGCCCAGGCGGGCTTCGACGTGACCCCGGCTGCGCCTTCCAAGCTGGCACTGACGGGCCTGCCTGCCTCGCTGGTGGCCGGTGCGTCGCAGCCCCTGACGCTCACGGCGAGTGACGCGTTCGGCAACGTCGCGAGCAACTACACGGGCGCCGTGACGCTCACGAGCAGCGACCCACAGGCGACGTTGCCCGCGGTAACGCTGGCGGGCGGCGTTGCGAGCTTCAACGTGAGCTTCGCCACGAGCGGCACACAGACCCTCACCTGCAACGGCGGTGGCGCCCTTGTCGCGCAGGGCTCGACCAGCGTCGGGCCGGCGGTCGCGACAACCCTCGAGCTCGCGGCGCTCCCGGCGGGTCTCGTCGCGGGCGCAGTGCACAGCGCGGCGCTGACGCTGCGCGATGCGGCCGGCAACATCGCGAGCGACTTCGCGGGCACTGTGGCGATCACCAGCAGCGACCCGCTGGTGGTCGTCCCGGCGAGCGTGACGTTGACCGCGGCCGATCTCGGCCAGAAGAGCTTCAATGTCAGCTTCGGCACGGCGGGCAACCAGTCCTTGACCGTGACGACCGGCGTCGCGATGACGGCGACACGCTCGACCACGATTGCCCCCGCGGCCGCGTCAAAGCTCACGCTGACGGGCCTGCCTGGGAACGTGACGGCGGGCGTTGCACAGACGGTGACTGCGACCCTGCACGACGCCTTCGACAACCTCGCGACGACGTTCAGCGGCAGCGTGGCCGTGACCAGCACCGACCCGGCGGCGACCTTCACGACGCCGCTGGTGTTCACGAACCAGGCGACGCGCACGCTCTCGGTCACCTTCGCGACGGTCGGCTCACGCGCTGTGACCTTCAACGCCGGCGCGGGCGCCCTGACGCAAAGTGCCACGACAACCGTCGGTGCGGCCACCGGCGCATCGTTCAGCCTGAGCGCGCTGCCGGGATCGGTCGCCGCGGGCAGTAGCCACGACCTGACGATCAACGTCGCCGATGCGTTCGGCAACCCGGCCAGCGGCTACGCCGGGACCTTCGGCGTGACGTGTAGCGATCCGTTGGCGACCTGCCCGGCGACCGTCGCGGTCAGCGCGGGCACAGCGACGTTCACGGTGACGCTCAAGACGGCCGGCGCGCAGACGGTGACGGTGACGAATGCACTCGGCACGAAGCAGGCGTCGACCACGGTGAACCCCGGCACGACCCCCGCGACGCTGACGTTGACGGGCCTGCCCGCGAACGTGACGGCGGGCACGGCGACGACCCTGACGGTGACCCTGAAGGACAGCTTCGGCAACGTCGCGACCGGCTACTCGGGCACCGTCACGACCACCAGCAGCGACCCGGCGGCGACGCTGCCAGCCACGGTGGTGTTCGCGAATCAGGGCACGAAGACGTTCAGCGCAACCTTGAAGACCGTCGCTGCGCGCACGGTGACGGCGACGCTCGGCGCGTTGCAGGACACGCAGAGTGCGACCGTCGGCGCCGCCGTCGCCGCCCGCTTCGAGCTGGTCGACCCCGTCGCAGCGTTTACAGCCGGCACCGCGGCGAGCCTGACGGTCATCGCGCGCGACGCTTTCGACAACATCGCGACGGGCTTCGCGGGCACGGTGCCGCTCAGCGAGGACGACCCGAACGCCGCCGCGGTCGTACCCGCGAGCATCGTGTTCGTCGCCGGGGACAACGGCCAGAAGAGCTTCTTGCTGACGCTCCTGACGGTGCCGTCGGTGACGATCGGCACGACCCACGCGGGTCTCGGCAATGATACGACGATCGTGACCGTGGTCCCGGCGTCGGCCTCGAAGCTGACGCTGACGGGGCTCGGCGCGAACGTCACGGCAGGTGTTTCCCAGACTCTTACCGCGACCGTGCGCGACGCCTACGACAACCTCGCGACGACGTTCAGCGGCAACGCGGTCGTGACCAGCAGCGACGCGAGCGCGGTGTTCACGACGCCGCTCGTGTTTGCCAACCAGGCCGTCAAGACGCTGGCCGTGACGTTCAAGACCTCCGGCTCGCGGGGGGTGACGGTGAACGCGGGCTCGGGCGCGCTGACGCAGACGGCGACGACCACGGTCGGCGCGGCGACCGCCTCGACCTTTGGGATCTCGGCCCTGCCAGCGGCGGTCGCGGCGGGCACCTCCCACAACATCACGATCACCGTGGTCGACGCGTACGGCAACCTGGCGACCGGCTACAGCGGCACCTTCAATGTGACGTGCAGCGATGTCGCGGCGACCTGTCCCGCGACCGCCACGGCGACAGCCGGCACGGCGACGTTCGCGGTCATCCTGAGGACCTCCGGCACGCAGACGGTAACGGTGGCGAACGCACTTGGCAGTCAGCAGACCTCGGCCACGGTGAACCCCAGCTCGACCGCGACAACGCTGACGCTGGCGGGCATGCCCGCGAACCTCACGGCGGGCACGCTGACGAAACTCACCATCACGATGCGGGACAGCTTCAACAACATCGTGACCAACTACTCGGGCACGATCGCACTCACGAGCACAGACCCAGCGGCGACCCTGCCGGCGACCGTGGTGCTCACGAACGAGGGCACAAAGACATTCGATGTCACGCTGAAGACGGTCGGCGCGCGCACGGTCACCGCCTCCGCCGGTGGCGCTTTGCAGGACACGGAAAGCACGACCGTCACGCCCGCGGGCGCCGTACGGTTCGAGTGGGTCGACCCGCCCGCGGCGTTTACGGCGGGCATCGCGGGCAACGTGACACTCACAGCGCGCGACGCGTACGACAACGTCGCGGCGGGCTTCACGGGCGCGGTGCCGATCACCGAAAACGACCCGAACGCGGCGGCCGTCATCCCGACCAGCATCGCGTTCGCCGCCGGCGACCTCGGCGTGAAGACCTTCTCGGTCACCTTGATTACCGCCCCGTCGGTGACGCTCGGCAGCAACCACGGGACCCTCACCAACGACACGACCGTCGTCGCCGTCAACGCCGCCGCCGCCGCCAAGCTCCTCTATACCGACCCTGCGGCCTTCACCGCGGGCGCCGCCGGCAACATCACGCTCACCGTGCAGGACTCCTTCGGCAACACCGCCAGGACCTTCACGGGCCCTGTGACCATCACCGAAACCGACCCGAGCGCCTCGGCCATCATCCCGACCAGCGTCGCCTTCGCCCCGGGCGACAACGGCGTAAAGACCTTCTCGGTCACGCTCATCACGGCCCCATCCGTCACGCTCGGCACCGTCCACGCGACGCTCACGGCCGACACCACCCTCGTCACCGTCAACGCCGCCGCCGCCGCCAAGCTCCTGTATACCGACCCCGCCGCGGCCTTCACCGCCGGCGTCGCCGGCAACATCACGCTCACCGTGCAAGACACCTATGGCAACGTCGCCAAGGCCTTCGCGGGCATCGTGACCCTCACCGAAAACGACCCGAGCGCCTCCGCCGTCATCCCCGCGTCCATCACGTTCGCCGCGCTCGACAATGGTGTGAGGACCTTCTCTGTCACGCTCATCACGGCCCCATCTGTCACACTCGGCACGAGCCACGCGACGCTGACCGTCGATACGACCGTCGTCACCGTGAACGCCGCCGCCGCCGCCAAGCTCAACTTCACCGACCCCGTCACGGCCTTCACCGCCGGCGTCGCCGGCAACATCACGCTCACCGTGCAGGACACCTATGGCAACACCGCCAAGACCTTCGTGGGCAGCATCCCGATCACCGAAAACGACCCGAGCGCGTCCGCAGTCGTGCCGACACCTGTCACCTTCGACCTCGCCGACAATGGCGTGAAGACCTTCTCGGTGACGCTCATCACCGCGCCGACGGTGACCCTTGGCACCAACCACGGGACCCTCACCGCCGATACGACCGTTGTCAGCATCAACGCCGCGACCGCCACCAGGCTGCTCTTCACCGACCCCGCCGCCTTCACCGCCGGCGTCGCTGGCAACATCACGCTCACCGTGCAGGACACCTATGGCAATACCGCCAGGGCCTTCACGGGCACCGTCCCCATCACCGAAAACGACCGCAGCGCGTCGGCCGTCGTGCCCGCGAGCGTCACCTATATCGCAGCCGACAATGGCGTCAGGACGTTCTCGGTCACGCTCATCTCGGCCCCATCGGTGACGCTCGGCACCAACCACGCGACGCTCGCGGACGACACCACGCTCGTCACCGTCAACGCCGCCGCCGCCGCCAAGGTCTTCTACACCGACCCGCCCACGGCCTTCACAGCCGGGATCGCGGGCAACGTCACACTCACCGTGACGGACACCTATGGCAACACCGCGACGACCTTCACGGGGGCCGTCCCCATCACCGAAAATGACCCCAACGCCGCGGCCGTCGTGCCCGCGAGCATCACCTATGTCGCGGGCGACAAGGGTGTCAGGACGTTCTCGGTCACGCTCATCACCGCACCCACTGTGACGCTCGGCACCAACGACGCGACCCTGACGGCTGACACCACCGTGGTCACCGTCAACGCCGCCGCCCCCGCCAAGCTCAGCTTCACCGACCCCGTCGCGGCCTTCACCGCCGGCGTCGCCGGAACCCTCACGCTCACGGTGCAGGACACCTATGGCAACACCGCCAGGACCTTCGTGGGCAGCATCCCGATCACCGAGAATGACCCAAATCCCGCCGCGGTCGTGACGACCCCTGTCACTTTCGTCGCCGCCGACAACGGCGTCAGGACCTTCTCGGCGACGCTCATCACCGCGCCCTCGGTGACGCTCGCCACCAACCACGGGACCCTCACCAACGACACGACGCTCGTGACCATCAACCACACAACCGCGGTCAAGCTCGCCTGGAAGACCCAACCTCCCACAGGCACGACCGGCGTGGCCCTCAGCGCGAACCCCGTCGTCGAGGTCCAGGATACCTACGGCAATCGCGCCTTGTCGGTCGCCGCCACGACCATCACGCTGACCCTCACGACCAACCCCGGCCGCGCCAGGCTCGCCGGCAACGCGGTCGCGACCAGCAGCGGGCAGGCGACCTTCACCGCCCTCACCCTCGACCAGCCCGCCACCGGCTACATCCTGACCGCGCGCGGCGGGTCCTTCACCGCCGCCGCGAGCAGCACCTTCAACATCACCTGGGCAACCCCCAGCTTGACCACCGGCACGCCCAACCTCTCCGGCACCTGTGTCGACGTGGCCTTCGACATCGCCCAGGCCGCATCCGCTCCGGTCGATCTGAAGCTCACGTACGACATCATCGGCGACTCGCCGAACCTGGGCTTCGTGACCGCGACCCAGGCCGGCGCACCGCTCCCCGTCCTCGCGAGCGACATCTTCGGCGTCAAAAATCTGCCGACCACCGCCACCGCCACGGCGCGCAAGATCCGCTGGGACGCCTACGCCGACCTCGGCACGTTCGCCCCGACCTCGGTTGCACTTCGCCTGACCGCTTCTATCAACGGCGCCGTACCGACGACCAGGACCCTCTCGGCGAGCTACGCCTACGACGCCGCGTGGACGGCCGTGCCCGTGCAGACAGCCATCAACGGCATCGGGCCGACCGCCTCCGCCAGCGGCGACTTCAACAACGACGGCCGCCCAGACCTCGCGGTCGCGCGCGGCACCTTCGCCGGCTTCTCGCTCTACCTGTCGCGCCCGAACATGACCTACACCCAGCAGAACTTCACCTGGGTTGGCATCACCCCCGGCAACATCACCAGCGTCGCGGCCGTCGACCTGCCCCGCTCGGGCGGGAACTGGCAGGGCTCGAACGCGATCCCCGATCTCGTCTTCGGTGACGCCGCCAAAGACGCGGTCTACATCGTGCACCTCTCCCTCTCGAACGCGACGACGGTCGCTGCCGACGCCCCGGTCCTCGTGAAGGGCCTGAACGACAGCACCGACCCGAACCCGTGCGCGTCGGCCAGTGGCCTGCGCATCGTCGACATCGCCGCGGGCCCGCTCGACAGCGATGGCCCGCCCGAGCTGGCGATCGCCTGCTCCGCCCGTGCGACCGTCGCCATCGCAAACTTCGACGGCACCGATTGGAGAGTCACGACGCGCCTCAAGACGGTCTTTGCCCCTTCAGCGCTGGCGATTGGCGACCTCGATCGCGATGGCAAACGCGACCTGATAGCCGTCGGTGGCGACGGTGCCGGCCGCAAGCTGGTCAGCTTCCTGAACAAGCTGAACAACGTCGACGAGCTCCAGAAGCTCGACGACATCACCATCGTCGGCTCGGTCGCGCCGACCGACGTGACCCTCGGCGACCTCGACGACGACGGCGACCTCGACGCGCTCGTCGCGGATGCGACCACCAGCCTGTACCTCCTTCCGGGCGACGTGAAGCGCGGCGCAAATGTCGCCGTGGTTAGCCTCCTGGCCGCCGCCAAGGCCGTCGCCACGACCCACCCGCACAGCGCAGTCGCCATCGCCGATATCGATCGCGACGGCCGCCCCGACATCGTCGCCGGCTCGCGCACCGCGGACTTCGTCAGCATCCTGCGCTCGCTCGACTGGGCCGCGGCCACCCCGACGGTCGTGGCCACCAACATCGGGCTCGTGCCGGTCACCAACGGCGGGCCTGTCGGCGTGCACGTAGGCGACGTCGATGGCGACGGTTGGCTGGACGTGCTGGTCGCGCGCGCCGACATCAACACCGCCACCGACTCGGTCGCCACGCTGCGCGGTATCGGCAGGGCCGCCTGCGACGGGCACTTCGAAGGCGCTGGGCGCGGGCCGCGGCCCGTCAACAGCGTGGTCCGCAGTCGCGCGGTCGACCTCAATCGCGACGGCAAGCTCGACCTCCTGGGTGAGAGCAGCAACGGCATCGAGGCCCTGTACGGCCTTGGCAACGGGCGCTTCGCCGTCGATCCCGTGAGCATCAGCGGTGGACCCATCGCGCCCGCCACCGGTGACTTCAACGGCGACGGCAAGCTCGACATCGCCGCGCGCAACGCCTCCACGGGCGCCTTGACCCTCCAACTCCAGGGCGCCAACGCCTTCACGTTCACGCCCTTCACCGGCACCCAGGACTTCAAGCCGAACGTCACGTCGGGTCCCTTCGTCGCCGACTTCGACCTCGATGGCCGCGACGACATCGCCTACATCACGACGAACCCCGCCTCACCGACGGCGGCCGGCAACCTCTACATCCATCGCCAGACCTCAGCGGGCGTCTTTGCGCAGGCTGGCAACATCGCCACCACGAGCCCGAGCGGCATCGCCGGCTCCGACGTCAACGGCGATGGCATCACCGACTTTGCGTTCACGCGCATCAGCGCCGGCGTGCCGGCTTTGTGCGTGGCCCTGTCGACGGGCGTCTCGCCAGCGACCTGGGTCATCACGGTTGGCGCGTCGACCTGCGCCACCCTCGAAGTCCGGAGCGTTTCCGAAGGCACCCTTCAGTTCGCCACCATCGACAGCGACGCCGTCCCTGAAATCGTGCTCGTGAACATGGCAGCCGGCGGCAGCCGCGCATTCCAGGTCGTGCGCCAGACCACCGTCGGCAGCGGCCTCTTCAACCTGTTCGAGGACGACACCGCCCCCGGTACCAACCCAAAGGGCTGGCCGCTCTGCACGAGCTGGCAAGGGATAACGCTTGGCGAGTTCAACGGCGCCACCGGCACCGACGTCGCATACTCCTGTAACTCTAGCGCCTTTCAAAATGGGGTGGAGGTCCGCTACCGCAGCGCCAACAGCTATCCGGCCGCGGCCAGCGCCGTCGTTGGCGGCGGCGACTCCAGCAACTTCATCGCGAACGGCGACTTCGACGGTGACTTCGCCAACGACCTCGTGCACGCCCTCTCCGTCACCCCGCACGCGTCGACTGCCAGCGGCTTCGACGAGCCGGCGTTTACCCAGATCGTCTCCACCCTCCCCAACGGGCGAGTCGTCGCCGACCTCAACGCGGATGGGCGCGCGGACGTCGCGATGATCGCCTCGAGCCTTGGCTCGACCGACGTCACGCGGGTGCTGCAGACGCGACCGAGCGGCATGGGCACGGTCAGCGCGATAACGACCAACCTGATTGGGCTCAAGCTCATCGCCAGCGGCGATACCAATGGCGATGGTCGCCAGGACCTCGTCGTGGCCTACGTCGATCCCGGGAAGGTGAGTGGCATCGGGTTCCTCGAACAGACCGGTGCCGCCGGCAACTTCGCGCTGGCGCGCACGCGCACGTTCATCAACTCGACCTACGTCACGACCTCGCTCGTGGTGAGCGACGTCGATGGGGACGGTCTCGACGACGTGGTCGTCGCGAACACGGCAGGCACGGCGCCGGACTTCATCGGCATTTTCCGCCAGACCGCGCCCGGTGTGTTCAGCGATACGACCGACGTAAGGGCGACCTTGGCGGCCGCCGAGGACATCCGGGCGATGGCGGTCGGTGACTTCGATCGCCCCGGATTCGGTACCGTGCTGACGCTGGCGAACCGGCAGGGCATTGCCAGCTACGGACACTGCGCGTCGCTCTCGACGACGTGTGTGCGCACCTTCGGGCTCGATCGCGACGCCAGCGGCAAACTGTCGATGCCGCAGTTCGTCGCCTTCGCGGCAGTCAGCGCGGTCGGCGGCGGTACTCCGGTCGTGACCACGGGCGACGTCAACCGCGACGCGCTCGACGACATCGTCATGGTCGACTCTGGCCTCGAGGTCGTCGCCTGGCTCCAGGCCAGCGGCGCGCTCTCGTACAGCGAGAAACAGGGCGGCGTCCTGACGGGAAACTCCCCCATGCAGATCGCACTCGCCGACGTGGACCGCGACGGCCAGGTCGACGTGCTCGTCAATGAGCTCGGCTCGGGCTACCACGACGGCATCGAGGTCATCCGCCAGGTCGCGAGCGGCTTCGTCTTGGACAGCGAGGCCGCCTTCGAGAGCTTTGGCCGCGACGCGGTGCTCGACTTCCTGGTCACTGACTTCCTGGCGATCGGCAAGCCCTCGCTGCTCGGCTTTACCGCGGCCCTTGGCGGCAACGGCACGGCAGTCTACGGCGTCCGCATCAAGCGTTGAAGCGGCGAGGTCGCCTCGGCGGCTCACTTCGCCAAGGAACCCAGAAAGACAGGCAGCCAGGAGCGCGAGCCCTTTGCTGGCTTCCTCGATTCGTTGATACCAACTCGCAACGGCTTCGCCTGCGAGTTGGAGAATTCCTGGGTTCCTCAGAGGGCCCGACAACGGATGTGCTTGCCGTAGTGCGTCCTTCCTTCGCGAGCACGGCGTCGTCGACCGCGAGCAGCGTGCGCGTCACCGCGGCGACCCACACCTCGCCCGGGCACCGTGAGCGACCCGTGGCCTCGGGCAGGCTGGCGAAGCCTAGGCTGATGACCCCAGGCGCACGGTTGACCCACGCCGCGTGTCTCCCGCGGTAGTCGCACGCGCCCCGCAGCGGGCCTCGATAGGGATCGGGCCGCTGGCACGTTGGGTGCTCTGAAGTCGTGACAAGGAGACACCACCATGTCCGACACCACCGTCACCACGCCTGCAACGACGACTCAACAGACCCCGGCCCGGCCCCCGCCGAACGGTCGAGCGCGACCCCCGGCGGCGCGCTGAAGGTACAGCTACGCGCCGCGGACTTCTCGGCCGGCGAGGCCCTCCTGGCCCCGCGTGAGACGGTGCAGAAGACGCCCGTGCAGCGCTCCGAGGCGGCGCCGGCGGCGGCGGACGAAGCTGCCGAAGGCGAGCCCGGTGTCTGCTCGATGACCGACGATCTCGGTGACATGTCGTCGTATGCGGAGGTGCTACAGGCGCTTGGCGGCGGCCTCGATGTGCTGGCGCCGGCGGTCGGTTCGGGCGTGAACCTGGCCGCGAACGCGAGCGTCACCGCGAGTGGCGCCTACGCCAAGATCGCGTTCGGGGCTCACTCACGCGCACGGCCGCCGGCCTCGGCGGTTCGCTCACCGTGAGCGGCTCGATCGGCGTCGGCACGCAGGCCGCGACCAGCAGCGCTCATGCTGCGCTGAAGGTCTCGAACACCCTCACCGTGAAGGGGGACAGTGGCGGCGAGTGCGCCGATCTCGCAGGCCTCTGGGTACACACCTTCCTGTCGAGCCAGCCCGACTCGGCCTGGGACTACCTGACCGAGCCGGCGCTCACCGCCGCGCGTGAGTGGGCTTGGCAAGCTCGCCGCCGACGCGCTCTGGGGCGAAGGCTTCCCGGCCGCGGTGCTCGCGCAGATGGGTCCGGCGTCGAGCGGCAGCGAAGCCGACACAGTCGCGCAGACGGTCGGAGTGGGCATCGAGGCGGCGGCCTCGGATACCAATCCGGCCACTGCGGCCAGCGCCTCCGGCGAGGTCAGTGGCAAGGCGACGACCACGCTCGGCACGGACGACTCCGGCGGCATGACGAAGACAAAGACGAAGAGCGCCACGATGACGGTCGGCGTATCGGCGCTTGGCTGTAGCGGCAGCGTGACGGTCGACACCGCCAGCGGCTGGCGCATCGCGGTGGTCGTGCCGATACCGCCGGCCGCGGCGGGCCCGGCGCAAGCGGTGATCGTGGCGTTCGCAGCCGCCATCGACAACGCGTTCTCGCAGGTCGTGGCCGGCAAGGCCATCGAGCAGCCGACGGCCGACACCGTGAAGGGCATCCTGACGAGCTGGCATGCACCGGTCACCTCCGCGCTGGAGGAGTCGGGCGTGATGAAGGGCAAGCTCGAGTTCGCGGGTGCCGGCACCTGGGACAACAAGGCATCCTTGACCGTCACCAATATCTCGAGCGCCTCCCTGCCCGCGGGCAGCATCGGCGGCGGGGTCGCGGGCGTCGGCGTCGAGGCCAAGGCGGAGCAGAAGACCGTGCTCATCAGCCTGCCCTGAGGCCGTCGCTGGTGGGGCACCCCCATCTCGGTGCCTCACCCCACCCCCGACGGTGCCTCACCCCACCCCGACGGTCGCTCACCACACCCCCGACGGTGCCTCACCACACCCCCGACGGTCGCTCACCCCACCCCCGACGGTCGCTCACCACACCCCCGACG
>Ga0105049_10001621_pt1 | contig 26602 bp, 25 predicted proteins | sample MAT06_FD_78087 | JGI IMG/M metagenome (GOLD analysis project Ga0105049, IMG submission 78087) | Freshwater microbial communities from Lake Fryxell liftoff mats and glacier meltwater in Antarctica - MAT-06 | ecosystem: Environmental > Aquatic > Freshwater > Ice > Liftoff microbial mat | place... | reverse complement strand
TACGAAGTGGCGTAAAAACCTATTTTTTTTCACTTACAGGTAGCTTCATCGTTCTGAAAAACGCTAATATAAAACATCTTTCTCATTTGACAAAGTAGAACTAAGACCTTCGCCTTCTGTTTTGCAGCCCAGAACTCTGTTCCGGGATTGATATACCCGAAACCGAAAGAGTTCCGGGCTACTGCCCAAAAACATATTGAACGATATTGGCGCCCATTTGCAAAGCCTTGGTGCGAAGTTCTTTAGGATCGTTGTGGATATCATCCCAACCATCGCCGAGGTCGGTCTCAAAGTTGTAGTAGCATACCAGACGACCCTGGTAGAGAAGTCCAAAGCCTTGTGCTGGCTTACCGTCGTGTTCGTGGATTTTTGGAACCCCGTTGGTAAAGTTGTATTTCTGGTGATAAATAGGGTGACTAAAAGGTAGTTCTACAAAATCCAGCGCTGGAAAAACCTTTTTCATGGCAGGGCGTACAAAGGGGTCCAGGCCAAAATCATCGTTTAAAATTAGAAAACCACCGCCCTCTAGATAAGCGCGGAGGTTTCGAGCTTCAAGATCGCTGAAAAGCATATTGCCATGGCCAGTGGCGTAAACGATTGGATAGTTGAAAATCTCGGCGCTGCCGGGTTCCACAGTAGCATAATCAGTCGCATCAAAATTGGTTCGAAGGTTCTCGTTGCAGAACTTGGCGAGGTTTTTCAGTGAATTCACATCATTGTACCAATCGCCGCCTCCACTGTATTTGAGCAGGGCAAGCTTGAGGGTAGGTGGCGGGGCGGGCGGGCGGAATGCCGAAGCTAGCAGCAATGAAAAAGTTAATATTAAGTAGCGCATTTATTGAAAATCAATTGTTTGTTCAAAATTTTGAGTCGTCCACACTGTTCAGATATTCCTGTATTTCTCCGACGACAGATTGAACGCAGCCATCTTCGAAGGGCGATTTCAGGTTGGCGAGTTTTACCAAATTGAGGAACGAAAGGCTTCCCCCAGCCCGGCAAAGACGAAGATAATCGGCCCAGGCGGAATCGTGGTCGCGGCGGTCTTTTACCCAGAACTGAAAGGCACAAATCTGTGCCAGCGCATAGTCAATGTAGTAGAAGGGGGAGTTGAATATATGGCTTTGTTTGTGCCAAAAACGGCCCATTTCGAGGTGTTCTATGCCATCGTGATCGCGGTGAGGCAAGTAAGTGCTTTCTAGGTCTCGCCATACGGCATTTCGCTCAGCGGGGGTCATATCCGGGTTTTCGTACACAACATGCTGGAATTCATCTACTGCCACGCCGTAAGGCAGGAACTGTATGGCACCCGCCAAATGCATGAAATGATACTTGGCGGTCTGTTCGCCAAAAAACAGGTGCATCCACGGCCAGGTAAAAAACTCCATGCTCATGGAGTGAATTTCGGCGGCATCGGCAGTGGGCCAATGGTACTCCTCAAATAGAAAGTTGCTGCTGCTCCATACTTGGAAGGCGTGTCCGGCTTCGTGCGTGAGGACATCAATATCGCCACTGGTGCCATTGAAATTGGAGAAAATGTAGGGAGCGTCGAATTTGCTGATATAGGTGCAATACCCTCCGGTGGCTTTGCCGTCGCGGTTAACCAATCCATCAGCTTGGCCCCTTGCATCCTAGTGAAAAAAGCATCGGTATCAGGGCTTAGTTCTTGGTACATCTTGGCGGCATTCTCCACGATTTGTTCGGGGGGACCAATGGGCTTAGGATTACCGCTGGCGAATTTGTAATCTTCGTCGTAATATTTCAATTCCTTGACTCCCAACCGTTTCCGCTGGCGCTCATAGAGCGCAGAAGCGATCGGAACGATGTGCTCACGAACTTGTCGCCGGAAATTTGCCACCATGTCGGGTGTATAGTCGGATCGCCGCATCCGGGCATACCCGACTTCAGTAAAGCTGCGGAATCCAAGTTTTTGCGCCATGCTGTGCCGCAAGCGTACCATCTTGTCAAATATGTTTTCTATAGCCTCGGCATTGTCGGAATAAAAACTCCATTTTGCAGTGGTCGCGTTTTTACGCGTAGGGCGGTCGTCGGAAAGTTCAATTGGAAGCAGACTACTGAGGTTGTAGGATTTTCCATCAAAGTCAACTTTTGCTCGGGCTTTTATTTTGGTGTATTCCGTACTGAGGGCATTTTCTTGCTTTAAATCCTCCAGTATGCTGGGTTGGAAGGTTTTGAGTGAAACCTCCGCCAAAGTGAACAGGTGCTGTCCATATTTTTCGGCCAATACATCCCGAAAAGCTGAGGAGAGCAGGGCTTGAAAAAAGCGGTTGTTAAGGGCCTCGAAGGAAGGCGATTGTTCGTCAAAATATTGATTTTCACTCTCGTAGAAAGGATCCGAAGTGTTAGCGGTGTGCCTGATGTAACAGAGGTTGAACATAGAACCGAATTCCTCGCGCGCAGCCACAATACCCGCCAAAGCATCCTGTTGCTTGTCAGCATCCGAGGCGTTTTCAAATTGGAGAAGATGTTTTTCAAATTCTTTAGATACCTCCGCCATGTCTGGCCGGGTGTAAATGAAATCGTCAAAAGTTGCGTAGGAGGTCGAAAGCGTGGTTCTTTTCATATTGCAGCGGTTTTTTTAGCAATGAATGCATGGTTCTGGCGGCGAAAATACGGGAAAATGATGGGGTCAGAGTGCGCTCACGAGAAGCATTGTAGAGAAGAATCCAATCAAACCCTTATTTTCGCCACAAAAACAGGATAATAATGCGAATTTTACTTGCGCTTATCTTCAATTTTGTCCTTTTTGGACTAATCGCCGCCCAAAGCACGGCTTATGTCATTCAGTTTGGCCCTACAGCGGGTCTTCAAAAATGGGACAACTCCTCTGGGCGCGAACCATTGTTTCAATATCATGCCGCCCTGAGCATGGAAACCATTAATAATGAAGACAGTCAGGGTTCTTTTTACATGCAGCTAGGCTATCATGTGAAAGGAAGTGCTACGCGATATCGTTTTTTCGACCTCAACAGTAATACCCCAGGGGGTACTTTCACGGAACGTTTTAAGTTCAATAATTTTTCATTTTCATTTGGCATAAAACAACGCTTCAAAGAGAGTAACAGTGGCCGTACCCGTTATTTTTACTTTGGTGGATTAAGGGGTGATTATACTTACAGCACGAACGTTGATGAGCTTATTGGCAACGACCCAAACAGGAAGCTCATCTATCCGCTTATGGGCGGTGTACAACGCTGGATGGCAGGGTTTTCAGCTGGAGGTGGCGTAGAGTTTCATTTTTCTGAATTGGTAGGAGCTCAAGTCCAACTCTCCATTAACCCGGACGTAACCCCACAATACAGACAAATAGCAATTCCAAATGTTCCTGATCCTTGGAATCCTGGACAGAATATCACAATCCCCGAACGTCGAATTCGCAACACAACCGTTGAACTTTCCATTGGCCTTCGGCTTCTGAAAAAGGTCATTGTAGTTGAGTAGTTTTAAGCAGGTACTTTACAAGGCGTAAACGGGACACCCTCGAAACTTGTTATTTGAGCAGTTCTTCCCAATATTCCACCGCCCGTCGGGTGTGTGGGATGCAAATAGAACCACCAACCATGTTGGCAACCGCAAAAACTTCATAAACCTGATCGGTAGTCACGCCAAGTTCATGGCATTTGCCGAGGTGGTATTTGATACAGTCATCGCAGCGCAGCACCATGGAGGCCACCAGACCGAGCAATTCTTTGGTACGCATGTCAAGTGCGCCCTCTTGGTAGGTCTGGTTGTCGAGGCTCCAAAAGCGTTTGATTACCTTGTTGTCCTGTGCCAGAATACGCTCGTTCATACGCGAGCGATAGTCATTGAATTCTTGAACGAGTGACATTTTTTGAATTTTTTTGATGTGATAAATTTGGCGGGTGCAAAGATTCCAAAAGACAAAACCGAACACACATTGTTCACTACTTACCACCTGTAAAAATGCTCAGAGCTGCTCTTATAGATATGTACAACGGCGAACATAATCGAGGGATCCCAATGCTGAAAAGTATTTTGGACCGGTATGCCGAGGTGCTGGAGTACGACCATTTCGATGTGCGGGCCAAGTGCGAAATCCCCGATCTTTCTTACAATATATACCTGTTTTCGGGTGGCCCCGGCGATCCCCTTGAAAGCGGCGGTAAGTGGCAAGCGCCATTTTTCAACCTTATTGAAGACCTGTGGCGCCACAACCAGCAATCTTTGGAAGAAAAGAAGCACTGCTTTTTTATCTGCCATTCTTTCCAAATGGCTTGTCACCACTTCGGCCTTGGAGAAGTGACCCAGCGCTATAAAATGTCGTTTGGCACCTACCCGGTATATAAAACGCACGCCGGGAAGGAGGAGCATTTTTTTGTGGGCCTTCCAGATCCGTTTTACATCGCCGATTTTCGCCGTTATCAGGTGGTAAGCCCACGGCACAAACGGTTCAAAGACATGGGTGCCGAGATTTTATGTCTTGAAAAGTTGCGTCCTCATGTACACTACGAGCGGGCAATCATGGCAGTACGGTTTAGTCCAGAAATGATCGGCACACAATTTCACCCAGAAGCTGACCCAAGTGGTCTTTTACAATACTTCATGGAAGATGAGCGCAAAAAATCCATTGTGGAAGAGCACGGTGATTCGCGGTACGATCGGATGATTCGAGACCTGGCAAACCCACAAAAAATCCAGCGCACCTTTGAAACCTTGATTCCAGCCTTTTTAGATGGGGCGGTAGAAGCATTGGATGCTGCATTGGATTATGCCTGAAAGTTCGGTATGAAACAAAAACGGTTCAAAGCAATGCTGCTTTGAACCGTTTTTTGCAAAAAGGAGCGGGCTTCATACAAGCCAACCCTTTAAAAATCAGGGATTGACGTTTTGCTCCAAATAGGTGATCGCATCACCTACTGTTTGGATTTTTTCGGCTTGCTCGTCGGGAATGGACACATCGAATTCTTTTTCAAATTCCATGATGAGTTCAACGGTATCGAGCGAGTCGGCGCCGAGGTCGTTGATGAAGCTTGCCTCAATGGTCACTTCGGATTCATCAACACCCAATTTGTCAATGATGATTTTTTTTACGCGGTCGGCTACGTTTGCCATGTTTTTCAAAACTTGTTGGTGAAAAAAAGTCAATTTTTCAGGGTGCAAAGAAACGCCAACTAGCAGGTTTATCAAACATTTCGCCCTTATTTTTTTGATGGGTAATAAATAAGCACCGCCCATACTTTTTGTAAATCAAACACTTAGTCTTGTAAATTAGGAAGCGACCCCCTGTTTTTTTAAGGTGTTTATTCATCTTTTGAATCAAGGCGACACAGAACAGAGCAGATTTTGATTTGGAAACTGCCGCGCTATCTGCTATTTTTGCGGCGTTTGGCTTATTGTAAGTTTTACACTTAAAATTCAAAAAAAGAATGACACTTTCGGAACCGGCAGCATTGCTTGAAAAAAACAAGTCCCCTTTACGCAAAGATGGCTCCCAATTTACCAAAATCGTCGCCACGGTAGGGCCTGCCTGTAGCTCCCCGGAGAAGCTTCTTGAACTTATTCAGGCAGGAGTGGATGTTTTCCGTCTCAATTTTAGCCATGGCAGCCATTCAGAACATTTGCAGGTTATTGAGCGCATCCAAGCCATCAATTCAGAGCATAAACTTCATATTGGCATTCTGGCCGATCTGCAAGGGCCTAAACTCCGGGTGGGCAAAATCAAAGACAATGCGCTCCACCTTGCAGAAGGCGATATTATTACCATCACCAACGATCTGAAGGCAGAGGGCACAAAAGACAATATTTACATGTCTTACGATCAGTTTGCCGAAGACTGTGAGGTGGGGGAGCGCATCCTGATGGATGATGGCAAATTAATTTTTGAAGTGGCCGAAACCAATAAAAAAGACATTGTCCGTTTAAAAGCGCTTCATGCTGGGGTTCTAAGCAGCAACAAAGGGGTAAATCTTCCCGATACAAACGTAAAACTTCCAGCACTCACCGAAAAAGACAAAGAAGACCTTGACTTTATCCTTACCCAGGACGTCAACTGGATTGCACTTTCTTTCGTGCGCCGTGCTTCAGACCTCGACCCAGTGAAAGATGCTATTGAAAAGACCAAGCACCAAGCTAAAGTCATGGCAAAAATTGAGAAGCCGGAAGCAATCAAAAATCTGCGAGAGATTATCCGCGCTTGCAACGGAATTATGGTGGCTCGGGGCGATTTGGGGGTTGAAATGCCCATAGAGAAATTGCCGATGACCCAAAAGGACATCATCCACATGTGTATGCAATATGCCAGGCCCGTCATTGTAGCGACACAAATGATGGACAGTATGATAAACAATCCATCCCCAACCCGGGCTGAAGTAACAGACGTAGCCAATGCTGTACTGGACGGAGCCGACGCGGTGATGCTCAGCGGTGAGACCTCGGTAGGCAAATATCCCAAGCTTGTCATCGAGTATATGGCTAAAATTATCGGGGAAGCTGAAAAACAGTATTGGCCACAGATTAACACCCGCCGTCCGATACCTTCTAAAAATTTCATGCTATATAATTCCGATGTGATTTGTTTTAGCGCCTGCAACGTCGCCGAAGAAATTGGTGCAAAAGGAATCGTCGGGCATACATCCTCTGGTTATACAGCCTTCAAAATCAGTAGCTTCCGGCCCAAGTCGCAAATTTTTATTTTTAGTGACCAACACATCAAACTCGGTGCGTTCAACCTTCTGTGGGGGGTACAATGTTTCTACTACAACCGTTTCACCACTACGGACGAGACCATCCAAGACTGCACGGATATCCTCAAAGAAAGTGGTTTTGTCAAACCAGGCGACACGATCATCAATACGGGTTCCATGCCCATGGGGCGTCGTTTGCCGACCAATATGTTGAAGGTTACAGAAGTGGAGTGAGAGCACTTATCTTTGCACCCTATGATTGAACAGCGTCCACTCAAGATTTACAACACCCTTTCGGGTAAAAAGGAAGAATTCCGCCCCATTACACCCGGCCATATCGGGATGTATGTTTGCGGCCCAACCGTTTATAGCGACGTACACCTTGGCAACTGCCGCACCTTTTGCAGCTTTGATACCATCTATCGCTATCTTCTGCACATCGGCTACAAGGTGCGCTATGTACGGAACATTACCGACGTAGGCCATCTCACGGACGATGGCGAAGATCGGATGGCAAAAGGTGCTAAGGTTGCTCAACTCGAACCCATGGAAGTTGCCCAGCGCTATACCGTGGGCTTCCATGATATGATGCGGATTTTCAACACCCTGCCGCCTAGTATTGAGCCCCGCGCTACCGGACACATCCTCGAACAGATAGAAATGGTGCGGCAAATTCTTGACCGCGGCTTGGCATACGAGCGCAACGGCTCTGTTTATTTCGATGTGCCAAAATTTGACGCAGAACATCCGGGTGTCTACGGCTCAGTGAGTGGCCGTATTTTGGATGATCTCTACACAGAAACCCGCGAACTCAAAAGCCAGGAGGAAAAAAGACACCCTGCTGACTTTGCTATATGGATGAAAGCCCGCCCACAGGATTTGATGGTCTGGAATAGCCCTTGGTCTTTAGGCTTTCCAGGATGGCATTTGGAATGCTCCGCAATGAGTACCAAGTATTTGGGCAAAACATTTGACATACATGGCGGCGGAAACGACCTCAAATTTCCACACCACGAAAACGAGGTGGCACAAAACCATGGTGCCTGCGGATGCCACCCTGCCAACTATTGGGTACACACCAATATGCTGTTGCTAAACGGCAAAAAGATGAGTAAAAGCGATGGGAATACCATTACGCCCACGGAACTTTTCACGGGTAATAGCGAGCACACCAGCAAGCCCTACTCACCAATGGCGGTGCGCTTTTTTATGCTCATGGCGCACTACCGCAGCACACTCGACATAACGGATGATGGCCTGATGGCAGCGGAAAAGGGTTTTATTAAAATTATGGAAACCAACCGACTGCTTCAAAACCTGCCGGTGAATGCCCGTGATTTTGATGGCTCTGAAACAGAGCACGACCGCGCCATTTTGTCGCTCATACAAGAGGCGTACGCTGGTATGGACGATGATTTCAATACCGCGATTGCGATTGCATCACTGAATGAAATGGGCAGTTTTGTCCATAAATTGACCCATCAGCAATTGGCGTTCAGCGAGGTGTCCCCTTGGGTAATCGAGCGTGCGAAGACCATTTTTTCAAGCTTTCTATTCGACATTTTTGGACTCGCTGATGAGTCTTCAATGAGCAACGACAGTGGCACGGTGGAAGAGCTGATGAATCTTATCCTAGAAATCAGAGGACAAGCTCGCGAGCAAAAAGACTGGGGCACTAGCGATAAAATTCGCGATGCGCTCTCTGCTGCAGGGATCACCGTGAAGGACGGAAAAGAAGGGGTACGTTGGGCAAAAGCATAACATATTTTAAGGTTTAAAATAAACATGAGTCCTTCTCAAGATGCTTGCAGGGGACTGATGTTTGTTTTAGTTTTCGTCAAATTTTGGTAATACTATCAATATTCCCACCATTTTGCCAGAAATTCGCATCCTCCTAAAAAGACGTAATCTTCTGAACTATAAAATGCTCCGCTTATGCCCTCTGATGATCGTATTCGCAAACACGGCAAAATCCGAATGCCCTTACTCATACTTGGATTTACCATGACCCTCATTTTCATTGTACTGGGGTCTTGGATACTTTTAGACAAAACTTTCCTCGTGGGTATACCTACGGAATTCCGCAATATTTTTGCAGTAATGGTGCTGGTTTATGGCCTCTATAGAGGCTGGAGGGTTTATGCCGATCACTTTTAACCTACCTAATTATGCTTCGCAACGGTTTCATTTTCACCATAGTATCAATTCTGTGGATTTCATGCGCAGAACGTGATAAAGCAGGAAAAGTACTCGACACCATTACCACGGGCGAAATAACTATAGCCGTGGAGGAAGGCTACAAACCCGTCATTTCATCCTGTATTGACGTCTTTGATTCGATTTATCGAACCGCCAAAATCAACCCACGGTATGTCTCGGAAGGGGAGGCTGTGAACGCACTTATTCAGGATTCTGTGCAAGTCATTATCATCGGTCGGCAACTTGCTGTAAATGAGCTCGAATATTTTCAATCGCGTGGTTTCACGCCCCCCACTACCCCCATTGCGTATGATGCGCTAGCGATCATACTTCACCCAGAAAACCGCGACACGGTTCTGACCATCCAACAGGTAAGTGAGATACTTGTTGGAAAAACGGCGACATGGAAAGAGCTCAATCCCAAATCGGCACTTGGAAACATCCAATTGGTGTTTGACAATCCAATGAGCGGGACGCTGCGCTATGTACGGGATTCTGTTATTGCTGGTCAAGAACTATCCAAACAGGCCACGGCACTGAAAAGCAATGCCGATGTGATTGATTATGTCAGCAAAAACAAAAATGCCATCGGCATCATTGCTGCCAACTGGATCTCGGACACAGATGATAGCGGGGTACAAAAATTCATGCGCGAAATCAGAATCGCTGATGTAGCCAAGGAAACCGGAAAAGAGGGCTTCGGACCTTACCAAGCCTATCTGGCTACAGGTGATTATCCTTATAAGCGCACCATCTACATCATCAATGCACAAGCACGACGCAATGGCCTCGGGGCAGGATTTGCTTCTTACTTGGCTAAAGACGGCCAGCGAATCATGCTCAAAGACGGCCTGTTGCCAGCCAACGCGGTCACGCGCTTAGTAAAATCAAGTCGTTAACTTAAATGTTTGTCAAAACGGCTGCTTAGGTGTCTATTTATTACCCGAATTACGTCTGTAAATAAAGCGGAACTTCGCCCTCTAAAAAATTGGGCAAGCGAAACGCCCCATCAATTTTTAAACACAATACTTTTTCCGAACAATGACAAATCTTCTGAAAAAAGCCCTTTTACCGGTGGCAATCCTCTTTGCCCAAACAGCCTTCGGCCAAAGCCATGCTGCGGGTATTGAAGCCATGCAACTCGAAGACTGGGATAAGGCAATCAGTGTCTATTCCGGGTTGATAAAAGCTGACCCCACCGACCAAAGCGCTTTCTTGAGCCTTGGCAATGCTTATCTTGCCAAAGGTGACAAGGCGAACGCAAAATCGAATTTTGAGGCCGCATTGCCCGCAAAACCCGACGGCCCTATGGTTTATATTGCCAATGGCCGGGTCTTGTTGCTCGAAAATCAACCCGTAGAAGCCGAAAAGCAGTTTGGCAAAGCAAAAAAGTACGCCAAAAAAGACATGACTATTTGGCGGCAGATTGGTGAATCTTATTTTTACTATATCGAGCCGGGGGCGAAAAAACCCAATCTAGCCAAAGCTGAAGAGTACCTCAAGGCGGCCCTGGAGGTTTCTTCCAAAGATTTTGCCCTTCAAATGTCTCTGGGTGCTTGCTACAAAGAAATGTCGAGCGGTGGCCCGGCGGCCCAGCATTATGAGTATGCAGCGGCGTTGGAACCGAAAAACCCGCTTCCAAAACTAATGCTGGCCAAGGTGTATCGTATCGCCAAGGTGCCAGAAAAACCCATTATTTTCTACAACAAAGCATTGGAAGTTGCTCCTAATTATAGCCCTGCGCTGCGTGGCAAAGCGGAGTATTACTTTTTTGTACAGCGCAATTACGATGAAGCGGCAAAGGCTTACAAAGAATTGGTAGAGAAGGGTTCTGAGGTGAAAATTGAGGATGAAATGCAGCTGGCCAATAGTTATTACCTCATAAAGGATTGCATTTCAACCAGCGATCTGGTTGAAAAAATTCTGCTAAAGGATGCAGCTAAAAACTACCTGCGCCGTCTTCTGGCATATTGTGATTTTGAGAACGGCAACTTTGACCGCAGCTTAAAAACGCTGAACGAATATTTCCAAATTGTCACGCCCGACAAGGTGTTGCCCTCGGATTATGAATATCATGCCAAGCTTCTGTTGCAAACCAAGGGCGATACCACCCAAGCCATAATGGATTACAAAAAAGTAATCGAAATGGATAGCAGTCGGTGGGGCCTTTACGCGGATATTGACAAACTAGAATGGGCGCGCAGGGACTATTGTGGCGCTTTGGCTGCGTACAAAATGTACATGGATTCAGTGGCTACTCCCAAGGCTACTGAATGGTACAATTTTGGCATGCGCCACTTTTTCTGCAAAGAGGATTCGATGCACTTCCAAAATGCTGAAATGGCTTTTGCTAAAGTGACAGAGATAAATCCTCAAGCTGCCATCGGTTGGCTCTGGGCTGCTAAATCTGCACAAAAAATGGACCCATCGGCGGACTCCATCGCTGTTCACCCAGAATTGGCCAATGAATATGGCAAGGCACGCACCTACTATGAAAAGTATGCCGAGGTAGCAGAATTGGATAAAGAAAAAAACAAAACAGACCTCTTGAAGGCCTACCCATACATTGCCTACGTCTATTTTGTAAAAGTTGACGCCGAAAAATTCAATCCTGTAATGGACAAATGGCAAGCTTTGGAAACAGATCCTGCTCAGATTCAAACGATTACTGAAATGCGACAGGCATTTGGTAAAGAATCGGGCCCTGTTGACGGAGGTGGCAAGAATTGATATTGCTTTGTGCAATTTAAGCATCACTATGGGCTTCCTGCATTTTGCAGGAAGCCCATAATGTTTTAGATACAGGCTCTTGTTTTTTGTCAAATACTGTCAGGCAGCGATATTGTTGCCTATTGCGTCTGACGTTTTGCGTACCTTCGGGGAGTTTGCAGCCCCAGCGAGCCAACTTAATAGTGCTCCCAACTATCGTAATCCTTTGAACGAACATGAACTTATCCGAGGTTGCTTGCGCGGGTCTGCGCAGTGCCAGCGCGACTTGTACGAGCGTTTTGCCGGCAAGATGTATGCTGTGTGCCTGCGTTATGCCCGTACCCGGGAAGATGCGGCGGATATATTGCAGGAAGGCTTTTTGAAGGTTTTTTCAAAAATGGGGCAGTTTCAGTTTCAAGGATCGTTCGAGGGATGGGTGCGGCGAGTGATGGTAAATACAGCACTGAGGGCTTACCAGAAACAACGCTATGAATTTGAACAAACAGGTTTTGAGCGATTGCCCGAGTTGCCAGTAGAACCGGATGCCGTGGCGCTTCTCTCAGAATCCGAACTTTTGGATATCGTGCGAAAATTGCCTGATGGCTACCGTTCAGTGTTCAATTTGGTGGCGATAGAAGGTTATTCACATGCAGAAGCGGCCAACTTATTGGGCATACAAGAAAGCACATCTCGTTCCCAACTGACCAAGGCACGGCGACATTTAGAGGAAGAAGTAGGGAAATTGGAACGAATAATGCCGTGAGATAGAATGGCTTTGACCACTAAATAAGGATATAGAAATCCAATCAAAGTCAAAACTCCAAATGAAAAGAAGGATAATATCATGGAAAACCCGAATTATAAAATTGACGAAATTTTCCGACAGCGGCTGCACGACGCGGAAGTGCCCCCCCCTCCGTTCGTGTGGCCGGCTGTGGAACAGGAACTTCAAAAGCAACGTCGTCGCAAATGGTTCCTGTGGCTGTTTACATTTGGTACGGCCTTGGCCTGTGCATGGTTCTGGCATTCAAGCCATTGGAAAGACACAAATTCAGGGCAACCCCTTGCTCCAAGCGTCGGGCTTCCAAAAAATGCTCAGGATGGGAACCTTGCAGCTTTACCTGAAGCACCCGAAACCATTGTCAAAACGGATCATTCGTACTACACAGAGCCAGCATCTACAATAGCAGAGCTTTATACCCCTAAAGCTCCGCCTGATTCTAAAGGACGTTCTTCCTTGATTCCAAGCAAAGAATACTATCCAACGGAAATACCTATCAGCCAGCCAGCAGATAGGGACAAACAATTCAAGACGTCCATTACAGCTAATACTGAGATTTTTCAAGCTGCGAAAACAAACCAAGCCTCTAGTTCTAATAAATCATTGAAAAATTTAGCGGTGGAAGCGGTTGTTTCGCTTTCAGACAAAAGGAAACAATTCCCCCCTAAATCATTCAAGTCGCAGGTCCACCGAAAAAAGCTGCAACCAAAACTTTGCTACGACTTCGCCCGGCACCCAAGTGCATGGTTGTTGGACGTGTATGCTGGCCCCTCTTTAGCCCAGCGCTCCCTAACAAGCCGGCTTGAGGATGAGCCCTATCTCAACCAGCGATTGGCCACAGAACGGCGTAGCGTGGCTATGAATGCAGGAATTCGGGCATCACTTATGTTTAACAGCAACTTATTGGTTCGCACCGGCCTGCACTATGACCATGTGACTGAAGTGTTTGAATATATTGACCCAACGACTGTGATATATAGGTTGCAGTTCACACCCGGAAACCCAATACCGGATACTTTAGGGGTAGAATATGGTGAGAACTACCTGAAAACCTATAATCGCTACGGTATGCTTGACTTGCCTTTGATGATAGGAGTAGAGATGCGCCGGGGGCGCTCAGGTTTGAGTATCAATGCAGGCTTTTCAGCGAATGTGCTCTTCCACAAGCGCGGAGTTATTGTTGATCCCAACACCCATGAACCTGCGCGTTTTGGCAATTTTCCAGATGATCCTAAATCAATTGGCCCAAAAACAAGTTTGAGCCCGGATGTATTCCGCACGAATGTGGGTTTGAGCGCAATGGCGAGCATCCAATGGTATTGGCATCTGACCCCACATTTTAGGCTGTTTGCTGAGCCTTCCTTCCGGCAGGTATTGCGCCCTGTATCGCTGGGCAACCATCCCGTGGAGCAGCGTTACAGCATCCTTGGGCTGCGCCTGGGTGCGACAAAGATTTTTTAAAAGTCGAAAAAAAGAGGGGCAAGCAGCGCAATGCACACAAAGAGGGTCTAAACAACAATTCAAAACACCAAAAATAAACGCGAAGAAAAATGTCACGCATTCGATTGTCATATTGGCCGATCCTGTTACTGGCTTTGTGGAGTTGCCGCAAGGACGTGGAAGAATTCCTGCCTTATGCGCCAACGGCGCAAGGGCTTGGCAACTTATTGTCCGAGCAAGTCCCAGGTGCTTCGACCCACACGACTTTTACGTTCAGCAACCTATCAACCGATCAGATACTGGAAACTTCAGGGGGGGTACGGTTTTTTTTGCTTGATACAGACCATTTGTTTGCCAATGCAAATACGGGTGTTCCAGTGCTCTGCAGTACTTGTCCTGAATTGAAAATAGAAGTGACGGAGGTTTTGAACAAGCGTGATATTGTAGCACGTGGATTGAATACCATCGGTGATAGCGGAGTACTTTTCGAAAGTGGGGGCATTGTGCGCATTCAAGCAAGCTGCAAAGGCCAGCAATTGGAACTCTTGTCAGGCAGAACCTTAAAAATTCAAATACCAAACAACAACCAACAGGGCGGGTTTTTTGTGTTCAATCAAAGCACATCGAACACGAATGAGCCGTGGACAAAAAGCAATCAAGAAGTTTTTGAGGCTGAATGGCCCCTTTCAAACGGTGTCCAACTTGGATACGAACTGCTGGTGAGAAAATTAGGTTGGGCAGCTTGTGGTCGGTCGTTGGCAGAACCAACTTCGCTTTTTTGCATAGAACTCCCAATAGGATTCGCTGATCAAAATACTTTGGCCTATCTTGTTTTTAAGAACCAACAGATTGTCGCTCCGCTTCAATTCGATCTTGGCCAAAATAAATTTTGCTACGCGAAAACCCCTATCGGATTTCAAGTTCAAATGATTGCAGTGAGCAAATTGGGTGGGCAATATTGGCTCGGAAAGGCAGAAACGGAGGTTGGAACGAATGCAACGTTCAAATTGGGTCCACTGCAAATGACCGAAGAGGCAGTACTGAACTTTGTTAAAAGCCTCTGATATTCAAGAAAATATCCGTGTTTAGTAATTTCGTATAGAGCCGAGCCAGAAAAGTCTGGTCTCGGCTTTTTATTTTTCTCTTCGCTTTTTTAGTCGTGGCAATAAAAACAGCACTAAGGATAAAAGGAAGGCTAATGCAAATTCCAAGGCCAACACCGTAAAAAACCCCAGGCCATTGAATCCAAAGGCTACCCCAATGAAAAGAAGGTTCACGATAATCAAGACTGCCGTAGTTTTTGAGTGGTTTAGCCCAAGACCTAGCAATTGATGGTGAATGTGCGTTTTGTCTGGTGCGAAAGGCGAACGACCTCGCACAAGGCGACGCATAAAAACTGAAAGGGTATCGTATAGCGGCAAAATAAGTACCGCAATAGCAATTGCCGGTGCGGCTCCAAAAATATAGGGGTTGTTTGAGGGGAGTTTGTAGTTGGTCTCGATGAAAGAGATGGCAAGGAGCGCGCACACCGTTCCAACGAGCAAAGACCCCGTGTCGCCCATGAAAATTTTTGCTGGCGTGAAATTATACCTTAAGAACGCCAATATGGCCCCCGCGAGCGAAAACGCAACGACCGTCAAAGCGGGCACATCCACTAGAAAAAAATATATTCCAAAAATAAAACAGTTCAAAAAACCAATGCTCCCGGCCAAGCCATTGATGCCATCAATTAGGTTAAAGGCGTTGATTATGCCTACGATAGCGATAATGGACAGGATGTAACTAGCGGGTTCTGACAATTCTTGGACGCCCAGAAACCCATAGCAACTCGAGAACCGTACTCCTGCCTTGTAAGACAAAATAACCGCTACCAAAAACTGTCCACCCAATTTCTTCCCAGCAGAAATGGGCAGCAAGTCATCCAAAATACCAATCAGAAAAATAAGTACAAAAGCGGCTAGGATATATTGGAGCACACCAAAACTACCTGTGGGAGTCCAAAGCACAATCCCGCAGGCTGCGCCAGCGAAAATACCAATACCCCCCAAAGAGGGTGTGGGTTCTTGGTGGGAGCTGCGTTCATTAGGGCTGTCATAAATCCGCCGTTCTTTTGCGACCTTGACTATAAGGGGTATAATCAAGTAAGTGAGCGCAAAACCAGTAGCAAAACCGAACAAATGGGCGTACATGTGTTTGGAAAGGGAGAGATCCGTCAAGGTTTAAAGAAGTCAAATAAAAGCAATTTTGACGGGCCATAAAACGCCGACTGGCCTTATGAAAGTCTGCGATAATGGCCCATCTTGCTGTATTTGTCAATGCGGGCCACTATTCGTTCCTCGGGATCTTGACCTATTATTTTAGCCAATTCGGCCTTGATGTGCTGTTTAAGCGTTTCAGCCATTTCTTCTGGGGCATTGTGCCCGCCACCGAGCGGCTCCTTTACAATACCGTCAATAAGGCCAAAAGAAAGCATGTTGTCAGCGTCTAGTTTGAGCGCATCTGCTGCCTGTTCCTTGAAATCCCAGGAATGCCAAAGAATGGAGGAGCAGGATTCCGGAGAAATTACGGAATACCAAGTGTATTCCAACATAAACACCCGGTCGCCCAAGCCGATGCCCAGTGCACCGCCAGATGCGCCCTCTCCTATGATGTAGCAAAGGATTGGAACTTTCAGTTGAGCCATCTCGAAAAGATTGCGAGCAATGGCCTCTGCTTGACCCCGTTGTTCTGCTTCAATGCCAGGGAATGCGCCTGGCGTGTCTATGAGGGTCACTACAGGGAAGCCAAAACGTTCGGCCATCTTCATCAATCTCAACGCTTTGCGGTAACCCTCGGGGTTGGCCATTCCAAAATTGCGGTATTGGCGCATCTTGGTGTTTACGCCTTTTTGATGGCCAATCACCATCACAGTTTGGCCGTCTATATCGGCGAGACCGCCCACAATTGCATGGTCGTCGCCTGCGCAGCGATCACCGTGAAGCTCTATGAATTTCTGGCAGATCGTGGTCAAATAGTACAGGGTATAGGGGCGTTCGGGATGCCGTGAGAGCTGCACCTTTTGCCAACCGCTGAGATTAAAGTATATTTCTTCGCGCTTGCTCTGGATTTTGTTTTCCAGCTCGCGCGTCATGGCGCTCACGTCCAGTTCGCCTTTTTCGCCTACTTCTTTCAGTTTTTCCAACTGTTCATAAAGCGCTTCTAAAGGCTTTTCAAAATCCATAAAGGTCATTGCCATAGCGAGGGTAGATGTTTGAACGGTCTTTAAATGGGGGCAGCAAAGATACGCTTCGGGGCGTTGTTTTTACGAAAAGACAATAATCGCCATCTTCTTGCAAAATTTTTTACGAAAAGTTTGTTGCTCCGGCAATAGAGAAACTATCTTTGCACCCGCTTTTAGAAAAAAGCAATGGATCGGTAGTTCAGTTGGTTAGAATGCCGCCCTGTCACGGCGGAGGTCGCGGGTTCGAGTCCCGTCCGGTCCGCAAAAAATAAGGCTAGTGTTCTGGTTATCAGAATGTTAGCCTTTTTTGTTTTTTTTGGGTATGGAGTGCGCGGTTTTGTAATACAAAGCAGTCTTGTTGCTAAACAAAAAAAACCCGGCCCTGACTTTTCAAGACCGGGGTTCTCGCCTATGAAGCATAAGACATCTGAACCGATTGGGAAGGATGTTTGGGGCTGGTCTACGACAATCTTTTTGGTTAGGAACGCGGCACCCATAACTTAGTCATTTTAGGTCAACCATTTTTTCATCAGACAACCCTGTTTTTCTGCGAATAGTGGGGCTATTTAAAGAAAAACAGGGGCCGTATGATGGAACAAACGGTCGCATCAAATGACTAAATTATTGGTGCCGCGTTCCTTAAGGAGCACGAGCGCAATAAAAATTGAATAGAGGAGCGAACAGTCCAGAATAGGGACAAATTAGGCGCGTAAAGCGCACAGCTTAGTGGCAAAGACTTGCACATGGGATAATCGGTTGTTGTGATGTAATCAGTACATCAGTGTCTGTAGCTTCGGATTACTAAGGATTAAAAGAGACGCACAAAAATAACCAGAAACTCCAGTTACAGGTCAGTTTCGGGTGGCTTTTATCGAATATGTCGGCTTTCTGTCTATTTTAACTGTTGGGCAAGGCGATCAAACCGTGTGAAATCCACCCCAATTTCTGCCAAACTCCTCCCAAAAGGCCTCTACTTTACTTCTGGCCGGGAATTCTGAATATATCTCGGCGTTTTTGATGCATTGAAGCACATGACGCGTGGGGCTTGAGACTTCCTCTGGCAAATCATTGGGCGAAAACCATGCCACGTCTTTGAATTTTTTTGTCTCCAGAGATTCTGGTTCGCCCGCAAAGCGGGAGGCTTTGAAATAAAGCACCAGCAGGGTTTCGTTTTTCTGGAGTTTGTGACGGTGCAGCGTATGAACGAGTTTAAGGTCTTCCGGCTCTACATGGATCGAGGCTTCTTCTTTGGCCTCTCTGGCAAGGGCCTCTCTGGCAAATTCGTGTTCCTCCACGTTGCCCCCGATCAGCGTATAGCGCCCGCCATTGCGCTTGGTTTGTCTGAGAAAAAGCAGTTTTCCGTTTTCTTCTAAAATGAGGCGAACAGCAAAGATGAGCATGACGACGGGGTGAAGATTCGATTAATATTTGAAAATCAAAGGTTTGGCAACAGGCTCATTCTGCGTAAATAGCCAACAAGGCGATTTCAACGGTTTCTTTCGAGGCTTTTTTGGTTGCCAATTCTTTTTGTTTTTTGCTGCGGAGCACGCGCAGATCCGCTTGTGTTTTTTGGTAAAGGTCTACCTGCGCCTTAGTGTTTAGAATACGGCGAATACTAGCGAGTGTTCCCTTTTGTACGTTTTGCATTTTTGCGCGGTAGAGCGCAGGATCCGAGTTTTGGAAGGCGGCGATTTGTGCCACATTTTTCGCTTTGCGCAATTGGATTGTGTACATTTGCTTGGCTTGATCGGCGTTGAGCTTGTACTTTGCCGTGAGGGCTTCCGTGGCTCTCCGAATCTCCTGGTCGTTGGTGATCGTGCTCGAAACGAATGTTTGGGCGTTCATTGCCGAAGCACACTGAAAGAACAAAACGAGGAAAAAAAACATTTTTTTCATGGTATAGATTGAGAGAGGGTGAAAAAGCGGGTTCAAAAGTAGATAAACTTCACATTTGTAACGACGCAAAGGAACAGTACTGCCAATTGCTGACGGAATCTTCCGGCGTTCATTCGCGCAGTTCTCTTATTTCTTCTTCTGCGCCGCCGATTTGTAGTTTCCAGCCAGCCCCTTCCACCATGAAGCGTACCAGATCAAGCATTTTTGCGCCCTGTTCATCAGCCTCTGAAAGCAGTCTGCTTTTCAAGGCATTATCTCGGATGAGGTCTTTTGCCCGTTGGTTGATCCGAGTGTAGTCTTCAGGTGAAAACGAGGTAAAGAGTCCTTCTGATATATCGTAATAATCCAGCGTATGGTCAATGCTCAAGATTTCAGGTTTGGGCAAACCGCTCATTCTGACTGTTTTGGTAATCGGATCTGCCTCCATGTTCAAACGCTCCAAGTTGTAGCCCGCCGCCACGGTAGCGCGTACCCGAACCAAAATTTTTTTATCCCATAAAAACGTAAAATAGCCTTGGTATTCAGAGTAGTTGTAGATTTCTGAAAACGTGCCCTCCACCGTGCTGAGCTTGGCCACGGCTTGTATTTTTTCAAGCAAAACCGTCGAATCTTCCACCGGTTTAGAGCCGGTCGAAAAATAACGCCAACTCAGCCAGCCTCCCACAAGAAAGGCAATAACGATGGCGAGGAAAGAAGATGATCGCATAGGTCGAAAAAATTTTAGCCGACAAAATTGCGAAGATTTAGGGTCACTTTCGTTTTTCCTGTAAAACCTTCCTGAAATCCTTCAATCGGTTCAGTATTACCCGGTTTTTTTCTCGGTCGGCATCATTTGCAGGGCCAACAATCGTGTCCACACGGTTTAGCCATTCCTCCGAGCGAGAATAATCGGCCATTTGATAATACACGAAGGAGAGGTTGAATTTCCCTTCGTCGTAGCGAGGATTGATGGTCAATGCCTTTTCGAACAGCGGCACTGCCTCTGAAAGACGTTGCAGCTTCACCAATCCTGAGGCGTAATTGTTGATTACTTGGAAACTCCAAGGGTTCAATCGGTATGCCCGCTCGAATGCACTCGTCGCTTTTTCATAGGCTCCCAACTGAAACCAGGCTACCCCCTCGTGCCACGCCAGGGGTATTGCAGCATCGGTGTATTCATAAAACCGATTTTCAGCGCGGGCAGACTCGGCTGCTACCCTGCGCCAATCGCCCCGTTCTTGAGCGTCCAGAAGGCGAACATTGTGGATTTCGCCGCGCATTCTTTCCCAGCCGATAAGCAGATTGATCGTTAAGCCTAGTGACATCAGGACGAGGAAAATTGCCATTGATTTTTTGGAAAAAAGGCTACCGCTTTTTGTCCAATGAGATCTTGTCCCATGCGCTAACAAGGCAAATAACACCGCTAAAACAACCTGAAATTCAATGCGCTCTCTAGGGAAATCAAAATACTGGATAATGCAATAGCCTAACAAGCCAACCGCAGGTTCTAAAAGTGATACCTCTTTGGTGCCAGCCCTTCGGCCAAGACCCCAAGCCGCCATCAAAAACGCCACGCCAAACAAGACGCAAAACCAGATTGCCCCCACGATGCCCATTTCTGCACGGATTTCCAGATAGTCGTTGTGCGCCCGTGTAAACACCACGTTTTTCTCGGTTAGGCGGTAGCCGCCCTCAATGTTTTTGGAGGGCATCCAAAATTTCCAGGCGCCGTTGCCCACACCCAGCCAGTAGTGATCGGCATTGAGCAGATCGGTTTTGTACCACACAAATCGCCGCTCATTGGCCGTGGCGCTTTCCAAATAATTAAGCGGGTTTAGTCGCTCTACCATCAAGTTCCCTTGGCCTTTCCAGGCCAACAAACCTAGGAGCAGACCAAAGACGAGCATCCCGGCGGGCAGTATTTTTTGGAGAAAGATTTTTCTAAAGCCCCTTTCTAAAAAAGCGCGGAGGAGGCAATATGCACCCACACCCACCCCCGTCGCCATCAGTGCGGTGCGAACTTGTAAAACCAGCATTAGCACGAGTATCAAGCCAAAAATAGCAGCCATCAGCCCTTTATTCCGCAGCATTTTTTCAGTCGGAGCGACAAAAATTCCGTTGAAAACAAGTAGAAAGAACAAAAATTCGGCGGCGAGACTTTTATTGCCAAAAACTCCCGATGTGTAGTCATAAAGCGTATCATTGTTCAGGCCGTTTTTGCTGAAGGCTTCTCCGATTTGGAAAATAAGAATGGCACAAACGATTGCCGTGATCCAAAGCGTGATTTGTCCCAGCGTTTTGCGCACCATTTGCTCATCTCGAAGGAACGCTTGGCGAATTAGCCAGTAGACCCCAAACAGCAACAGCGTTTTTTGGGCATAAAAAATGCCTTCCGACCAACTGAGCGACCAGGCAACAGAAACCAAATTGAGCCCATACCAACCCAATAATAGCAGGTCGAAAAAATGCCAGCGCCCAGAGATCTGCTCGCCCAAATCTTTCCAAAGCCATAAGATGGAAACAAGCAGTGCTACCGAGAGAAAGAAAAACCGGGGCGTGAGATAAGGGTCAAGGCATGCGGGCCAAAAAAAGAGGGAGCCACCCAACAGAAGGAACCAAAGGATGGCTCGCCAAGCGCCAAAGCCATCGCTGGTAGGAGAAGAGAGCGCTTTTTTTTGTGAAGGCATAGAAAATAACAGTTTTCTGGCGGCAATATTCGATAGAATGTGCGACTCGGCTACATTTGCCCGTGAAAACACACTCATACTCGATGCTCATTTTTAAAAAAGTAGCCGACCTGCGGCAATGGCTTGCCAGCCAAACCACTTCAGTTGGCTTTGTACCCACTATGGGAGCGCTCCACGATGGGCATCTGGAGCTAGTCCGAATGGCAAAACGGGATGGATGCCTTGCGGTGGCCAGCATATTCGTGAACCCTACACAGTTCAACGATCCGAAGGATCTCGAAAAATATCCGCGTACCGTTGAAAAAGATACCGCATTGCTTATTTCTGCACATTGTGATGCACTTTTTGCCCCAACGGTGGAAGAGGTGTACCCAACAGGAGAAAACTTGACAATAGACTTGGATTTCAAGCAGTTGGATAAGGTAATGGAGGGTGAGTTTCGCCCCGGGCATTTCAAAGGCATGGCCACAGTGGTAAACCGCTTGCTTGATATTGTGCAGCCTCACCGGCTCTACATGGGGCAAAAAGATTTTCAACAGCTCAGCATCGTACGCGACATGATCCGGCAATTAGCGCTACCGATTGAACTTGTTATGTGCCCCACAGTCCGGGAGCCTGATGGCTTGGCCATGAGCAGTCGAAATGTGCGGCTTACGCCTGAAATGCGAGTTGTTGCCCCTATGATTCATCAAACTTTGCAATGGACAAAAACCGCGCTGGACAAAAACCGCCCCGCTGCTGAAATTCAAACGGAAGCACTTCAAAAACTTGCCGACGCCGGTCTTCGTCCCGAATATTTCGAGATCGTGGATGGAGAAACCTTGCTAAATGTGCTCCATCGCAACGACAGCGAATTTATAGTGGCGTGTATAGCTGCCTTTGCGGGCGAGGTGCGTTTGATTGACAACCTTATTTTAAAATAAAACTTGCCACGAATTGCCACGAATGGATTTTTCACCGCAGATTGTCATTTGTGTCCATTCGTGCAATTGGTGGCAAAGCCCTTTATCATGAAAAAACAATCTAAGACACCGCTATTCGGTACCATTCGCAAGGCATTCGGCATGGCACTCGCCGCTGAACGCAGCCAAACATCCGCCGAAGAAATCGTGCAGCGCAACGATGAATACCGCCGTTCGCGTCGCCGTTTTTTGGAGAACATGGGCAAAACTGCCCTGATTGGAAGCTTTGCCCCGCAACTTGTTTTGCCCAAAGGAGGCAATTTTTTCAGTCGTGCGCTTGCTCCGCGCATTGCCATTGTGGGCGGTGGGATAGCGGGTCTGACCGCTCTGCACACCTTGAAAAAAAGTGGTTTGGACGCCACCATTTACGAATCGTCCAATCGCACAGGTGGGCGTATTTTCAGTGTTACAGATGCTATGGGGGCCAATACATGGACTGAGTTTGGAGGAGAGTTTATTGACACGAATCACGCCGATATGTGGCGACTAGCCAAAGAATTTGATTTAGAACTCATGGATTTTGCACAAGCATCTGAAGCAAAACTTACCAAAGAAGCCTTCTATTTCAACGGACAACATTACTCGCTGGCCCAAGTGGTAGAGGAATTTCGGGGTTTTGCCCCGCGTATGAAGGCTGATATAGACAAGCTGGACGACGAGATTTCCTTCAAGACAAAAAACAAGGTGGTTAAAAAATTCGATCGCCTGCCACTATCCCAATATTTGGAGCAAATCGGCGCCTCGGGTTGGATCAAACGGCTGATTGAAGTCGCCTATGAATCCGAGTACGGCCTTTCGCCCGAAGTTCAATCAAGTCTTAACCTGTTGCTCCTCATCTCTACCGAGACGCCGAATGGCCAGTGGGAGGTTTTTGGTGAGAGCGACGAACGATATAAGGTGCGAAACGGCAACCAAGGCATCCCCAACGCGCTTGCTGAGCGGCACGCCAACCATCTCGAAATGGGACTTGCTTTGGAGGCTATTCGTTCCAAAGGCAGTGCTTATGCGCTCTATTTTGCCGGAATGAGCGAGACGGTACTGGCTGATTTTGTTATCCTGACGATACCATTTACCGTGTTACGCAAATTGGATGTGAAGTTGGAAATGCCGGAGGTCAAACGAAAGTGTATCCATGAGTTAGGGTACGGGATCAATGCCAAACTTATGATCGGCATGAAACGGCATTTCTGGCGTGAAAAAGGTTACACCGGGCTTGTCTATTCTGACAACGGTATCCCCAACGGCTGGGACAATGCCCAACTCCAGACCGCTGACGACCAAGCTGCGGGACTTTCCATTCTTTTTGGTGGCCGTCGTGGCACCAATGTAGGCCATGGCACCCAGGAACAGCAAAAAGACAAGTACCTGAAATTGTGGGAGCAGATTTTCCCAGGGGCATCGGCAGCTTTCAATGGAAAAACGGCCCGTATGGACTGGCCAACTTACCCCCATGCTTTGGGTTCCTACGTTTGCCCTACCGTGGGTCAATATACCAGCATCGGGGGTGCGGAACAAATGCCCATTGGCAATGTGTTATTTGCGGGAGAACATTGTGGCGGCGACTTTGCAGGTTTCATGAATGGGGCGGCGCAGAGCGGACGAGAAGCGGCTGAAGCGGTGTTGCTGAAAGTGAAATGAAAGGGAAACCATATCGTTTTTGGCGAAGCTCTTCACGAACGGGGCTTAGGAAGCAGGTGGATGTAAAAAGTAATTATTCACCCGTTCCTAATTCCAAATAATCTTTGGGAAAAATTTTAAGCGAGGTTTGTTTTTATGCTGAGTGTGGACTTATCTTTGCAGCCGTTTTTGAAAAAAGCCTTTTTTTAGGAGCGATGATCTCGTAGCTCAGTCGGTAGAGCACTTGACTTTTAATCAAGGAGTCATGGGTTCGAATCCCATCGAGATCACAACAAAAACAAATTAGTCCTTGTAAGTCAATCACTTACGAGGGCTTTTTGTTTTTGGTTGTCGTGGGGGTTGTCGTTTTGAGAGATTTAAGAGCAAATCCAAATTTCATGGGGAAAGAATACGTTGAAGTTGGCTTCTAACCTTTTATGCTGTTCGTCTTAAAAAGGCAATCAGGCGCGTTTCTGTTGACTGGTTGCGCTTTGACTTTACTTTGCGCATTATCTCGCTGCGCTTTTCCGAGGGAAACTACTTGTCCGTACCTACTTGTTGCCTGTTACTGCATCTCCGATCTGCTTTGCCTGTTCTGGAGTAAAGAGTTTCAGGAATTGGGTAAGTCATTTTAAATTCTCCCCACCAACCTAAAAAACCGCCTCAAAAACCACCCCGCCTGAATAATCAGCGCAATCAGATATCCTACCCAAATCCCTTTAGCGTTCCAGCCCTGGTGCACGGCCAGCCAATAACCAATCGGCAGCCCAATGATCCAGAAGGCAACAAAAGAAATAGCCGAGGGCCACACCACGTCATTGAGTGAGCGCAGGAGCGAAATGCTGGAAGCCTGCATGGCATCGGCCAGTTGAAATAAGCCGGCGAAAAACACGAGCGTAGTGGCTATGCCAATCACTGCCGGGTCTTCAATGTACAGCGCGACAACACTGCCTGGAAAAAACAAAAACGCGAAAGTGGGCAGCATCATAATGAGCAATGCCAATCCGATGGCCGAAACGCCCGCCATCCACACCCGAATCCGGCTTTTGTAGGCCAGCGCTTGTCCCACGCGGATCATGCCCGCCGTGGAAACGCCCATAATGGTGACGTAGGTGACCGAAATCAGGTTGATCGCAATCTGGTGTGCGGCTTGTTCGGTTTTGCTGATTTGGCCGATGATAATAGTGCCTGCGCCAAAAGCGGCGAATTCTATCATGATTTGCAAAGCCGAAGGGATTCCGTAGCGGATGAAGGATTTGGTTTGTGTCCAAACGGCCTCCAAACTTGTGCGACAATTCCGGAAATATTGCAAGTCCTTTCTCCGCCAAATCACGGCGAACAGCACGAGTGTCATCAGAGCATGGACAATCCCGGTGTTCATCGCGATGGCGTTGATCCCCATTTTAGGCAGTCCGAATTTCCCGAAGATGAACAGCCAATTGAGGAACATATCCAGTGCTAATCCACCGAATGCCAATACCATCGTGAGTCGGACGTAAGCAAAGGCGTCCGCAAAATTGACGAGGATGGCGAACAGGATAAGGGCCGGGAGGCTGTAAATCATGATTTTAAGGTACTCCACCGCCAAAATTGTCACTTCCGCGTCTTGTTTCAGGATCTCAAAATTTTGAACGCCCAACCACAACAGCGGCGTGGCGATCACCACAAAAAAACCGCTCAGCCAAAGTCCGGCATGCAACAAGGTGCGTACTCGAACACCATCTCGGAGTTCGTGGGCTTCTGCTACCCGGGTAGGGATCATGCGCACACCACCCCAAATAAGGAGCATAGACATGACAAAAAGCACACTGGCAATTCCATAGGCCGCCAGTGCGGTCTCACCAAGGCGACCGATCATGACGGTGCCGGCCAGCCCCATGAGCATGCTGCTGAGCTCGCCAAGCATCAGCGGGAGCGCCAAATGAAAGGTGTTTTTAAGTTCGGGTCGGAAAAGTCTGCCACGCCAAAAGCGGAGGAGCGGGTGGGTTTTTGGGAGCGTGGAGGTATGTTTCACGGGATAAAGCAAGGGATTTGGAGCGCTTGGAGATGATGATAAAATGCTCGGAATACTTTACAGCGGGCGTGAAATCCTATTGACTTGCGCTCCCTGCGCTGAGAACGGTTTATGTATTCTATTCCCCAAAAGATTACGAAATTTACTCTGGGACCGACATTTGAAGGACAAAAACCATTGGCGTTGAACTTGAACTGTCGGAGATTTTCAAATAGCCATACACTTAGTAACGCGGCACCAATAACTTAGTCCTTTTAGGTCAAGCATTTTTTCATCATACGGCCGCTATTTTTCTCTAAATAGCTCCACTATTCGCAGAAAAATAGGGTTGTCTGATGAAAAAATGCTTGACCTAAAATGACTAAGTTATTGGTGCCGCGTTACTAAGTGTCTGGCTATTTGAAAATCTCCGACAGTTCAAGTTCAACGCCAATGG
>Ga0105049_10001614_pt1 | contig 26651 bp, 31 predicted proteins | sample MAT06_FD_78087 | JGI IMG/M metagenome (GOLD analysis project Ga0105049, IMG submission 78087) | Freshwater microbial communities from Lake Fryxell liftoff mats and glacier meltwater in Antarctica - MAT-06 | ecosystem: Environmental > Aquatic > Freshwater > Ice > Liftoff microbial mat | place... | reverse complement strand
TCATCACACAGAAAGTAGTTAAGAAATAAGGCAAAATGCCATAAACGCTAATGAGACTGAATGCCAACAATACCGGGTAAGTTTATCTTTATAATTTACATTACAACAGAATAATGCCATTGCTGACCCCTGCCCTGGATTTATAAGAGCGACACTTTCCTGTTTGACACCTTCTCCTGGAAAAAATATCGCAGCTGCAACCTTGGCCGTTGGTATTTTTTCTTTTGGGTATTCATTTTCCTCCATAAAGCCATAAATTTGCAATCTGTTTGAAAAGCAATCCACCATATAAACTACTTGCCGCATTTTTGCTACTGCTTGCATTTTTTGCACATACGTTTAGCAAGTCATTGCTGGTTGCAGACTATTTTTCCAACACGGAGGTTTATGCAAAAAACTGCGAAAATAAAGCCCGGCCAAAAATGAAATGTCATGGTAGATGCCAAATGAATAAAGCATTGGGAAAGCAGCAAAAACAGGATCAGGAAAATCCCTGTAAAAGAGCAGTATTTGAAAATGAACTACTGCTATACTCCAAATCATACTTTGCCACTGTGGGCTTACCTGCTATCCAGATAATTGCTGAAAATAAATTCCCAGCCTTTTGTCCGGGGCAGTCTATAAATGGTTGTTTGGATATTTTTCACCCGCCTCAACTGGTATAATCTTTATCTTCCCGTTTATATTTTCAGTAGCGAATAAATGCCGGCAACAAGCATATTGAATCTTACTTGCCGATGTAAATACTGTGTGGACGGGAGGGTTAACACAGTCCCGCTGATTCAGCACATCAACCCCTAAAACGTTACTCCATCCGGGTATTGCAATAAGGGTGTATCCAATTTATTAAAACAAAAAAAATCAATCAATGAAAACATTCAAATATCTGGTCACCCTCACTTTACTCATGTTCGCATGCCTTTTTTCTTTTGCCCAAAAGCAAGCCGACTGGAAAGAGATGCATGATTTTCATGCGGTGATGAGCAAATCATTTCACCCGGCTGAGGAGAATAATTTTAAGCCTTTAAAACAACATGCAGATTCAATAGTATTGGTTGCTAAAGCCTGGCAGGAGTCCATTGTTCCGGTTGGTTTCAATGGCAGCGTTACCAAACCTATATTGGGAAAATTGGTGAAGCAAACTGAAATTGTTCAAGCTGCAGTAAAGCAAAATAAAAGCGATGCTGAATTAAAAAAGCTGATTACTGAAGCCCACGATATTTTCCATGAGATAATGGAAAAGTGCAGGGACGAAAAGAAATAGAAATTTAAAAAACTTACAGTTGCGTTGCATTTGCAACGCAACTTCTAAAAAAAATAATATGAAAAAAATAGTTGCTGTGAGTATACTTGCATTGTTTGCAATGGCATGTAATAACCCGGCTCAAAAAGCAGATAGTGCTAGCAAACACCAGCACGACACAACAGTAATGAATGCCAGGCCTGCGGATAGTACCCCGGTTTATACCGCTGAAATGTTAGACAGTAAAAAAGATCTTGTTTGTGGTATGCCTATTTCAGCAGGCGTATCCGATACAGCGCACTATAAAGGAAAAGCCTATGGTTTTTGTGCAAAGGAATGTAAGGATGAATTTTTAAAAGCACCGGAGCAATACCTAACCGCAAAATAATTTCAGGATATTGTGAAGGACGAATCAATAGGATTGAATCAATTTTTTTAACTGCTTCAAATATTGATTTCAATAGTCATCTCAAATTTTATTTACAAATTTAAAAACGTTGCATAGGCCTTCTTAATGAATAAAAAAGCAGGAAGGAGGCTAACGCAATACTACTTCTCTCACATTTTTTTACCGGAAAACATTCGCTTTTCAACAGCCTTCATCCAACCGGAAAATGCCCATCAACCTATGCAACAAATGTTACTGAAATAAACCATTGAAAGCAGCAACTTTGCTTTATCTAAAATAATCAATATGCAGATCGAACAAATTTATACAGGATGCCTTGCACAGGGTGCTTATTATATCACCAGCAAAGGCGAAGCCGCCATTATTGATCCGCTCCGTGAAACAGCACCCTACATCAAACGGTTGCAAAAGGATGGCGTTCAACTCAAGTACATTTTTGAAACACATTTTCATGCCGATTTTGTAAGCGGCCATATCGACCTGGCACGGGAAACCGGAGCGGCAATTGTATATGGACCCACTGCCAGTGCTGAGTTTGAATTTATTGCAGCAACCGATGGGCAGGAATTTACAATTGGCGACATCGTGATAAAGGCATTGCACACGCCCGGACATACGATGGAAAGTACCACCTATTTGTTGAAAGACGAAACCGGTAAGGATCATTGCATCTTTAGCGGCGATACCTTGTTTTTGGGCGATGTAGGTAGACCGGATCTGGCGCAGAAAGCTGCCCACATGACCCAGGAAGAATTGGCCGGTTTACTGTATGATAGTTTGATGACCAAAATAATGCCGCTGGCAGATGACGTAATTGTTTATCCTGCACACGGTGCCGGTAGTGCCTGTGGCAAAAATATGATGAAAGAAACGGTGGATACTTTGGGTAATCAAAAACGGATGAATTATGCATTGAATCAACCAGATAAAGCGGCCTTTGTAAAAGCAGTTACAGAAGGGCTACTGCCACCACCCGCTTATTTTGGTTTAAACGTAGCCATGAATAAACAAGGCTATGAAAGTTTTGAATCGGTCTTAAACAATGGCATGCAGGCATTAACGCCGGAAGAGTTTGAAGCCGTTGCAGAAAACACGGATGCACTGATATTGGATACCCGGATCAATACTGAATTTTTCAAGGGCTTTATACCGCAGTCGGTCAATATTGGTTTGGTGGGCGATTTTGCACCCTGGGTAGGCGCTTTAATTGTAGATGTAAAACAACCGCTGATTTTAGTAACGGATGAAGGCGCAGCAGAAGAAGCTGTTACCCGCCTGAGCAGGGTAGGGTTTGATAATATTCTAGGCCATTTAAAAGGTGGTTTTACAGCATGGCTGGAATCAGGGAAGGAAGCAGATGTAGTAGATAGAATTACTGCCACACAATTTGCTTCTGAAGTAGAGCAGGACAAGGATAAAATCATCGATGTTAGAAAAGAAACCGAGTATGCTGCCGAGCATATAGAAGACGCATACAACAGGCCATTGGCATACATCAATGAATGGATAAAAGACATCAATCCCGAAGAGCATTTTTACCTGCATTGCGCTGGTGGCTATCGCAGTATGATGGCAGCATCTATTTTGCAGGCAAGGGGCTATAGAAACTTTACAGAAATAGCAGGCGGCTTTGATGCCATCAGCAAAACGAATGTACCCAAAACGAATTTTGTTTGCCAGAGTAAGGTGATGAAGGTGTAATTTTTTTGAATCCAACTCATTAAAAATCCAATCGCAGTTTTTATGTGGTTGGATTTTTTGTTGGCGGCCGCTATTTTGGTATTAAGGTGTATTGGGTTTTTGATGTAATAGAGTTAGATAATGGGGCTGACAAAAATGCAATGTCATTTGCAAGCTTCCCGAAAAGATAAAACACGTCACAGAAAATCTCACCTGTGAAACATACAATAAATCGAAGTAATTATGTAAGTTCTAAGCTGGAATGCGGCAGGAATAAGCACTATCCTGCCACGTTTTAGCTGCTTATCGAAGAAATAAACGGTCATCTGCATCGTTCAAAATTTAGCGGCACAGATATTGGCCGATGATAGCAAATTAAAACACATAATATGCGAACGATTTATTTAGTACTCAGTACTGCAATTGGTATCAGTAGTTTTATGGCTTGTAGCAATTCAGCCAATAATGACGCAAAACAAGATGCCGCAAATTTAACCCAATATGTAGATTCTGTTGCTACACTCACACCAGTGTACACACAGGAAAACTGGACAGCAATTGACAATGCTTATCAGGAAAGAGCCATGAAGGCTGAAAGCAAACTCGCAACATTGGAAACAGCAGATAAAGAAAGGGCAGAAGCCAGTAAGGTAAAATATGCTGAGTTAAAAGATACCTATGCTGCTAAAATAAGAGAGCGGGAAGAAGCTGCAAAAACACCTGATTACCGCCAGACATTGAGGGCCAGTTTATTTGGTGAAGGCAAAGTTGGTAATGATATGCAGTTTGCATTTGTAACCGGAAATAATATTTTATCTATTTATCAAAACTTTGTAGATAAAGTATCAGACAATAAAAAGAATTATACCAGAGAAGACTGGGATGAGATCAAAGTATTGTATGAAGCACTTGATACCCGGAAGAACGTAGTAGAGAAAGACCTGGCAAGTGACGACAATAGGAAAATAGCAGGTCTTAAAATAAGATTTGCATCCATTGTGGCAACACATAGAGGCGGTGCAAAAGTGAGAGAGAACGCAGCTTCAAAAGATTAAATTGTATTCAATAATTTTAAAAGCGTTTCGGGAAACCGGAACGTTTTTTTGATTTTACAAGAAAAGGAATAAAAAATCTTTCAGATAAAGGGCGAAAATATTTTGGGGTAATCCCAGCGGGGCATCCCACATCCGATAGCGATCGGATGTGGTAGTAACAAGTGGTCTGACATACCGACAACGTCCGGGTCCCGGTCAGTCCTCAACGACCGAAATCGGGAGCGAATATTTGGGGCACAATCCCAGTTTGCGTAATTATTTCTACATAATAAATTTCATACAAAATATCCAACAAAATGAAAAGTAATAGTCTGATTTTACTGTCGGTAATATTGATACTGTTTTCTTCCTGTAGTGAGCCAACTTCAAAAGAACAGGTAGTAAAAGTAAAGCAACGAAATCCTCCTCCTGCAAAAGGATTCCATCTTGCCAAAGCAAAACAATGGCTTACACAAAATGACAGTAGCGGAAACAAAAGCTTAAAAAATATTGTACTGGCTGTCAATAGAACGGATGCTGAAAATTTTTCAACAATTGATTCGGTGATTGTTCCCATTGATTTGTCCGGCGATCTTGAATATTATCTTCCTTTCCCACTGAGTGTTCCTGCTATCAGGCAGATCAATAAAATTATCTTCTTTTCTTATCCTGCGCAAGTATTTGCAGCCTACGAAAATGGCGAACTGGTTTATACAGGCCCGGTTAATATGGGGCGTAAAAAAGATCCCACTCCAACCGGTCTTTTTTTCGCCAACTGGAAAGCAGAAAAAACCAACAGCACGTTCAATGACGAGTGGGAATTACGCTGGAATGTGAACATTGAGAATAAGCTGGGAGTAGGCTGGCACCAGTATAGTTTGCCCGGTTACCCTGCTTCCCATTCCTGCCTGAGACTACAGGAAAATGATGCCCGTAGGTTGTATAAATGGGCCGATGAGTGGGTGTTGAAAAATGATGAAAATGTTACGCTACAGGGCACGCCGGTAATCGTTTTTGGCAGTTATAATTTTGATGCGCCAAAGCCCTGGCTTCAACTGGTTGCAAATGCCGCAGCCCTTGATATTTCCGAAGATGAACTCGATACGATCACGAAGCCTTTTTTAACTGATATTATAAAATGGCAGGATAAAAGGCTGGCGGTGGGTAAAAAATAGCTGATTCATTTTATTTTGATAAAAGGGTGTTGTAATTATATAAGATAGCTCAGGAATAAAGGCTTTTGTGGAATTGTTGATACAGGATACTTGGTTTGTAGGTTAAAAAACGTCCGAATAATCTTCTTGTTTTTTTATTGATTTCGGCCAAAATTGTTTTGTAAAAAATGTTGCTTGCATTTAATGACTAATTTTGCCTCTATATTTTTATGCTATGCTCTCCGAAGATGAAATGCAGCAAAGCTGGCTGAAATTGAAGGCTACCTTGATGGAACGATTGGGAAAACAACCTGATCTGGAGGCTATTTTACTCTTTATTGGAATACGTGAATCCGGCCTGCCACCCAAGCAATTTACCGAAACGGAAATCTATAATTTAAAACAAATTGCGGTGAGTACAATCCTTGTTCCGGCAAGATATTATGAACTGATATGGGTGGATGATTTTGGTTGGCCAAATTTCAAGCAACTAAAGCGAGAACCAACAATGACCGAGCCCGAACGGGAAAAGTTTTTACAACCTTATGTGATCTTGTATGCAGAGAAGCATCGGCTGATATAAGTGATGAGTGATGAGTGATGAGTGCATGTCCTTTTTTGGATAGCTTTTTTGCTACCGCAATTCATCCTCAGGTTATCTTCGTTTAAGTCCAGGCAATTTTACAAAATATGAAACTCAAATAGGTCCACAAGAAAATAAATAAAATATGAACCGTAGTTTCAAAAGTCTTGCCTTTCCAAAGTTTGGATGAATAGCCAAAAAACTGAATGAACAATCTGATCATCCAAAACACACCCAGTCCAAAACAAATTCTCTTTCCTAAGCTGGTTTCAATTAATTCTTTCGAAGAAGTGAGGCACAAAATTCCCATAAGCAGTACAACAAGTGCAATAAAAAAAGTGTGAACGTACATCATTTGTTTGTTCACCAGACTCATGTTACTCATTTCTTTTTTCCAATTAAATTGCTTCGGAAAACCTATGTGAATAATTGCCAGTAAGATTAAAACGTAACCGATTGCTTTAAGATGTGGCTCCATATTTTGTTACCGTAAATGTTGAAATAAATGGGGTTATTTTTTGTTCCGTCTTTAATGACAACTCTGCCGATTGAAAAATTTTAAGCCAGGTTGCTTTTGAATAAAAATGCAGAAAGCCAATATTGTACGCTAAAAAGTTTGTGACATTCCGTAAATGCTCGGTCACAATAATTTGCCCGGCAGGCTTTACAATTCTCTTTAATTCTCTGAAAAAGTTTATCCGTTCCTGTTCATCTCTAATTTCATGGGCTGCAAAAATCAGGAATATCTGGTCTGCTGAATTATCGGCCAATGGTAAGTTAGTGGTGGTTACAGATATAGTATTTGGAAAAGGGGGATAGGCTTTTCTTGCTCTTTTTATGGAAATTTCGGTATGTTTTTTTGGGTCGTAAAAGTCAACTACCACAAGTACCGGGTCGGGAAATTTCTCTTTTAATAAAATACTTGTTTCGTCAAAACCTGCATTGATATTAATGAGTAGACGATCCGCCTTTTTGTTAGAAGGATATATCCAATTCAGTTTGTAAAGGTCTGATAAGTCATAAACATAAAAGGAAACACCTAGTGAAACAGACATTGGTAAAAATACCAACGAGCTCAATACCAGTAGATATATTCCGATAGTTGAATTGGTAAATCTTGTTAGCAATAATAGCAGTAATATTACCAGCAATGCCCAAACATAAAATTGCCAATTGAAACGAACAATATTCCAAACTCCCTGGAAAGGTTTTCTCATTTTTTCCATTGTTCTGTTTTGCCTTTTTTCCAAAAATAGGGAATGTCTTTAATTACAAATGCGTTTGCTAAAATAGCACCGGTTAGGTTTAATGAGTTCAGAAAGGAAACATGCTGTTCTGCTATTCGTATTCGAGTGGGCGTCCAGTTTTCTCGAACGCCTTCAATGATGAGTACTTTTTTGGTTGCAGCATTGTAAGTAAAGGTAAAAGGCAAAGGACCTGCAAATCGCCTGGCTTCTTTCCAGTCTGCAAAGGGCGAATTGAGCGGTAGTGAAATTGCTTCATCTGTATTTTCAACTACTATTTTGAAAGCTGATTGTATGGATTGTACTGTAGTTGTTTTATTTTTTACAGTTTGTGTAATGTCGGTGGTTGCGTATTTGTAATGCGTAAAAATATTTCCAAGGAATTCCATTTTCTTTTGGTCTGTTTCCGATTTGAGAATGTATAGTCCTCTCAGCCTTTTCCCTGCTGTGTTGGTGTAACGGACAAATATGCGATAGCCAATTAAAAAGAAATCATTGCCAAAAAATTTTGGGAAGCCCTTTGGTCTCAATCCGGTTGTTTCAACCATCGCCATAGCAACAAATGCCCACTTGTCATTGAACGTGTCCAATTCCAAACATTCAGGAATCAGATCCTGTAATTGTTCTTTTGCAATAGCAAATGTCAGTACGGTTGAACTTTTAAAAAAAGCTTCAACTGCAAAGGGATGATTTTTTAGAAATGAAAACATATTAAGTTTGTTGGCCGGTTTTTTTATTCAGGACAAATTCGTTGAAGTACACAATCAGTATAAATACAAATGCAAATATAGCGTTGGCCCTACCCTTAAGTAACAAGTGAGGAACAAGCATATATTCAAGTAGGTTCATGATTGCAACAATTACAATTTGAGTGATGGCATTCAATCTTGTTTTAATGGCACTTACAATCCAAATGGCCATCACAATTTCTGAACAGCCGATGGCGATGGTCAAAAAGCGTGAATAGGTTTCGCTTAAAATTTCAGCCACTATTTGTTGGTGTTGCGGAACAAGATTTAAGACTTTACAAACAAGTCCGTTAATCAACCAAACGGCTGCAAGGCAAAAGCTGATAAATTTATGAGTTGCTTTATCTGTCATATTTTAAAGGGTGCTTAACTAAGCCGTTAACTACTATTTTCTTTTTGGCTTTGGATTGTTTTTTATCCAACTTTTTTAAACCCTGTTATACAATGTAAAAGTTTGTAAAATTTCCCATTGGCCTCCGTTCTTTTGTTTAATTTAGGTGGTATTATGCGCTCAACTCGTTTTGAAACCAGGCTCCAAAAAAGAAATAAAGCGTTCGTATAATTCCAAGTGCCAACATGATTTTTGCATGGTTCCGGGTTGGTTCATTATACATTTTCATTTTTTTTCCGCTACTAAGTGTTTTGTAGGCAAAAAGTGTTGCAAGTCCTATAATGATGCCAACGTATGGTAACAATAGGGTTAACAGATATTGAGCAATTATCCAACTGCTTTCCAAATGCAAAGGAACGTAGCTTTTAGTATCCTTACTTTTTTTAGACAAATCCGGTATTGCTATTTTTCTTTCAGATAATAGTTGGTGAGCAAGCGCCTGGTCAAGATGGTTCCAATCGTTTCGATTATTTAATACTTCTATTAGTTCGGTATCGGAGAAGGAAAAGAGATAATAGTTTGGATCGATATCAGTCAATTGAATCTGAGCCTGACTTAATAAAATGGTATTTAATTCTTCAAAACGTTCTTCCGGTATTTTTACAGCAATCATGGGGTCCTGAGATTCGCCGGTATAAATTTTATCAAGCAGATCTTTTTCGAAATCAATTTTAAATTCAATCCCCCGATTTTCAAGAAGACTGATAAGTTCCTGCGCTTCCTGTTGGGAATGAAATCTGGAAAATGTTAGTAATTCAGACATAGGTTGGTGTATCAATAATTTAGTGCCTGATAAACATAGTGTATTTTCCAAACCTTCCATTATAATTTATATGGTTATTTTTTGCTAATACCGTAGCCTTTTTCCTTTAAACAGGCAATGCTTTTGTAAGGAAAACTTTCGTTGGCTAATAGCTTCATGTAGGTAATTATGCCGACTTCTGTATTGGAGAAAATAGCAATCCATCATGGATACATTCCTGAATATATGCAGATACAGCCCGAAGTGATTCTTTTGTAAAACGGGGGAAATTTTCCAATATTTTAGTTTCTCCTCATCCCAGGGTGAGTAAGCCAACATTATGTTCAACGGATATACGTGTGCCTTTAATTGCAGGTTTCCCTGGCAGTATCGCTTTATCTGATACGATAGGATCTCTCCAGTTCATAAATTGAATTTAACGAATTCCAAATTGAGTAATAGTGCTTTTTAACTGTATTATTACTTTCCAAAGGTTCTAAGCTATCACATACCAGGCAGGCTAAGTATCGGTTTATATACAGCTTGTAGTGAACGTAAAAAAAAGTAATTTATAAATCCAAATTAATCACAGTAAGTTTAAACTTACATGACGATAGTCATTTTTTTTCCTGCGACTAATCATAGTTGCCTTGCCATTGTTTTATTAATATTGGTACTCTATAAAAGCCTCGTGATATGAAAAAATATGTTGCTGTTTTTGCAGGTCTGTTTGTTTTATGTTTGCCGCTTATCAGTATGGCACACCCTGGTCATGGCGAATATGGAGGTTATACCATTACCCACTATTTTAGTGAACCCATGCATGCCATTGTAACGGCGGTGGTTTTATTCCTGGTAATTGTTTTTATCCGGAACCTTCGCAGAAAAAGGCAGCCCAGGGAAAATAACTGATCATGCATGAACTATCCATTGTAATGGGCATCATAGATATTGCACAGCAACAGGCGGACCAGGCAAATGCCAGCATTATTGATGAAATAGAAATGGACATTGGTTGCCTGAGTACGGTAGAAATGAATGCATTTGAATTTGCATGGAGCCAGGGCGTAAAGGAAACCATTCTTGAAGGTGCGGTTAAAAAGATCAACCGGATAAAAGGGAAAGCCCAGTGCATTGATTGCGATGAAATATTTGAGATAGAGAATTTATATGATCCCTGTCCGCTATGCGGTAAGCATCTGCTGGTGATTTTGGAAGGGAAGGAACTAAGGGTGAAGTCGTTGGTGGTGAGTGGGAGCCGCCCGGCAGCCCCCTCTAACTCCTCCGGGGGGGGGGATTGAAATGCACACTTCAAAATATCCGGCATGGAGCGATATGGCGAGGTAATTATAAAAGTGCATTAAAATAATATTCTTATGCCAACTGTTTCTCTAAATAGAAATAAAAAAGTAAAATTATAAACGCTCAACAATAAATCAACCATTATGTGTGCCACTTGCGGATGCGATGCCAACGGAAATGTTACGATACATGAGCCGGGTCTTCAACACGATCAGCCACATGATCTTCAGCAAAACCATGCGGATCATCACCATAAAAAAATAGTGGATGTAGAACAGGATATACTGCATGAAAATAATTTATTGGCCGAAAGAAACCGTGGTTATTTTGATGCTAAAAATATCCTGGCACTGAACCTGGTTAGTTCTCCGGGGTCGGGCAAAACATCCTTGCTTGAAAAAACGCTGACAGACATGAAAGGCGAATTGGAATTTGCGGTGATTGAAGGCGATCAGCAAACGACCAATGATGCAGACCGCATTCATGCCACTGGTACCAAAGTGGTACAAATCAATACCGGCAAGGGCTGCCACCTGGATGCACATATGGTGTTACATGCGGTGCAGGGCATGAAGCCAAAGGCAGACAGCGTGCTGTTCATCGAAAATGTTGGCAACCTCGTTTGTCCTGCCATGTTCGATTTGGGTGAAAAAGAAAGAGTGGTGATCATCAGTGTAACCGAAGGGGATGATAAGCCATTAAAGTATCCGGATATGTTTAATTCTTCCACACTTTGTATCATCAATAAAATTGACCTGTTGCCTTATGTGCCTTTTGATATCGAAAAGGTAAAAGCCAACGCTAAAAAAGTAAATCATAAACTGGAGATCATAGATCTGAGTTGCACCAGCGGCGTAGGAATGCAACAATGGTACGATTGGTTAAAATCAAAAGTATTGGCACCTGAACCTACCTGATATACCGTGGTCAACACAGCGGTCGGTACCGCAGGTCAGACCGCTGACATTGTAACTTACAAGGAGTTCAGACCGCTGGTACTAAGACAAAGGTCAGTACCAAAGCCAAGACCTATCATAAAAAATAAAGTCCACACTGCGTATGCACACCTATCATATCCATATCAATGGTTTGGTACAGGGGGTTGGTTTTCGTCCCTTTGTTTGCAGGATAGCCAACAGCTTGCAACTGAACGGCTGGGTAAGTAATACCAATACAGGTGTGCATATTCAATTCAATGCGTCCAAAGAAAAAGCAGCATTATTTTACAACACAATTGTAGATGATCCACCGCCCAATGCAATTATTACGCATCATCATTTTGAAAAAATCTCTCCAAAAATATTTAACGGTTTCTCTATTCAGCAAAGCAATAATAAAGACAAACCCGATCTTTTACTAACGCCCGATATTGCTTTGTGCAGCGATTGTAGAGCAGCCATCCTTTCAGCAACCAATAAGCGATTTCACTACCCATTTACAACCTGTTTGCAATGCGGCCCCAGGTATTCGATCATTACCACATTACCTTATGATCGGGCAAATACTACCATGAGTAATTTGCACATGTGCCCGGTGTGTACCCTCGAATACAATGATATCCATGATCGCAGGCATTATAGTCAAACCAATTCCTGTAAAGAATGTGCGATACCCATGCACTTATATGACGCAGCCAATCATTTTATTTGTAAGGACGAAAGGGATATGCATGATACAGTGGTTACTTCGTTAACGGAAGGAAATATCGTTGCAGTAAAAGGTATTGGTGGTTATTTATTGTTGTGTGATGCCACCAACGAAATAGCCATCCATACTTTAAGAACACGGAAGCACCGTGCTGAAAAACCATTGGCTTTATTATATGCCGACACAACGATGGTTCAACAAGACATGCAGCTTCGTTTATTTGAAACAGACGCATTGAAAGATAAAACGGCACCCATTGTATTGTGCCGTTTAAAAGAAGATGCGGCAAATAGTATTTGTAAAGAAGCGATTGCGCCGGGCCTCGACAAGATTGGATTGATGCTGCCTTATACGCCTTTGTTGTTGTTAATTTCAACTGCTTTTGGTAGGCCGCTGATTGCAACCAGTGGCAATATCAGCGGCTCGCCGATTATTTATAAAGATGAAGATGCATTGGAAAATCTATTTGAAGTAGCAGATCTTGTGTTGACCTACGACCGGGATATTGTGGCACCGCAGGATGACAGCGTAGTTCAGTTTACCAACAGCGGACAAAAAATTATCCTTCGAAGAAGTCGTGGATTAGCGCCAAATTATTTCCCCAATCCCTTTATTGGAATGCCTGCCACTGTACTGGCAATGGGCGGTGAATTGAAAGCGGCTTTTGCTTTACAGGATCAGCACAAATTATACATCAGCCAATTTCTCGGCGACCAAGGCACGCTTGAATCCCAAACCAGTTATAAAGAAACTTTATCGCATCTTACCAAATTGCTAAAAGCAAATCCGGAGCAGATCATCATTGATAAGCATCCTAACTATTTTGTGTCTCAATATGGTGAATTAATTGCCGATGCCAGTGATATTCCACTATTGGCTGTTCAGCATCACAAAGCACATTTTGGTGCGGTGCTGGCAGAAAATAATTTGCTGGAATGCAATCAACGGATATTGGGCATAATCTGGGATGGAACCGGTTATGGTGATGACTGCCAAATATGGGGTGGCGAGATTTTTATTTATGAGTCCCATCAAATGGAACGGGCAATGCACCTGGATTATTTTCCGCAATTACTGGGCGATAAGATGAGCAGGGAGCCAAGGTTATCTGCATTGAGCCTGTTAAAAAATTTGCCGCAATATCAATACAGTATCCGGGATTATTTCTCCAATCAGGAGTGGGATTATTACCAGCAATTATTGCAACAACCAGCGCCATTGTTAACCAGTAGCATGGGCCGTTTACTGGATGGGATTGCAGCAATATTGGGAATCCGCAGTTACAATAATTACGAAGGTGAAGCTGCGATGCAACTGGAAGCGTTGGCAAGAAATTGTGACATAAATTCCGGCGAATTTTATAACATAAGATTGGTAAATGACCGGATTGAATGGGATGTATTTTTAAAAGAACTGATGGAGGATCATCGGCAAAAAATTGAGCCAGCAGCTATTGCGAAAAAAGTATTTTACTCATTGGCTAAAATGGTGCAGCAGCTAAGCTGTCATTTTAAGATGGATCAGCTCGCCTTTAGTGGGGGCGTTTTTCAAAATGCCCTGTTGGTAGATATGTTGATTGAATTATCAGGGGCTGAAAAGCAATTGTATTTTCATCAGCAACTCAGTCCCAATGATGAATGCATTGGCTTTGGGCAGCTTGCTTATTTTAGCATGTTAAGTCAATCGCATCAACAAATTATCTCAACAAATGAACGCATCGCTTCCGAACAATTTCAAACGAACCATTAAAACCAACTGATATGTGCCTCGCAATTCCCGGTAAAATACTTTCGATCACCAACCAGCTTGATGAAACATTTCGTTTTGGAAAAGTGTCTTTTGGTGGCATCAGCAAAGAGGTCAATCTATGCATGGTGCCGGAAGCCAATATTGGTGATTATGTGTTGGTACATGTAGGCGTTGCTATGAGCATAGTGGATGAGGAAGAAGCACAAAAAGTGTTTAGTTATTTGAAGGAAATGGGAGAGGTTGAAGAACTGAAGGATGCAGTGATAGAGTGATAGAATGATCGAATGATCGAATGATAGCATTGTAAAATGACTAAATAATTCTAAAAACAATTTGTATTTTATTTGAAAAAATAATTACGACAGACAAAGAAATATTTATTGAAGCCTTTAAGAAAAGGACAATGCAATTGGCAGTTGATGTTACCAAATTTTTTAAGGGGATTACCCAATACTGAAGAAGGGCGAATCACCGGGAAACAGTTGGTCGGGTGTGCGACATCTGTAGCAGGCAATTATAGGGCAGCTTGCAGCGCAAGATCAAAAGCTGAATTTTATGCCAGGCTTAGTATTACAATTGAGGAATGTGATGAAACTTTATTTTGGCTGGAATTAATAGCAGCAGCAGAAATATGTACGGAACCGGGTATTGAAACTTTAAAAATATAAACAACAGAAATATTGATGGTATTATCAAGAGCAGGAAAAACTGCCTCTCAATAATTCACTCATTCACTCATTCACTCATTCTATCATTGAATCATGAAATATTTGACCGAATATCGGGATGCTGGTGTAGCAGAAAAGTACATACAGGAAATTCGCCGCATCACCACCCAACCATGGACGCTGATGGAGATTTGTGGCGGACAGACGCATAGCCTGGTAAAAAACGGCATCCTTGAAATGTTGCCCGATCTGATTACCATGGTACATGGGCCTGGTTGTCCGGTTTGTGTTACCAGCATCAGCGTGATTGATGAAGCGGTTTATTTGGCGCAGCAACCGAATGTGATTTTATGTTCATTTGGCGATATGTTACGGGTGCCGGGCAGCCATAAAAATTTACTGGAAGTAAAAGCCGAAGGCGGTGATGTACGCATTTTATATTCTCCGCTGGAAGCAGTTACCATTGCCAAAGAAAATCCAACAAAGGAAGTGGTTTTTTTTGCTGTTGGTTTTGAAACCACCGCACCTGCCAATGCATTGAGCGTGGTGCATGCAGCAAAAATGGGTGTTAAAAATTACAGTATTTTAGCATCGCATGTATTGGTGCCACCGGCTATGGAAGCTATTTTAAGCGATGAAGAAAATGTAATTGATGCATTTCTGGCGGCAGGGCATGTATGCGCCATCATGGGTACAGAAGAATATTATCCGATTGCAGAAAAATACAAAATACCAATCGTAATTACTGGTTTTGAACCGGTAGATTTATTGCAGGGAATTTTAATGACAGTGCAGCAATTGGAGAAGGGCGAATACAAAGTAGAAAATCAATATGCCCGATATGTGCAGCGGGAAGGAAATAAATTGGCGCAGGATACCATTCACGAAGTGTTTACAGTTAGTGACCGCATCTGGCGTGGCATCGGTGAAATTCTGCAAAGCGGTTATGAAGTAAATGAGCAGTACAAAAAATACAATGCCCGCCTGAAATTTAAAATTGATTTGCCGGTAGCAGCAGAAAATAAAGAATGTATCAGCGGTGATATTATGAAAGGTTTAAAGAAACCAAAAGACTGTCCCAATTTTGGCACCAAATGCAAACCCGAACATCCGCTTGGTGCGCCGATGGTAAGCAGCGAAGGATCTTGTGCAGCATATTACCAGTATGCCAATGTGGATAGTTTAGTTATTTAATCAAAAAAAAATCATCTTATGCGTTTTGTTTTTTTTCTTCTATTTATTTACACCAGCAGTGTTGCCAACGCCCAGCAAAGCATAAAAGGAACTGTGTTGGATGGCAAAACAAACCTGCCCGTGGAAGGTGCTACTGTTACTATTATACCGCTGAATTTGAGTACAGTAACCGATGAGCGGGGTAAATTTTTGTTCAATAAATCTGTTTCGGATTTAGATTCGCTGGAGGTTAGTTTCATAGGTTTCGAGAATTTAAAACTGGCAATGGCATCTTTTAATGCCACAAAGGCATTGGTTTTAAACCCCAATAAAACGCAATTGAAAGATGTAACGGTAATCACTAAAGCCGGTCATGAATATAAGACCATTAGCAAGTTGGATATCAAAATGCGGGGAATCAATAATTCGCAGGAAATTTTAAGAACGGTTCCGGGGTTATTTATCGGCCAGCACCAGGGTGGTGGCAAGGCAGAACAGATTTTCATCCGTGGCTTTGATTGCGATCATGGCACTGATATCAATGTGATGGCGGATGGCATGCCTGTAAATATGGTATCACAGGCGCACGGACAGGGTTATGCTGATATGCATTTCATCATTCCCGAAACAGTAGAAAATGTGGACTTTCAAAAAGGTCCTTATAATGCAGCCAAAGGGAATTTTACAACATCCGGTTTTGTTGATTTGCGAACAAAAAGTGGTTTAAGTAATAATCTGGTGAAACTGGAAGGCGGAATGTTTGATACGTATCGTGCATTGGGCATGTTTAACCTGTTGGGCGAACAGGCAAAGTCAAAACAACAATCCTGGTATGTTGCTTCGGAGTTCGCATATTCCAACGGGTTCTTTCAATACCCTCAAAACTTCAGGCGGTTTAATTTTTTCACAAAGTACACTGGAAAAGTTACCGATCATACCAGCCTTATTTTAACCGCTTCCACATTTAGCAGCAAATGGAATGCATCGGGTCAGATTCCAGACCGTGCAGTGGCAGATGGTTCCATTGATTTTTATGGCGCTATCGACAATACGGAAGGTGGTAAAACTTCCCGTAGTAATATCAATGCACAATTCATTACTACTTTAAAGAGTGGAAGCTTTTTTAAAAATCAATTCTATTATTCAAAATATCATTTCGACCTGCATACCAATTTTACATTTTTCCTGGTTGACCCAATTAACGGAGATCAGATCCGTCAAAAGGAAAGCCGTGATTTATTGGGATACAATGGTAGCTATCATCACAATTCAACCATAGGCACAACGCAGCTAACCACAGAAGCCGGTATTGGTGTTCGGTGGGATAAAATACACAACCTAGAATTATCTCACACAAAAGATCGGTACACATTATTGAACAGGCTTGCTTATGGAAATGTTTCCGAAGTGGATGCATCTGCATACGTAAATGAAACGTTTCGCTTCTCCGAAAAAATTAGTGTAAATGCGGGGTTGCGGGCAGACGAGTTTTTTAATAATTATACCGATCATTTAAAATCGGATAGTTTGTTTAAAGCAAATGCCGCCATCATTAGCCCAAAAATTAGTTTCTATTATCACAAAAATAAAACCACCCAGTTTTATGTAAATCTTGGCAAAGGCTTTCACTCTAACGACACAAGGGTTAGTGTAATTGAAAACGGAAGAAAGGTTTTGCCAGCCGCTTATTCCGCCGATTTTGGTACGATTTTGAAACCGTTCAAAAATTTATTTGTTCAAACTGCTCTTTGGTATTTGAATCTCGAACAGGAATTTGTTTACAGTGGCGATGGTGGTTATGCAGAGCCGTCGGGTAAATCGAGACGAACAGGAATAGACCTGTCGGTAAGATACGAGCCCATAAAATCGCTTTATGTTGATGCAGATGTAAACTATGCCCATGGCAGATTTATTGAAGAGTTAAAGGGTGAAAATTTTATTCCGTTGGCACCTGTTTGGAGCAGTACCGGTGGCATCACTTACAAAACCACAATTGGCATCAATGGAAGTTTGCGTTATCGATGGCTAGGCGATCGTGCGGCCAACGAAAATTATACATTAACTGCCGGTGGCTATTTTGTAAATGATATTGTATTAAACTATACTCAAAAAAAATACGAAATAGGGCTAAGCGTAAACAATATCTTCAATGTGAAATGGAAGGAAACACAGTTTGATACAGAAAGCCGTTTGAAAAATGAAGCAAATCCGGTGGATGAAATTCATTTTACACCCGGAACAAAACTTGCTGCCAAATTAAGTTTCAGCATTTTTTTTAACTAAACGCAATGACTGAAAAAATAAAAATAAATTTGCAATGCCCGATGCCCAAATTTGATTTTGATATAATAACCTTAGGGCATGGTAGCGGCGGATTGCTTACCCATCGTTTATTACAAAGCGGCGTATTCAGTATTTTTAAAAATGATCTGCTTGATCATCAACATGATGGTGCCATTTTTGAATTGAATGGAACCGTGGCATTTAGTACTGATAGTTATGTAATATCTCCCATCTTTTTTCCAGGCGGTAATATTGGCGACCTTGCAATCAATGGCACGGTAAATGATCTCTCTATGTGTGGCGCTGACCCCAAATATTTGTCCCTCAGTTTTATCATTGAAGAAGGCTTAACGATGGTAGACTTTTGGAAGGTATTGGTAAATATTAAAGCGGCGGCAGAAAAGGCAAACATCAAAATTGTAACCGGCGATACCAAGGTGGTAGAAAAAGGAAAAGGTGATCAGATTTTTATCAATACTTCCGGTATTGGAATCATTCACCCCAAAGCCAATATTCATCACAAACGGATTGAAGCGGGCGACGTTGTCATTGTGAGTGGCAATATTGCAGCTCATGGTATTGCCATTATAAGTTTGCGAAAAGGCTTAACTTTCGAAACGAGTATTGAGAGCGATACCACCAATTTGAATCATATCATTCAAAGTCTGGTAGAAAAATTTGGAAATGACATTAAATTTTTGCGGGATCCCACTAGAGGTGGCATAGCTTCTGTATTGAATGAAATTGCAGAGCTTACCCAGTTGGGTTTTTACCTGGATCAAAAATTAATACCCATTGATGAACAGGTAGATGGAGCTTGCGAAATGTTGGGTCTTGACCCCTTGTATGTTGCCAATGAAGGACTATTTTTGGCGATAGTTGAAAAAGAAATTGCGGCTGATTTTCTGCAGCAATTGCAACAGGATGCAACAGGTGTTCACGCAGCCATCATTGGAAATGTAGTGGCGGATCATCCTGGGAAAGTGGTATTAAAAAGCAGCATCGGTGGAAAACGGATGGTGAATTATTTAACCGGAGAACAGTTGCCAAGAATTTGTTGAAGCCGAATTCGGATTGATCGAATTAATAAATGAATAAATCATGAAAAATTACCTTATAGGATTTGCATGTATGTTGTTTTGCCTTGCCTTGGTTTGCAGTTGCAGCCAGGCTCCGCATATTACGGATGATACTGGAAAAGGTGATCGCTCAAATCTGAAAAGTGAAAATAGTCTCAATTTTCTGTTGCTGGGCGACTGGGGAAGAGGCGGATCTTTTTATCAAGTAAGTGTTGCCAATCAAATGCGGGCGGAAGCCGTGAAAAAGCAAGTTGATTTTGTGTTAAGCATGGGTGATAATTTTTATCCTGCCGGCGTAAGCAGCGTTGATGATGCAGGCTGGCGTGAATCCTTTGAAAATGTTTACGGTTCTAAAAGTCTGAACGTTCCATGGTACACTGTTTTTGGCAATCACGATTATGGTGGCAGCATCCAGGCACAACTTGATTATGGTAAAGTCAATAAACGCTGGGCAACCATGGAGCGCTATTATAGTTTTGAAAAAGTGATCCCTGGTTCTACTCAAAATGTGTTGTTTGTTTTTCTTGATACCAACCCGTTCGACCTTACTTTAAATCGCAGCAACTACAGCGATCTGGCAGATCAGGATACATTGGCTCAAATGAAATGGATGCAGCAGGTCTTATCTTCCAGCTCCGCCCACTGGAAAATTGTGATCGGCCATCATCCGCTGTTTACTACGGGCGCCAGAAAATTGCAGGTGCCTCATGTTAGAAATAGCTTTCTACCACTCCTTACAAAATATCAGGTGAATGCCTACTTTTCAGGACACGATCACGACTTACAATATCAAAAGCCGGATGGCCATACGCATTATTTTGTAAGTGGCGCAGGTAGTGCGGTAAGGCCTCTTCAATCCAATGAAAAATACACCCGCTTTGCTGCTTCTGATCCTGGTTTTATGTCGGTTCAGTTAATGCAGGATACCATGTATTTACAAATCATCAATTATAAAGGACGGCAACTTTTTTCAACAGCAATTGTACATTAAGCATCCATTGAAAATTGATTTATAGTTCAAAAGGCTGACTTTTTTATCTCAATATTTACCTCAAAATAATTGACGTATGAGTGATTTTTGGAACGAACGATTTAGTATAAAAGAATACGTTTACGGCGAAAGCCCCAACGTGTTTTTTGCAGAACAACTGGGTCGGTTAAAGTCCGGTAGCATTGTTTTGCCCTGTGAGGGAGAAGGACGAAATGCCGTGTATGCAGCAGCGCTTGGCTGGCAGGTAAATGCATTTGACAGCAGTGAAGCCGGGAAGGTAAAAGCGCTGCAATTGGCTGAAAAGAAATCCGTAGTAATTGATTATATCGTTGAGAATGCTGTTGCCGCAACTTATCCTGAAAACAGTGTGGATGTGGTGGCATTTATTTATGCGCATTTTCCACCTGCCATTCGAAAACAGATACATCAAAAGGCTATTGGCTGGTTAAAGCCCGGAGGTGTAATTATACTGGAGGCATTTAATCCGAAACAATTAAATAATCAATCGGGCGGACCAGAAGATTTGCCCAGGCTTTATAGCGAAGAAATTTTAAAAGAAGATTTTGAATCACTGAAAGCGGAGATGATGCAAAGCCTGCAGACTGAATTGAAGGAGGGTAAATTTCACCAGGGAGTGGCGGATATTATACGATTTGTAGGGGTTAAAAAACAGCATTTTGGTTTTCGTTTCCCGGATTAATAACGAACCCATTAGTTTGCAGTACGGTCTAAAAAACTCAAGCGCTTTTTTAAGCGTTGACCGGGCATTATTTTTTTGCCAAATTTTAATTGTACCATGCCTGTTTGTAATAAATAATTATTGGGAGAAGATGCCCCCTGAACTGGCAAGCTATTCCCCGTCCAGGTGGCGCTGATATGCCAGTTGCTGCTATTATAACCACCCGAAAAACGGTAAGTGGATATTGGAACCGTGTACACGTTGTTGTTAATATGAACACGGTCTGTTTCGGTTGAAAACCCAAGATTCAGATTGAGTGAAAGCGACCCTGTAATAAAATAATGCTGCTGCATCACCAGTGTGTAAGCATACCCAAAGCCCGGGCCAAAGCTAAAAAAACGGACGTTATTGATGCCCTCCTGCGGATAGTTCGCTTCTAAATTCCCTGGCACCATGGAACTATCGGATTTGATCATACCATAATGCGCTTCTCCACCAAATAAAAAGGAGCCGGCTGATTTTTTTTGCCATTCCGTTTGCAATGTTGCGGCCCGGTAAGAAAACTTGTTTGGATTGAAAACATAATACACCGCCAATCCAAAAAGATGTACGCCTGCATCTGGTCGCAGGTAGAAACTGGCGGGGCTGTTAGCTGCAAATCCTCTTGGGCTTAAATAGTATCCTTTATAAAATTGACCGTAAAAGTCGATGGACCAGTTTTTGGGATAGGAATGGACCTGCAAATCCAGCAATTTTGTTTTGCCTTTTTCCGGCTCATTGTTTAAAAAGTCAAAACCATAGGCAAGGTTGAGTGTAATGTTTCGATAGCTGGCTCCCACGCCCATATTGAGGTTTGTGTTAGGGCGATACTTTAAATCCTGTGCATCTTTAGGTGCCCTCAATGCAAAGGCGGTATATTTTTGTGAAAAGTAAAAGCGGGTGGTGATCAGTTCGGGTTTGGTTACATAATAAGTTGAATCATGAGGATTGTTTATAAAGACCTGCGCCAGTAAAGCTTTTCCCGGTAAGAAGACTTGTATGCACATTGCCAGCAGGCGCAATAAAGTGAGCTTGTTTTTTTTCATATTTTTTGTTCCGTCCGTAACGCAATGTTGTAATCGGAAGGATGCTGAATTGATAGTGATGCAGCATTTTATCCGATAAACGATCAAACACTCGCCAGGTATTGAATGTTTACTTTGGTTACCTTCTTTTAAATGCATTGCTCTGTTTTAACAAGAATCGGTTTATTAAATATTTAATTGAAAGTAAGTCTTTATGAACATAGTTTCACTAGTTGCATTTCTAATCCGATCGCTATCGGATTTGAAATGCAACCGTCTCACTAAAGTGCTTTGCTGTTGTTGTATTTTAAATTATTGAAAGGGTGTTCAGCCTTGTATTGCTTCTTTTTACCAAAATCAGGAAATGATGATTCCCAATCATTTATTGAATTGCTATAATTTTCAGATACGCTCTTCCCTGTTCATTGGCAGGCTTTCTTCAAAATATTTCTTCAGGTAAATTCCATCCGATGTACTTTAGCTCAATGAAAAGTATTGCTGAGTATCTAAATAATTTGCCGAAAGAGTTGATTGATGAATTGGAGCAGTATGGTACTGTAAAGCGTTTTGAATCCGGGGCTGAAATTTTACGCCAGGGCCAGTATGTAAAACAAATTCCGTTGGTGCTGGAAGGAATTGTAAAAGTGTTTACCCGGCAAGATGAAAAGGAACTGCTATTGTATTACATCGAAAGTGGCGAGAGTTGTATCATGTCTTTTACGGCCGGTCTGGCTGATAGTCCCAGTAAGGTTTTTGCCCTTACCGAAGAAAATACCCTGTTACTATTAATGCCAGCAAATAAAATGGGTGAATGGCTCAAAACCTTTCCTGCAATCAATGAATTATTTTACAAATTGTATAACCAGCGCTATACTTCCCTTCTCGAAACCATCAACCATTTGTTGTATAACCGGCTTGATCAACGGTTGCTAAACTATCTGATGGAAAAGAGCCGGCAAAAAAATACAAAACTGGTTGTCATCCGGCATAAACAGATTGCTGCAGATATGGGAACCGTAAGAGAAGTAATAAGCAGGGTAATGAAAAAATTGGAGCAGGAAGGGAAACTCAGGCAATTACCCAATGGCATAGAAATTTTATAAGCTGGTAACACAAGTCACCAAATAGTAGTTTTTTACTATTTACTTTTACATCCTCACAATCAGTTACACCAGCAATGAAGCGAAAATTTATAAAATTATTGATCGTTTGCTTGATCTGTATTGGGTTGGTAACGGCCATTGTTTGGGGAATTAAAATTTTAAACACTTAAAACATTTTTATGAAAAAGAACATGGGATCAGCCGACAGAATTATCAGAATATTGATTGCAGTGGTAGTGGCCATTTTGTATTTCACCAATACCATTACCGGCACGCTTGGTATCATATTACTGGCATTGGCAGGTGTTTTTGTTTTAACCAGCCTGGTTAGTTTTTGTCCGCTATATGCGTTGGTAGGTTTAAATACCTGTCCTGCTAAAAAGGCATAGGTTTGGTTTTGAAAAATTCGGATCTTTTTTGTGAATGGTGACCCGGGCTTTCGACTGGTTAATGGTGGAATATTGAAACAACCATTCACCATTCACACTTAACCCAACACTAGTTTCGGATCGCCAGATACTCCCCGTCGGGTTTGCCTTTTTAGAAGGTTAGCCTGACGGGTATTTTTTCACTCCTTCCCCTAAATGATTGAACCTTTTTTAAAAGACGGGCAGTATTGTAACAAAAGTTACCATGCAATTAGGCCTGAAGTTTACCTTTGGGTGCAGGCACGTGAAAATGATTGGATCAAATGACTAAAGTAGCCAACGCATTTAATCGGTCTTCTTATAAATCATGAACATGAAGTTTAAAAATATTTTCACTGGCCTCTTTTTTTTAACCGGGCTTTTATCAGCCTGTAATAGCAATACCGCTACCACCAATTTATCGGTTGAAGCATTTGAAAAAGGTGTCGCCGAAAGCAATGCGCAGGTGCTTGATGTGCGAACGCCCCGTGAGTACGAATCAGGGCATCTAAAAAATGCGTTATTGGCCGATTGGAACAACCAGGATGAATTCAAAACACGGGTAGCAGCATTGGACAAATCGAAGCCGGTTTACACCTACTGCCTGAGTGGAGGAAGAAGCAACGCAGCTACTGAATGGTTGATAGAAAATGGCTTTACTGCCTACAACATGGCAGGTGGCACTATCGCCTGGAAGGGTGCAGGCAAATCCATGGAACAAGCATCGTTCGTTCAACAAACAAGCCTCGCTGAATACATGGCTCAAATACCTGCCGACAAAACAGTGCTGGTAGATTTTAGTGCCGTATGGTGTCCGCCCTGCAAAGTGATGGAGCCCATTCTTGACTCCCTGGTAAAAAGCAATGGGGCACAGTTTGTACTGGTAAAAATTGATGGCGGAAATCAAATCGAACTTTGCCAGCAATTAAAAGTAGACCAGTTTCCAACTTTTGTGATTTACAAACAAGGCAAAGAAGTCTGGAGAAAACAAGGCATCGTGGATGCAAAAGAACTCGTTTTAAATTTTTAAAAGATACCCCACTGATATTACAAAGAATAGTAGATCCAATTTGAAAGATGGAGCAGCCGAAAGGCTGCTCTTTTTATGTGAACAATCAATAGATTTGACGTTGTGCAGTTTTATATTTTTTATTATAAATGATGCAGGAGGTTTTTGCTAATTTGAATTTTTACCGGGGTCCGGGATTAGTAACAATGCTACACAGGGCTGGAGCTCTGCGCCTGGTAAACGTTCTAACCATAGCCGTTTAGACTATTTTGTAGATCAAGAAGGTATAACTGCTTGATGAAAGGATGGGTAAAGATTTGATTTCCACTGGCAATAAAATCTTTATAGTAAAAAGTTCACAAAGATGATATCATGATGCTTCCACTACGCTGATTGCTAAAGTTAGATTCGAACCCATTGAAACCTATTGAAATTTGTATGGACACGATAAAGCTCAGGCACTCGATTAGATAAAAGCAGGGGCCATTCGTTCCATCTCTGCATTGGAGATTTTATTTTTTGCAGCAATTTTTCTCCATCCCTTTACGGCAGCAGCTATCTTTTTAATAATGTCACCTGCTTTACCATCTGATATACGAAAATATCCAGCCACTTCCATTGCCAAATCCAGGTTGAGTGAATTGTCTGCATCATTAATGTTAAGGCTTAAGCCTTTGCCATATTCATTTGGATTTATGTCGTAAGCAGGAGAAAGCAACCAACCTTTATCCGTAAGCAAAAAGCCATGATTCCTCAAATGATCATCTGTATTTTTTACACAAATACTAAATACAATCCTGCGCCATAATTCTTCCAAATCATTTTCTACTGCTGCACCATGCCGGGATATAAACTCCATCAATTCCAGATAGCTTGCACCAGCAGCATCTTCTCCATCTATGTGGCCAAGCAATGTCATTGCAGATGCAAAATGGATTCGTTCTCCGGCTGCTGTTCTGTCAAAACGTTTTGTGAGGTAGCTGTGATTCTTGTTATTAAATTTCAGCAATTTTCCTTCGGCAACATTTAAGCCAGATGCTATTGCCATTTGATTGGTGATCATTTCCCAGGCTGCCACATCTTTATCATCGTTCCTGCTGGGGAATTTTGCAATCCATAAATTATTTTTTGCATCCATTACACTTGCCTTTGGCCTGGCGCCGCCTAACGAAGAACCGGGCGCTATTAATAATCCGATCCATTTTAAATATTCGGGATCTTCTGTGTTGTCTTCTTCAAATTGTAAACTTGCATGTTCCAGTTCCCTTAACGATGCCCAGGGTGGAACAGCCATTTCTTTATTGTCATTTAAAAAAGGGCTACCCGCTGATTTAAACCTTAATGCACCCATCCTGTGTAAGTCATATACCCCCAATAAAAAATCTGATTCCAATAATTTTTTTACTGCTCGCTCTTCCTGTTTTGCTATGGCTGCTTCCCGGCGTTGCATTAACATCCTGCCCCACCTATCCGGGCACGAATCGAGAAAAATACCAAAGTTGGGTTTGTCATTGCGTGGATAAAAAGCTCCGGAATATAGTTGCAAATCGGGGTCTAGCATTTGAGAAAAACCCGATTTTAACCAAGCATCAACATACTCAAATGAAAAAGATTCTTTTCCCTTTGCTGGTGATATAGATAGCACCCCCATCAGCAAAGCTTGCGGTAATCCCAGCCAATGGGCGTACACCTGAATTTCTTGTTTTGTACTTGCTGCTGCCATTACTGTATTATTTTTTTGGAGCCCTTTCTTTTACGGTAAGTGCAGCATCCTGCAATTTTCTGCCAAGCATATCATCCGCTGCTACTTTTAATAAATCCTTTTCCAGGTTCAATACAAAAAGTACCTGCGCATAAGAGCCAACAGCAACCCCAGGCATTCCTTTTTCTATTGAAAGCAGGGTTGGCCTGCTGATGTTAGCTCTTTCTGCCACCTGCGCCGCACTTAGTTTACGGCGTAACCGGGCCAGCTTAATGTTTTCGCCGAATGCCGCAAGTATCCTCGCTGTACCTGGCAGTATTTGAAATTTATTTATTGGCATAATGATAAAGATAATTTACAAATATAGCATCTTTTGTAAATAATCGTTTGCATGAGTCTATTTCAAATCTGATGGATCGAATGAGGAGCAAGAACCCAACTCGATAACATTTTCCTTGGGGAGTAGATGTAGGGCATCTCTAAAAACTTACCTTTTCCGCTCTTATGGAGAGGGATTAAAGGTAAGGTTAAATAAAGAAATTAGTTTTTAGAGATGCCCTGTAAAC
>Ga0105049_10001613_pt1 | contig 26671 bp, 20 predicted proteins | sample MAT06_FD_78087 | JGI IMG/M metagenome (GOLD analysis project Ga0105049, IMG submission 78087) | Freshwater microbial communities from Lake Fryxell liftoff mats and glacier meltwater in Antarctica - MAT-06 | ecosystem: Environmental > Aquatic > Freshwater > Ice > Liftoff microbial mat | place... | reverse complement strand
TTGGCCGTTTGCGCCACGCTGCGCGCCATCTGCGCCCCGGCCCCATCCACTGCCGACATTTCAATCGTCAGCGGTTGCGCCTTGCGGATGCGGAATTTTCTAGCCTTGAGCTTCGTATTCATACAAAAGCTTCGCTTCTTCCAGAGTGTCGAACATATGCAGCTTGCCATCGCGCAGCACGGCAGCAGAGCGGCAGAACTTTTCCAGTGTCGAGGCCTGATGCGACACGATGACCACGGTGGCATTTTTCAACCGGTCCTTCAGGATGGTTCCGGCCTTGCGGTTGAATTCGACATCGGTCGTCGCGGGCATGCCTTCGTCGATCAGATACATGTCGAATTCCAGCGCCAGCATCAAGGCAAAGGAAAACCGTGACCGCATCCCCGAGGAATAGGTGCCCAATGGCATGTCGAAATATTCATCAATCCCGCACAGCCAGCGGCAAAAGGCTTCGACATAGTCGGGGTCAAGGCCGTAAAGCCTTGCGATATATCGGGAATTTTCGGTCGCTGTATGCTTGCTGACCACGCCGCCCATGAAGCCAAGCGGGAACGAGATCCGGCAATTGCGGCGGATCGTGCCTTCATCAGGCTTTTCCAGACCGGCCATCATGTTGATGATCGTGGTTTTTCCGGTGCCGTTGGGGGCCAGAATGCCGACCGAATTTCCCAGATCAACGCGGAACGACGCCCGATCAAGGATGATCTTGCGCTGTTTGCCTGTCCAGAACGACTTGCTGACGTTGGTAAACTCGAGCATCTCACCCAGCCGGCACTGCTTGCCTCGCCCTCCGCTTTATCGAAGGTTCGTTAACGACAGGCCCTAAGGGGCCTTTGAGGCGATATTACGTCGGATTGCCGTTGCAAGATAGTGTAGCTGCGCCGCAGCGGGTGACATTTCGGTGAAAATCAGCCCAAAGGGGTTTGCCAGCGCCCGACCCGAAGGGTCCGGGCAAGAACCAGCGCCAATGGTGCCGCCAGCAGTGACGCCACGATGCCCAGTTTCGCGGCCTCTGCGGCCGCGCCACCGGGCAGGGCGGTGTTGGCCATCAGGAAGGGCACGGTAAAGCCGACCCCCGCCACGATGCCCAGCAGCATCAGGTCGCGCAGCGATACCCCTTCGGGCAGGCCCCGGCCGCTCAGCCAGGCGGCAGCAAGGCCACCGCCCAACACGCCCAGAGGTTTGCCCAGCATCAGCGCAAAGAACGACACCGTACTGGCCGGGGCATAAGCCGCCAGTTCGGCCCCGCCGCTGATCAGGCCATACAGGAACAGACCCGCCGCCACCGGCATGACCAAGAGATGCGCCAGCCGGTTCAGAGGGTCGTTCAGATATTCCTCGGCCTCGGCGAAAAACCCGTAAGAGCGGTCGGCGCGCGGAATCGCGGGGATCACCGGCAGCAGCCCAAGCGCGGGGTGCAGACCGGCCTGCTGCATGCCATACCAACTTGCCAGCCCGGCCAGGAGCCACGGCAGATTGCCCGCCCGCTGGCTGAACCGCAACCAGCCGCCGCCCGACTGCGCCGGATCCGCTGCCCGGATCCGGGTGGGCAGGCGGTTGAACAAAAGCCACGCGGCCAAAGGGGCCAAAACCGGCAGCGCCAGCCACAAGTGCTGCCCGGGCAGCACCGGATGGAACAGATCGACCAGCACCAGCCCCACCATTTCCGACAGGATCGCCACCAGCATCAGCAGCTTCAGCGCCGGGTGGCGCCGCCCGAACACCAGCCTGCCCACAACATAGGCCAGCACCACATCGGATGCGACCGGCACCGCCCAGCCCGCCAGCAGATCAACCCGCTCGGCATGGCGTGTGGTGGCGGCAATCGCCAGATACAGAACCACCGGCAGCAGCATTCCCCCACTGGCCGCCGCCACCGGCACCAGCGCTGCACCGCTGCGCAAGGGGCCGTCGGGCTGCACCAGTGCCTCCCACAATTCCTTGCCGACCAGCAGGAAAAACAGCGCCATCAGCAGGTTGTTGACCAGATATTCCAGCGTCAGCGTCCGGCTCAGCAGCCCGCTGGCGTCAGGGTCGGCATAGCCGATCAGAAAGTGGTCAAGCAGCCGCAGTTCCACCAGATCATGATAGCTTTCGGGGGCCAGATTGGCCCAGAACAGCGCGACCAGCGTGCCGGTCAGCAGGCACAGGGCAAAGGTGGTGATGAAGCGGGAAACGCGATACATGTCTGTCCACCGGCGGGGTTTCGACGAGGTATCGGATCAGCCGCAAGCGTGCAATCCCAATGCCGTTATTCCGGCCAGTCGGGCGCGCGTTTGGCCAGAAAGGCGTTGACCCCTTCATCGGTATCGCGCCACAGCATGTTTTCCACCATCGCCGCGCTGGCCAGACGATAGGCGGCAGCCTCCTCCAGTTCGATCTGGTCGTAAAACGCGCGTTTGCCGATGCGCACCGCCGGGCCCAGCTTGGCGGCAATTTTTTCTGCCAGCGCCATGGTGTCGGCCGATAATTGCCCGGATGCCGCAACCCGGTTGACCAGCCCCAGTTCCTGCGCCCGGGCGGCAGAGATCATCTCGCCGGTCAGCAGCATCTCCAGCGCCGGTTTGGCGGCGATGTTGCGGCTGAGCGCCACCATCGGCGTCGAACAGAACAGGCCGATATTGACGCCATTCACCGCAAAGCGCGCATCGTGGGCGGCAACCGCCAGATCGCAGCTTGCCACCAGCTGGCACCCGGCGGCGGCGGCGACCCCCTGCACCTCGGCAATCACCGGTTGCGGCAGGGCGCGGATTGCCAGCATCACGGCGCTGCAGCGGGCGAACAGGGCGGCGAAATAGCCAGCGCCCCTGTCGGCAGCGCTGCGCGCGGCCTGCATTTCCTTCAGATCATGGCCCGCGCAAAAGGCCCGGCCCGCGCCGCGCAGGATCACGACCTTGACCGAGCGGTCTTGCGCCAGTTCGGCAAAGGCTGCGGCCATTGCCGCCAGCATGGCGTCTGACAGGGCATTCAGCGCGGCTGGCCGGTTCAGTGTCAGCACGGCCACCTTGCCGCGTTGCTCATGGATCAGGATTGGTTCCGCCATGGTATCCTCCGTTCTTTCCCGCAATAGGGGCGGCATCGAGGCCCGAAGGCAAGGGCCATCTCCCGGGCGCGCTATCCAATTTCACCGCGCGGCTGTCGCATTTGTGACAGCAGGTGCGGTGCCCCGCGCTTAGCCAAGGCAGGGGCAGCAAAAGCAGGCGTCACCTGATGGCGGACTATGACTATATCATCGTTGGCGCAGGCTCTGCCGGGTCGGTGCTGGCAGAGCGGCTGACCGCGCCGGGGCGGCACCGGGTACTGGTGCTGGAGGCGGGCGGCAGCGACCGGCGGTTCTTTGTGTCGATGCCGCTGGGCTATGGCAAGCTGTTCTACGATCCCGCCGTCAACTGGCTTTATGAAACCGAGCCTGATCCCGGGCTGGCGGGCAACCGCGATTTCTGGCCACGCGGCAAGATCCTTGGCGGCTCATCATCGATCAATGCCATGGTCTATATCCGTGGTCATGCCGATGATTACCGCGACTGGGAAGCGGCGGGCAACCACGGCTGGGGCTGGGACGCGGTTCTGGCGGCTTACCGCGCGATGGAAGACAATGAGGCGGGCGGCGATGCCTGGCGCGGCGCGGGCGGGCCGCTGTTCATCGCGTCCAACCGGCGCGGGCTGCACCCGCTGGTGGACAGCTATGTCAGGGCGGCAGCAGCGGCGGGGTTGCCCTTCAACCCGGATTTCAACGGCGAAACGCAGGAAGGCGCGGGCATCTATCAACTGACCGTCAAGGGCGGGCGGCGCAATTCGGCGGCGCGGGCGTTTCTGCACCCGGCGATGAAACGGCCCAACCTGACGGTGGCAACCCATGCCCATGTCACCCGGCTGGTCCTCGATGGGCGGCGGGTGGTGGGGGTGGACTATCGCCTGAACGGCCAGACCTGCCGCGCCATGGCGGGGCGCGAGGTGGTGCTGTGCGGCGGCGCGGTGAACACGCCGCAACTGCTGGAACTGTCGGGGATCGGCGACGCCAGCCTGTTGCAGCGCCACGCGATTGCGGTGGTGGCCGACAACCCCAATGTGGGCGCGCATCTGAACGACCATCAGGGGCTGAACTACACCTGGCGCATGACGGTGGCGACCCTCAATCAGGCGCTGCGGCCGTGGTGGGGCAAGGCCTGGCACGGTGCCCGCTATCTGCTGCTGGGGCAGGGCCCGCTGGCCAAATCCATCAATCAGGGCGGCGGGTTCTTTCGCACCGATCCGGGGCAGCCAAGACCCAACATGCAGTTGTACATGCAGGCCTTTTCCACCCTGATCCCGCGGGGTGGCGAGCGGCCCCTGCTGACGCCCGACCCCTTTGCCGGGATGTCGCTGGGCCTGTCGAACTGCCGCCCGACCAGCCGGGGCACCATCCATATCGGCTCTGCCGATCCCTTTGCCCCGCCGGTGATCCACGCCAATGCCTTTTCCACCCAGCAGGATGTGGCTGAAATGCTGGCAGCGGTGAAATTTCTGCGCGCCATTGCCGCAGCCGAACCGCTGCAAAGCCTGATCGCCGAGGAACTGCGGCCCGGGCCAGCGGTGCAAAGCGACGCTGACCTGATCGCCGACTTCCGCGCCCGCTCCGGCACGGTCTATCACCCGAGCTGCACGGCGCGGATGGGGCCGGATGCGGCAACAGCGGTGGTGGACCCGAAGCTGCGGGTTCACGGGGTGGGCGGGTTGCGGGTTTGCGATGCCAGTGTCTTTCCCACCCTGATCGCCGGCAATACCAACGCCCCGGCGATGATGGTGGGCTGGAAAGGCGCGCAACTCATCCTGGCCGACGCCACCTGAAGCCAACGCAGGCTCAGACCGGCATCAGCCGCTGCAACAGCATGTCACCTTCGGCACTGTCGGCGACAAAGCCGCAGGGCTGGCCTGCGCTGGCCCAAAGCTCCAGCATCGGGGGGCCGGGCTCGCCGGATGGCGGCGGCGGGGGCAGGTCGTCAAGCGCCTGCCACAGGTCATCGGCCGACATTGCTTCAAGCGGCAGCGCCTGCGCCCCGTCGCACCAGACATCCACCGCTTCAGTGCTGATCGCCGCATCGGCAATCAGCATCAGGCACAGCGGAAACAACCGCCCGGCGCTGTCGTGGCTGGGCAGGATCACCCCGGCGGCGGTGGCGCTGCCCGATACCAGCCGGAACCGGACACCGCCGACCGGAAAGGCAGCACCTGCGCGCTGGCGCGGGGCGACATGGCGGGTCAGCCACTGATCCCAGTGGCGGCGAAAGGCGGGCGGCAAGCCACGTTCGACAAAATCACCCTGCTGCGGCAGCTTGCCGAACAGACCCGCGACGGGGCGGTGGTCAGCGGCACCGCCCTTTGCCTCCCCCTCGGTCAAAACTTGTCGGGGCAGGTGAAACTGCCGAACATCGTCAGGTCAAACGGGTTTTCCACCGAATCCGCCCGCAGATCGAAATCGGCCGAAAAGCCCGATACTGCCAGCCGCAGGCGGAACAGTTCGGGCAGTTCGGTCCGGCTCATCTTGCTTTTCTTGATCAGCCGCAACCATGCCCATGCTCCGGTTTCCGAGGCGATGGCTTCGGCGCTGCCGTCCACCGGGGCGAAACTCAGCGAGATCAGGTTGGTGCCGTCCGGCCCCGGCCAGGTCATCCGGGCAGGCGGCACGGCGGCGTTGAAATAAGTCAGGCTCTGCCCGTCGATGTTCAGGGTGACGCGGCTGGCATTGGGTGACAGGTCCTTCGGCTCCAGCACAAAAGCCATGATCGGCCCGGCACCGCCAGGAAACAAGGCATCGCGGATCGAGCGCGCCTTTTCAAACGGGGCCAGCGTCGCCGCATCCAGCCCGAAATCCGCCCGCCATGCCCAGGGCCGCACCGTGGTATCGACATATTGCAGCAGATTGTCGTTGGTGAATTTGTCGATCTGCCCGCCGGGGCCGAACAGGCGCTGAAAATCGGCAACATTCACATCAATCGCCGAGCCCTGGTCAAACGGATAGCGCCCCCTGGTGGCGCTGACGCAAAAGTTCAGCACGTCGGCGCGCCAGCGGGCGTTGAGCTGCGCCACCACGGCGTCGAGCGTCACCGCATTGGTATCCCGGGCAATGCCTGCCACCCATTCATTCACCGGATCGGGCAGGGACGCCGCCACATTGACCAGCGCCCCGGTCAGCAATGGCAAGCCGCCACGCGCCAGCAGCGCCGCCTCGGGGTCGGGGCTGTTGGCGACGGTCTGCAACTCGTTGGCCAGCGCGCTGAAGGCCAGTTCCACATCGGCAAGCTTGGGCGGCTGGCCGTCAACCTCCTCGATCACACTGCGCAGATCGGCGAATTGGCCCGCGACATCGGTTCCGGGCAAAACATCCGCAGCGGCAGCATCGCCACCCGATGACGCGGCGATCTTGCTGCCCGCTTTCAACAGCTTGCCCACCTTGCCCAGCCGCTTGGTCGCCGCCGCAACCAGCCCGGGCGGCGCGGCGGCGGCATCATCCGGGATCACCCGCAGCAGGTTGGTTTCCTCGACCACCGAGGTCAGCAACCGTTTCAGCGTGGAATCGGGCGAGGCGAGGTCTTTCAGGTTCAGCGTCGCCACCTGCAGATCGGTGATCGGGGCAAGCCGGATATCATGCAGGAACCCGTCCCACTGGGCGATGAAATCCTCCTGATACAGTTTCAGGATATCGGCTTGCAGCACCTCGACCGACACGTCGGAACTTTCGGCGCAGCCCCCGGCAAACACCGCACGGTCCAGCGCCGCCTGTGCCGCCACTTCGGGCAGCAGCGGTACGATCACGTTGTGAAACCCGTCATAGGTAAAAGCGCCGGGCAGGCCGACGCGCAGGGTCTTTTCCGACAGTCGGGTCAGAACGCGGGTGGCATTGGGCCCGGCCTTTTCCGCCGGAATCCACTCGGGCAGCGCCGTTGCCGCCGGGTCGGATCGCAACGCATTATAGGCGCGCACCGCCAGCGGGATGGTGCAGATGCTTTCCAGCGAGGCCTGCACCAGTTCATTATCCGGGGCAATCTTGGCCTCCTCGCCGCCCATCCGGTTAATCGCGGCCAGTTGGTGCGCCAGCGCTGCCTCGGTCGGGAAAGGGTCCACCGGGGCATTAAGGGGCAGGTTGACCTGCCACCAGTCACTGGCAAAAGCGCGGTCATAGGGGGCAAGGCCGGTCATCATGTAATAGGTTTTCAGCGCGCCAAGCAGATATTCCGGGTCGCGGATCTCGCGCCACATGGTGGCTTCCAGCATCGCCACCATCCGCGGTTCCAGAATGTTGCGCAGTCCGCGTTCATAGGCGATCCGCTCGGCCTCGGCCAGTTCCGCCTGCGCGGTGGGGCCGACATAGGTCAGGGCATTGACCTGCACATTGGTGGTGGCACTCTGCACCTCGGTCGCCGCATCCAGCGCCAGATCAATGTCCAGGGGATCGGTCGGGGCGTGCCGCGCCGCGACATTGGCCAGACGGCCCGACAGATCGGCCAGCAGCCGTTCCTGATCGTTGATCGCCCCCGAATAGCGCAGAAAGCTGAACAGGAACGCCAGCCCCGCCAGCACCGTGACCAGCGACGCACCGGCCAGCGTGCCGCGCCAGATCCATTTGCGCCGCTCCTCGGCACCGGCGTCAAAGGTGCCAAGCCCGGCCTCGGGGAAAATCAGTTCCGACAACATGTTGCGCAGGAAGAATGACCGTTTCTCGCCAAAGCGGCGCGGCTGCGGCGGCTCGGATCCCAGCCCGAACGCGCCCGACAGTTCGCCCACCAGCCGGTCGATCGGCGAGCCTTCCTGGGTGGCAGAGGTGAAGTAAAAGCCGCGCAGCCACGGGCTTTCCTCATACCGGCTTTCGCCGAACACCACGTCGATCAGGGTTTTAAGTGGGACATCCAGCCCCTGCATCTGGGCGGGAAAGCGAAACACCTCGGCGCGCCGTTCCAGCGGCACATCTTCGGCCAGCCGCGACACCAGTCTTGTTTCCAGCCCCATATGCAGCGCCCGGGTTTCGCGCTCCACCAGCGTGCCATCCACCCTTGCATCGGTGGCCAGCGTTGCCCCCCAGACCTGTTCGCGCTCGCGGGTGGACAGGCCGCTGAAAAACGCCTCGAACCCCGGCACCAGATCGGCCTTGGTCACCATCAGATAGACCGGCAACTGAATCTGCAGCCGCTCGCGCAGTTCGGCCAGCCGCTTCCTGATCTCGCGGCCATGGTTGCGCACTTCGGTATCGCCCGCCAGCAGTTCCTTGACCGACAGCGTCAGGATCACCCCGTTCAGCGCCCGCTTGCCGCGATGCTTCTTGAGCATGTCCAGAAAGCCCAGCCATTCGGCGGCATCGACATCGGGGGCAGATTGCTGCTGGACATAGCGCCCGGCAGTATCGACCAGCACGGCGTCTTCGGTAAAGAACCAGTCACAGTTGCGGGTGCCGCCAACGCCTTTCAGATCATCGGCCAGATCAATCGGAAAGTTCAGGCCCGATTGCCGCAAGGCCGTGGTCTTGCCTGAACCGGGGGGGCCGATGATGACATACCACGGCATGTCGCGCAGGAATTTCTTGTTGCCCAGCTTGGACCGCTTCATCTCGGTCAGAACCTGGGCGAACTTGGTGTTGATCTCGGCCACATTGGCCTCACCGGCCTTTGGTGCCTCGCGCCGCTCCGGGGTGGCGAGTTCGGTGACGAACATCTGGTTCTTTTTCGCCGCGCGCAGTTGCGCCATCAGCAGCGAAAACAGCCACAGCACCGCGATCACCGCGATCACGATCAGCCGCACCAGCGCGTCAGCCAGTGGTGCCGCATCACCAACCCGCACCAGCGGGCCGAACAGCCAGATCAGCGCACAGAGCAAGGCCAGCCCGATGAAGGTCCACAGCTTGCGGGAAAACAGAAAGCGGAATATCGCCTTGATCACTTTCATCAGAGCTTCTTCTCGATCTTGATTTCGACCCGGCGGTTTTCGGCGCGCCCGGGTTTGGTGCCGTTGTCACCGACCGGTTCACTGTCGGCCCGCCCTTCGGAAGCGATAAGATCGGCCGGAACCCCGGCGGCAATCAGCAGATCGGCAATGGTCTTGGCGCGCGCTTCTGACAAGCCCTGATTGGAGGCAAAGGGGTTGGAGCGCTGCACCGGCTCCGAGTCGGTATGGCCGATCACCGTGACCTTGCCGATCAGTTCGGCATTTTCCGTGATACATGCGGCGACCGAGGCGACCAGCGGCCCGTAGACATCGTTGATATCGGCCTTGGCCGACCGGAACACCTCGGGGTTCGATCCTCGCAGGGTCAGGATGGCAAAGCTCACATCATCGGTGCCAGACAGCGCTGATGCGATCTCAGCCGGGGCCTTGGCGATGCAGGCCGGCACCAGTTCCAGCACGACCGGCGTCAGCAGCAAGGGCGAAGTTTCCGCCGCTTCGGTGGTGCGCACCGGGCGGAATATCACGGCGCGTTCGGCGGGCGGCAGCAACCGGGCAAGGGCGTAAAGCTGTTCGGCCCTTGTACTCAGTTGAATTCCCATCCCGACATAAAGCGCGGTGATGATCGCCACCGCCGCCAGCAGGATGGTCCACAGCGGCACGGCAAAGCGCGGCGGCTCATCGGCGGCCACCACGCCGCGCCAATGCGGCGACAGGTCGGCCTGCTCGGCATCGGAATTGCGGATCAGCCGCCCGATGGCTGATCGCAACGCGATCAGCGCGCCGTCACCCGCCCCGCCCTGCACCCGGTATTTGCCGCGAAAGCCCAACGCCACACAGGTAAAGGCCAGTTCCAGCAGTTCCGGGTCGCGGTTGGCATAGCGCTGCAACTCGTCCAGCCGGTCAAAGAACTTGGTTCCGGCATCAACATCGCCTGACAGCCCGACCACCAAGGGCTGGCGCGGCCAGTCGGAATGGCCGCCCCATGGCGTGTTCAGCGCGATATCATCAAGCAAAGCCGCGACAAACCACGCCGCCTGATTGGCGCGGGTCAGGGGCGCCCCCATGCCCACGGCGGCATCGCGGGCATCAATCAGATTGTCCTGCAACCGCAGCCGCAGGCTTTCGGAATTGGCCGGCGGCATCGCCCGTTCCAGTTCCGGCGCGATCTCCAGCAGGGCGGAAAAGGCGGCGATCAGGATATTGGGATGGCTGCGGGGATGGCGCACCCTTGGGCCACGGCTGGCTTGCTGGCCATAGGATTGCTGGCCCTGGGCGGGCTGGCTGTAGGCGGGCTGGCTGTAGGCGGGTTGCTGATAGGGCGGCTGCTGATAGGCCGGTTGCGGCGCATAGCCGCCGCCGGGTTGCGCGGTGGGCGGTTGCGCCGTGGCGGGGGCCGGACGGTCGCCCTTGACCGGGCGGATGCGGGTGCGCCCGGCATCGTTGGATAGGCCAAAGGGATCGTCCTTGTCGCTCATGGCGTTACCTGTTCACGGCATAACAGTCGATTTCCGGCTCGCGTTCCAGCGTGCCTGACACGCCGATGACAAAGCCGGGGGCATCGGCCAGTTGCGCCCAATGTTCCGATTTCTGATCCAGTTCCAGGCACAGCCGTTCGCCATCATAGGGGATTTCGCGCGGCTGGCTGTGCAAAGGTTTCAGCGGTATCCCCGGCAGCCGCGATTTCCACAACTTTTCAAAGGCATCGGCGGCACCGACCGTGGCCTGATTGACGAAGATCTGGCGCAACATCTCATCCGACATGTCGGAACCGACCCGCAGCACGATGCGGCTGGTCTTCAGGATCTCGGGGTTGTCGATCCGCACCTTCCACACATTCTGGCTGTGGCGCGCCACCTGCAGCGCCCGCGATTTGGGTTCGACATGACGCAGGCTCAGCATCAGTGACCGCAGCGTGTCGGCCAGTGCGGAAAAGGCCGGTTGCGGGTCGGCGTGGTCATAGACCGGCAGATCCGACAGGCGGCGCGACGAGGAACCGTAGGTGGCCATCTGCCCGGCCAGCCCGGCCAGTTCGCCAAAGAACTCGCACGGATGCAGCAGGTTCTGCGCCAGAATATGGGCAAGTCGTGGCCGCGCGCGGTTGGCCAGTTCCAGGATCAGCAGGTTTTCCACCGACCGGCCCGCGCCGCCCAGCACCATGCGGCCATGCGCCTCGGCAATCCGGTCAAGCCCGGTCACCACTTCCAGCGCGAAACCGGCGTACCAGGGGACCGCCTGCAACTGCAGCGCCGGGGGCAGAAAGCCATCGGTCAGCGCCACCGAGCCATCGGCCCGCAACCCCTCGACCCGTGCCAGTGCCAGGGTAACGTACCCGGCGGCATCTTCGCCCGGGCCGATCAGCCGGGCGGCCAGACGCGCCACCTCGATCTCTTCGGGGTCGGCACCGCCGCGAATGACATCGCGCACCGTCTCGATGCTGCCACGGTAGCGCGCACCCGAGGGATCGGAATGGGCCGGATCAATGGCGGCGGCACCCGAGCGCCCAACCGGGATCGCCAGCGACACCAGCCCGGACTGATCGCCCCGGATCGCCAGAGCCGCCGGTGCCGCCATGGTTTCCGGCACCGAAAACGGCGTGCCATCGGCAAACAGCCCGGCGGCACGCAGCAGTGAAACCCGCCCGGCATCCAGCGCCGCGCGGTCCAGTTCCACCATTGCAAAGCCGTGGCTTTGCAATGGTGCCGCTTGCAGGGCACCCCGGATCAGCGCATCGGTATGACGGTCCTGCTGCTGAAAATGCTGAGTGCGCAAAAACAGCCCTTCGGACCAGACGACCTTGTTTGCGTCACTCATGCTCGTTCCCCGACCTGTTCCAGCGTCCCGCAGTCTGCCTAGGCCGGCACCAGCGATATGCCGCCGGCCCCGACATTTACCTGAAATGTCACCGTGTCGGTGGGCGCAATCGCGGATTTGACCCGGAAGATCTTGCCAGCCGGATCGCGGAACCCGGCGATGATGCCCAGAATGGCGCATCCGGGGTCAAGCGCAATGGTCTTTTCGACTGTGCCACCCGGCGCAAGGGCGATCACGTCGGTCTTGATCAGGTCACCGCCCAGGGCTGCTGCCGGATTTTGCAGGGCAAAGGCATCGGCGACGTCAAACGCCCCGGCGCTGCGCAACTGCACCACCTGCAAGGTCAGGGGCCGGTCAGCGCCGTCGGGGCCGGGGTTCATCCCCGCCACGCCCTGCGCCACCAGCGTCACCGAGCCGGGGCCTGCCGGACCACAGGATGCCAACAGCGCCAAAGCGCCGGCACCGATCAAAAGCTCACGTCTGCGGATCATCTGCTTTCCTCCTGTTGCCTTCATATGCGTCGCGGAAATCGGCACCCACCTCGCCCAGAAACCGGTCTTCGGCCGAACGGGCGATATCCTTGTAGCGGTCGGTGTAAAGCTGCCACAGCTTGGCATTGCGGCCCCCGGCCAGCAATGCCTTGATGAGGCCTGCGGATTCTATTTCGGCCTCGATGGCGGCCGGATCGAAGCGGTCGATCATCTGGCGCAACGCCGATTGCATGCCGACCCATGTGCGCACCTGATGGTCGGCCAGATCGCGGAACGCGGCAGCAATCGCGGCATCGGGCGGCAGATAGCCGGCACCACGCGGGGCGATGACCGCGGCCAGCGCATCGTCGGTGGTGGCCGCAAATTTCAACGGGTTGACATCGGCGGAGCCGATGATGGTCTGCGCCACCCGCACATTCTGCTTTTCCCGCGCCCGGGTGCGCAGCATGTGCATCAGCCCTTCGATCAACATGCGGAAGCGCTTGCCCACAGCCTCCATCTGCTCAGGCGTAGCCGCCTCGGCACCGGCCAGGCCAAGGCCGCGGAACAGGGCTTCGATCAGCATGGCCTCGTGCGGCTGCGGCGCAACCCGGTTCGCCTCTCCCTCTCGCGGTCCTTCCGGGAGAGGGGGGAGTGCTGCGGGCGATCCGATAGAAGGCGCGGGCGGCTGTGGTGCGGGGGCGGGCGGCTGTGCCGGGGGCGCAGGCGACTTTATCGCTGGCGCTGGTGGCTCAGTCTCTCGATGTTCAACCGCTGACGGCTCAACCTCCGGTGGGGCGACTGGCGGCATTGCGCGGGCGCGGCTGCGTTCCGGTTCGGTCTGAAGCGGCGCTGCGGGTGCTTCAGGTGCGGCAGGCGCGGGTGCAACCGGCATTGCGCCCGGCAATTCCCAATCGTCAAACGATGCAGCCGGGGGCGACGCCACACGGGGGGGCGGCGCAACATGGGGGGGCGGCGCAAAATGGGGGGGCAGCGTTTCGGCGAGGGCCGGCGCAGCGGCAGGCAGGCCCCAGTCATCACCCGCCATCCCTTTCCCGGCGCTGGTCGCAGCCGTTGGGGCAGCATCGTCGAAAAACGAGCCAAAGCTGAAATCGCCCGACGCTGCCGGGGCCGAGCCAGACGGCCCTTCGGCTGCCGGTGCCAGCCCTTCCGTGCTGGCAAAGGGGTCGGCGAACAGTGGCGCAGGGCGGGGCGGGGCCGGGGCCGCTGCCGTGCGGTTTGGTGTTGCAACCGGGTCGAGGGTAAAGGGATCGTCAAACGCCGGTGGCGGCACCGGGCGCGATTGTGCCGCTTGCGGTGCCATGGCGGCGCGCGGCGCGTCGAACGGGGTTGGCAACCCCTCGGGCCGCTGAACCGGCGGCAGCGGCACAACGGGGGCAGAAAAGAAGCCGTCGCCGCCAAGGCTCCGAGCGGCGGGCTGGCCATGGGCCGGGCGGGGGGCCGGGGTCGCGGCTTCCAGCGTTTCAACCCGGATCACCACGTCACCCAGCCGAAGGCGCATTCCCGATTCGAGCGGTGCCGAATTGCCGGGGCCAAGCGGCTGATCGCGGCCATCAATGAACAATCCGCCCCGGCTGGCATCGGTCACCAGCCAGCGCCCGGGGCCACCGGAAATCACGCAATGCTTGCGTGACACGAACTGATCGGGATCTTCCAGCTGCCAGCTGCATTCCGCGCCACGGCCAATTGAAAATTCTCCGCCCGGATGCAGCTTTTCCCGCTCGCGCTGGGGATGAGACGCATGTTCGATGACCAGGCGCAACGTCATGCCGCCACCGCCGGGGTGTGCGCCGACCGGGTGATATCGGACAGCCGCAAATCCATCGCATCCGCTTCACGCCGGGGGGCCAGCCATCCGGTCCGGCCAAGCTGAGCCGCGCCAAGCCGGGCATCGGGAATGGCGTCGCGCGCCAGCACCAGCGCCACGTCAACCTCCAGCTCATGCCCCACAGCATGGCGGATGGCATGGCGCAGACTGTCGCTGACGGCAGGGCTGTCAAGAAACCGGCGATAATCGGGCAGCGACAGCGGGCCGATCTGCAGTTCCACCCGCGATTGCCGCGAATAGCTGCGGGCACCGGCGACCGCACTTTGACCCAGCAGGGCATGGGCGGCACCAAGCCTGGTTTGCAGCCGGGGCGGCACGCTGATCCAGCTTCCGACAAATTCCACCAGCTTGACCGGGGCTTGCACCACGTCGGCCAGATAGGCCGCCAGCCGTTCAACCCCCTGCACCTGATGGCCAAGCGAGGTGGCATGCCGCAGCTTCAACCGCAGGTCGACACCGCCGCCGGTCTGGCTGCCGGGAAGACCCACCCCGGCCAGCGCATTCAGAACCGCCTGTACCCGCCCGCCGCCACCGCCATGCTCGATCTGAACCTCGGGCCGGGCGTCGCCCCATGCCCGCCAGTACAGGGCCATCATCCGGTGCTGCAACAGATTGCAGAAATCCAGAAAGGTGGTGTCTGACGTGGCATCGGTGTCGGCACCGGCAAACCAGCGATCCGACAGCCGCGACATCACCCAGCGGGTGATATGCAGCGGCAGCGCGCCTTCGGGGCCCAAAAGCCCGATCACTTCCACATCGACGCGCGACGGCACCCTGTCGGTGGCCGGATGAAAACCGGCAATGTCGCGGGTGGCAAAGGCCATGCGCACCCTTTGCCCCAGCCGCGCCGGTTCGCGCCCCGGCCCGCCGATGCGGCCAAAGCGATGGTCGCCCTGTTCCAGCCGCCGCAGCAGCTCGAAAAACCCCATGGTTTCAGCGGCCGGTATGTCGCCGGTCAGATCAGGGCGCGGTTGCCGGGGCGCATCGGCCATGCCACCTCCTCCTGTCGCTGTGTCAGGCGGGTTTTCGTCCGCACGAATGAATTGATCCCGGCATAGCGGGCAAACAACTGGTTCAGCAGCGCCGACAGCAGCAGGGTGCTGTTCCCCGCCAACAAGGCATCCTCGACATCCAGCGTGATCTCGACGCCGTGGCCAAAGCAGATCGGCCCCGGTATCCCCAGCCGCTCGACCACCCGCGCCGATGATACCCGCGCGATGGAGCGGGCATGGCGCGTCACTGCCGGATCGCCACGATCAGCATAAAGCGCCAGCATTGCCCGCAGCGGCTCGGCACCGGCAGCATCATCGGCCAGTGACAAGTGGTTCAGCGACAATTGCGCGATCAGCCGCCAGGTCAGATCATCCAGCGCCGCTTCGCCACCTGCCCCCATCTTGGGCAGGGCTGCCACCAGCGAGCCGCGCGGGCGGCGGAACGCCCCGAGCAATTCGACGCGGCCCACCGGATCGCCGGTTTCCAGCGTCAGCTTCGGGCTGTCATCCAGTATCGGCAGATCGCGGTTGGTGCACAGCGCGCGGATATCCAGCCGCTTCACCGATTTCGCCACGGTGACACCATGGGGCCGCGCTACCGACAGGAACAGATCGTCGCCGACATAGCTGGTGCGGGTCTGGCCGCGCGCAATCTCATCCTCGCCGGGCCGCCTTGGGCGGCGCTCGGTGGCATAGACCAGACCCGAGCCACGGTCCCGGCTGGCGGAATGGATCGGCGTCAATACCGCATCAGGCCCGGTGCTGTCGGCATCTTCGACCCGCAGCAGGCCGTAAATCTCGAAATCACGCGGCCTGGTGCGGTCGGCATGAACCACATGGGCGGCGGAGCGGCCGTCGATCTCGATCACGTTGCATTCCCGCTCGAACAGGTTGACCAGCGGGGTGGCGAACAGCCGCAGATCGCGCAGCGTGACGTCGGCCAGTTCCGGGCGTGCGCTGTCGAACAGAACCACCAGTTCCAGCGATTGCCCGCTGCATTGCCGCACAATTTGGCCAAGGCCTGACAAGCGCATGAAGTGAAACCGGTCCGGCATCAGGAAATATTCGCGGATCAGCCGGTAGCCCTCGAATGCCGGGCGCAGCCGGGGCAGCAACCCTTCGCCGTCGCCAACGCCGACCATGTCCGGGCCCGCCACCGCACGGAAGGCGCCAAGCTTTTGCGGCCGCGCCACGGTGCCCGCCGCATGACCGAACAGCGCGTCAAAGATCACCCCGCCGCGCGTGCCGCTGGCGAAATTGATGTCGATCCGGTCCAGCGACAGTTCCGCCAGCGACCCCGCCCCTTCGCGTGACAGCACGATCCGCAACCCCGCTTCGGCACGCCCGCCCTGGCCAACGCCTGCGGCGTTCAGCGCTCCACGGTCCTGCAGGTAATCCACCGCTTCCAGCCGCACCGGCCACAGTTGCACATCCTGCGCGGTGGTAAAGGTGGCGCGGGTCGCCAGCCCGTCGCGGTAGGCGGCAACCAGCCGGGTGCCGCGCGGCACCAGATGGCCGTCCAGCATGGTCTGGACCTGCGGCCCGGGGTGCAGGACCGCCGACGACAGCGCCGGTGCCGGCCCCGCCAGATCGGGGTACAGCGCATCCAGCAGGTTGCGCACATAGCGCGTGCTTTCGGCATCGACCTTCAGGCGGGTCCGCGCCGCCAGATAGGCGACGCCTTCCAGCAGCCGCTCGACATAGGGATCGGGGCAGGGCACCGATTCCAGCGACAGATTGCGCGCCACCGTCGGGTGAATCGCGGCAAATTCGCCGGCCAGTTCACGCACATGGCCAAGCTCTTCTTCGAAATAGGCCAGAAAGTTGCGATCCATCACCCCTCCTCGACCACGGTCGAGGCGCGGCCATTATCAAGGTTGATGGTGGTGGACAGCCGAAGCCGCTCGGCGATGGGAGAGAGCATCAGGGTGCCTTCGATCGAGATGCGCATGCCCAGCGCATCGCCGGTATCGACCTTGACCCGGATCGTGTCGCGTTTCAACCGGGGCTCGAACACCGCAACCACCTCGCGCAACTCGCGCGCCAGAGCATCCAGATCGAAATCGCGGGCGCGGTTGCCCGAGAATGACGGGACGCCATAGTTCAGCACCGACCTGCGGGCCAGCGGAAATTGCGATATGATGGCGGTCGGCTCTTCAATGCCCTCGCGCTCCAGATCGGTCAGTTGCACGGTCGCTTCGAACCGCTCGATGTTGAACAGCGCTTCGATGTCGCGGCGCACCGCTTCGCGCAGCACATCGGCTGTCACCACGATGCCGCGCTGTTCCAGAAAGCCGCGCCGCTCCATCTGGATGACCAGTTGATGCAGTTCGCGGCGCTGCGGCCCGGTCAGATCCGTGTCGCGCTCGATGCCACGGGTGCCGGCGGCCAGAATCGCTTCCAGCCGCTCGGCTCCGATCAGCGCCAGCAATTCGGCATGGTGCCGGTCGGTTTCAGAAATGATCCCCGGCAAATCATCCACGAGGCGGTCCCACAAACTGGGTTGAACCGCCTCGCGCCGTGATTGGAGGGTCGGCGTCTTGTCGGCCATTACCCGGTCTTTCGTCGTTCGGCGATCGCGTCAGCTCTGCTTGCGCAGGTCGTACTCGAACTCGTTTTCGCCGGCATCGGAATGGTCGGTGGCCAGTTTCTTGTAGACGGCTTTGATCTTGATGTAATTCAGCGACACCGATTCCGTCGGGGTTTCACCGCCGGATGATAACGAATAGCCCGAAATCAGACAGTCGGTCAGCGTGTAGACCAGATAGTCGATGCCGCCTTCGCCGGTATCCTTGCGCAGGGTGATGGTCACTTCGGCCAGTGATTTGCCCATTGTCGCCGCAATGCAGATGTCATTGGACGAGATGTCGAGGGTCTTGGTGAACACCAGTTCCGAAAAACTCGGCGTCGAGGTTTCACGGTTGCCGCTGGTGTAGCTGCCGACACCGCGGCCAACGCCCCACTGGATCGAGCTGGCAGAAATCTGATCGGTGTGACCCTCCTGCTCGCTTTCGCCTTTGATGCCACTTCCAAGGTCGATGAAAATTCCGGCCGCCATAGTGTAACTCCTTCTCGGGTTGATGGGATTGGCAGGTCAAACTCAGGCATTCTTGATCGAAGGCAGTTCCGACACGAGCCGCAGGCTCGCGTTGATGCCTTCCAACTGGTAATGTGGTCGCAGATAGAACCGGGCAGCATAATACCCCGGGCGGCCTTCGACCGAATCCACCTGGACCTCGGCCTTGGCCAGCGGACGCTTCGCCTTTTGCTTGTCGTCCGCCATTTCGGTATTGGCCAACACATAGCGGTTGATCCATTCCGACAGCCATTTCTGCATGTCGGCGCGTTCCTTGAAAGTACCGACCTTGTCGCGTGCCATGGCTTTCAGATAATGGGCAAAGCGGCAGACCGGGAACAGATAGGGCAGGTTGGCGCTCAGCCGCTCATTGGCCTGTGCGTCGGGGTCGACCAGCTTGCCGGCCCTTGTTTCATCATCCTGCAGGCTGTGCGCGCCGATGAAGGCCGCCAGATCGGTGTTCTTGCGGTGCAGGATCGGCATCATACCCAGCTTGGCCAGTTCGGCCTCGCGGCGGTCGTCGATCGCGATCTCGGTCGGGCATTTCATCGCCACCGAGCCGTCATCGGTGGGGAAGGAATGCACCGGCAGGTTGACCACGGTGCCTCCCGATTCCACACCACGGATCTGGGTGCCCCAGCCATACAGCTTGTGGCTGCGGTTGATGTTGACCCCCATGGCAAAGGCGGCATTCATCCAGACATAATGGTCATGCTTGCCATCCATCTGTTCTTCGAAGGCAAAACCCTTGACCGGGGTGGTCGATGCGCCATAGGGCAGCCGCGCCAGCACGCGCGGCATGGTCAGGCCGATGTAGCGGGCATCCTCGCTTTCGCGGAGCGACTGCCAACTGGCATAATCGGGCGAGGACACGATCTGCTGCAGATCCTGCGGGTTGGGCAGTTCCTGCCAGCTTTCCATCCGGAACAGTTGCGGCGCAGCGGCGGCAATGAACGGCGCGTGGGCCGAGGCGCAGATGCCCGACATGTTGCGCAACAGCCCGACATCGCGGGGATGGTGGCTGAATTCATAGGCCCCGATGATCGCACCATAAGGCTCGCCGCCGAACATCGAATATTCTTCGGTGTAAAGCTTGCGGAATGCGGGCGACTGGTCCCACATCTGGCCCTCAAAATCCTCCAGTTGATCGGCAAGCTGATCCTTGGTCATGTTGATGACGCGAATTTTCAGCTTCTGGTCGGTTTCGGTGTTGTTGACCAGATAGTGCAGCCCGCGCCAGGTCCCTTCGATGGCGCGCAGCTCCTCGCAATGCATGATCTCGTTCATCTGGGTGGTCAGCAGGCTGTCGATCCCGGCGATCAGGCTTTTGATCGACTTGACGGCGTTGCCCGAGATTGTCGCGGTGCCCGAACGCTCGGTGGCCGCCAGGGCAAGGTTCTGCACCAAAGCCTGCAGCTTGGCCCCTTCGTCCTCCTTGACGCGGAAATCCTTTTCCAGCAGGTCGGAGAATTCGCCAAGGTCGATGGTCTGGGCTTCGGCAGCCCCGGCTGCACCTGCCTTTTGTTCTTCAGCCATTGCTCATTCTCCCTTTTTCATCGCTTCGTCGGCGACCTGGGCCAACAAAGGTTCATTCTGCAGCAGTTGGGCGATGCGCTTTTCGGCATTCACCTTGCCATCCATATAGCCAAGCAATTCTTCAAGTTGACGACGCATCTTCAACAATTCGGCCAGTGCGGGCACCTGTTCGGCGATCTTGTCGGGGGCGAAATCACCCATGTTCTTGAACGACAGGTCCACGAACATCTCATCATCCTGCGCGCCATCCTTGCCCGGCAGCTTGTTGGGCACCCGCGCCTTGACCCGGGGGGCCAGCGCTTCCATGAACTTGCCGAACCGCCCGGCATCGACCTCGACAAAGGCGCGGTCGGCGGGGGCTTTCTTGGCCTCGCGGGTTTCGGAAGCCCCGGCCAGATCGGCCATCACCCCCATCACGAACGGCAATTCGATCGTGGTGGGGCTGCCGTAATGTTCGACATCATAAGCGATCTGCACCCGTGGGGCACGGTTGCGTTCGATAACTTTTGCCTTGCTTTCAGCCATTTGTCCGCCCTCTCCTATCCGTATTGGGCCCCGTCGTCCAAGGGGCTATTTCCTGTCGTCAACCACTCCGGCGACGGTCTTGAATTCCTTCATCCCGCTGGGGGCCAGTTCTTCCATCAATTGCACGAAATTCATCGGCACCATCTTGCGCATCCGCTTGGCCATGTGGGGGATCGGCGAACTGGGTTCGGTGCGGTCGTAATAGTCGATGATGAGATCAAGCAGCTTTTCCACATCGGCGCGGCTGTTGACCTTGCCGGGCAGGGCAGCGGGCCCGGCTGCGCCATTGCTGTATGCCGTGGGTTCAGGGGCCATTGCTGCATCTCCTCCACCCGTTTGGTGACTGGCTGCGGCCTGCGGTTGCGCCGCACCAAGCGCCGTTGCCACCCGCATCAGGAACTTGTCGAGATCCTTGAACCTGACCCCAACGCCGTTTTCGCTGACATGAACATTCAGCGCCGCTTCCATCGCAGCCAAAGCCGCGCGCGATCCTGCAACCGACGCCTGCAGTTCCGCCATCGCCTCGGGATGTTCGGTGGCATAGGCGCGGCAGGTAGTGACGGCACGGGCGGCGCGCGCATCGTGGGCTTCGGCCAGTGCGGTCTGTTCCTTCTCACCTAGGCCCGATGGCGATTCGGCCAGAAATGCCCCGCGGTTCAGCGTGGACGCAGCCAGATCGCCGCCGGTAACCAACCCGATGCCGCGCACACTCAGAACGGTGTTGAATTCCAGATCACCAAGCAGCCCGTTGTCGGTGTTTTCCAACTGTTTCAAAGCATTGATCCGCCGGATCGCCGCTTCCGATTTCGACGGGCTGGGCCGCAATTCGGGGTGAACCGTGGCCCAATGGGTTTCAAACGTGGCTTTCAGCAGGGCCAACCCCTCGGCAAAGCCCGCAAACCCTTCGGCATTGGCCAATGACCGCACCACCAGGCCAAGCAATCGCAGGTCGCGCCCGGTTCCGGCCAGATCGGCAGCCAGATCCAGCGCCTGCCCCCAGTCTACCGCCACCGAACCGGTGCCGCCGCCCTTGACATTGTCCAGCCGGTACGACCGGGCGGCAGGCTCGATCAGCCGGTCGATCGTGTGAAAACGCGCGTCATTGCGAAGCTCGGCACCCGAAGGATTGCCACCGTCCAACGGCACGAGGAACCGCTCAAGCTCCATCACTTCACCAAGGCCCTTCCCAAGACCAAATTCCCTGAAAACCGATTGCCACTCAAACACATTGGCATGAGTCTTACAGCTTGGCCCGCAAAGTCAAGGTCGGGAATCCAGTAGCCGGGTGGCGATTGCGACGATATTTCCCGGCTCTTCGCGGGCGATCTGGTCCAGCGCTTCGGCAAACGATGCCACGCTTTCATCGCGCGGGCGGCGCACGGCAAAAAGGGGTTGTTTGGAAAGGATGGCAATCACCTCGGCCCGGCCGACATCCTGCGGCAGAATGGTAAACGAGGTCAGGTCCGGATTGGCCTGAAACTCCGCCAACGAATAGATCACCCGCACCGAGCGGATACCCCCGGCCACGGTGCCGACGGCGGCAACCGCATGTTCGCTCTGGGTCCGGTTCGGCAGCAGGTTATAGACATTGCCGCCGGTGTCATTGATCAGCACCACCCACAGATAGCCGTCCGCCACCCCTTCGGGCAACTGCACCTCCACAACCGGGTTGTCACCCACCCGAAACACCCCCGACGGGTTGACCTTGCCGGTATCGCCGTAGCCCATCCAGACCGACAGGCCGTTTGGTGGCAGCGCGGGCAATACCTTTTGCACGGTGCACAGCACATCGTTCAGCAAGATGGGGTCGATCCGCACCTTGCGGTCCCCCACCACCGCCTCCAGCGCGGCCTGCAGCGCGCCTCCGTCCTTGCTGGAGGCAAAGCTGCCCGCAACTGTGACCGTCTCATCCAGCCCGTAGCTTTCGCCCGGTGCCTTGGCCAGCGCCAGCCCGCCACAGGTGGCGAAAGGGGCGACGGTTTGGGCGACGGTTTCACTGGGCAACAGGCGCGGGCCGGTGACGATTCTGACTGTTGGGGCGATGGCGGCGGCAGCGCTCCAGCCCTTGATTGCGGCGGTCACTGCCCTGGCCCCGTCGCGTGAGGCGGCAAGGCCCTCGATGGTGGCGGTCTGGTCGCTGATGCTGACCTTCCAGTCGGCAAGGCCGGTCATCGCGGCAAGCAATCCTGCGGCGTCGGTGGCCCAGGCTGGGGCGGGCATGCCATCGGCCAGCGTCATCGCGCCCTCGGGTGGCGTGGTGCCGGTGGCACCGGCAAAAGCCGCAGCCAACAGGACGGCGGTTTCGGCATCCGGCGCATTGCCCGACAGCGAGGCGGCACCATCCTCGCCCAGCCGGGCCTCCAGCACATAGGGCGAAACGGTGGGCAAGGGCGGCACCAGAAACCGGTCGAACAGACCTGTCACATAGGCCGCGGCCAATGCCCCGGCCAACAGCAACGGCACCAGCAGCAGCCAGCCGGAGCGGCGTTTTGGCGCGGCCCCCTTGGGTCCCCTTGGCGCAGCGGTGGTGCGGGGGCGGCGGTCGGTGGCCGGGCGCAGATAGTCATCAATCCGCGCCACGATATCTTCGGCGCGGGCCGGGCGGTCGGCAAGGGCAGGGGCAGAAAGCCAATCGACCAGCGCCTTGAGCGGCTCGGGAACCCCGGTGCTGTCCAGCGGCATCTGCTTGCGGCGCACGATCTCGCCGGGGGTAGAACCGGAAAAGGGGATCTGACCGCGATAGCACGCCAGCAGCGTCGCCCCCAAAGCATAGAAATCCGAACGTTTCTCGGCCTTTCCATCCAGTTGTTCAGGTGCGGCATATTCATACTTTCCGGCAAATTCATTGCCGACAATGGTGCGCGCCCCGGCGGCGGTGTCCTTGGCAATGCCGAAATCAATGATGGTGGCGCGTTCCGCCGATCCGCCGCGCAGAATCACGTTGTCGGGCGACAGATCGCGGTGAACGATGCCACGGGCATGGGCGGCCACCAACCCTTCGGCAACCCGGTGCGCCACGATCAGCAATTCGCGCGGGTCCATCCGGCGCGATTGCAGAATGTCGCTCATCGACAGGCCGTCGATGAAATCCATCACCAGAAACACCTGGCCCTGATCAGAGCGCGAGCATTCGGTATAGCGCACCACCGCATCGTCGCGGATCTCGCGCATCTCTTCCTCGCGCTTCATCAACTGGATGTAATCGTCGTTGGCGGAAAACTGGATGTTCAGCGCCTTGATGGCGACGATCCGGTTGGAAATGGTGTTGCGCGCCCGGTAGACCTCGCCGGTACCGCCACGGCCCAGCAGACCCTCGATTTCATAGGTGTTGTTCAGGATCTGGCCTTGGCGGAAAATGTCGCTGGGCAGGGGATCAATCATCGGTCGCTCCGGTCTAACGTCTGGGTTCGGTCAGGAGAGAAAAAGCCGCTTGCGCAAATCTGTCGCTTTCGGTGAAATTGCAGAATAGACTATCTTGGTGCAAGGTGCCTGCATTTTTCTCGGGCAGGCGGAAGCGACGGCATTCAACCAAAAAGGCGCCCATTATGGCCCAGCGCGGCAGCAACGAGACGATGAAACGCAAAGAGCTGGTTGGCAAGCTCAACCCCTTGTGTTTCAAGGCTTTGACATCGGCAAGCCAGGCCGCCAAGGGCCGTGGCAATCCCTATATCGAACTGGTCCATTTCATCGAGGCGCTGTATGACACGCCCCGGTCGGATTTCCAGATTCTATGCACCGCCGCCGGGATCGACCCGGGGCGGATGCAGGCCGATCTGATCCGTGCCGTCGATGCGTTGCCCCACGGTGCCAGTTCCGTCACCGATTTTTCCGACCATGTGTTCCATGCGATCCGCGAAGGCTGGACCTTTGGCAGCCTGGAGTTCGGCGAAGATCAGGTGCGGTCGGCCTATCTGCTGCTGGGCGCGCTGAAGGTGCCGGTTCTGGAGGGGCTGCTGTTCAAGATTTCGCTGGAATTCGACAAGATCGAGGTCGAGTCGATCTCGAAGCAACTGGGCGACTTGCTGGCCGAATCGGTCGAAGCACCGGCAACACAATCTCCGGATGACGGCCCCAAGCCCAGGCAGAAACCCGGCGGGCAAAGTGCCTTGGCGCAATATGCCACCAACCTTACCGAACGGGCCCGCGACGGCAAGATTGATCCGGTGATCGGGCGCGACCCCGAGATCAGGCAGATCATCGACATCCTGATGCGCCGCCGCCAGAACAACCCCATCCTGACCGGTGAGGCCGGGGTCGGCAAAACCGCTGTCGTCGAAGGCTTCGCGCTGCGGCTGGCGCGCGGCGATGTGCCGCCGCAATTGAAGGCGGTGGAACTGCACATGCTCGACATCGGGCTGATGCAGGCGGGCGCTTCGGTGAAGGGCGAGTTCGAAAAGCGGCTGAAATCGGTGATCGACGAGGTGCAGTCTTCGGAAAGGCCGGTGATTCTGTTCATCGACGAGGCCCATACCCTGATCGGTGCAGGCGGTTCGGCAGGCACCGGCGATGCCGCCAACCTGCTGAAACCGGCGCTGGCGCGGGGTGAATTGCGCACCGTCGCTGCCACCACATGGTCGGAATACAAGGAACATATCGAAAAAGACCCGGCCCTGACCCGGCGGTTTCAGGTGGTAAAGATCGAGGAACCCTCTGAAAAATCCGCTGTGCAGATGTTGCGCGGCATCGCCGGGGTGCTGGAAAAACACCACAAGGTCGAGATCCTGGATGAGGCGATCGAGGCGGCGGTGGCGCTGTCGCACCGCTATATCCCGTCGCGGCAACTGCCCGACAAGGCGATCAGCCTGCTGGATACCTCCTGTGCCCGCGTCGCCGTTTCCCAGCATGCCACGCCTGCCGAGGTCGAAGACATCGAACGGCGCGAAGGGGCCTTGCTGGTCGAACAGGGCATCATCGCGCGCGAGGAGGCCATCGGCATCAACGTGGGCGACCGCAAAGACGATGTGGAAGCCGGGCTGGTGAAAGCCGCCGAGGAACTGGCCGCCGCCACGGCGCGGTGGGAAGCGGAAAAGGCGCTGGTGGAGGAAATTCTCGACCTGCGCGGCAAGTTGCGCAATGCCGGCGCAGCGCTGGATGAAACCACTGCTGTTGGCGACACCCCGCCCCAAACCCCGGAGGAGGAGCCCATTGCTGCCGCAGGCCCCACCCCGGAAGAACGCGCCGAACTGTTGACCACGCTACGTGCCCGCATGGCGACGCTGGCCGAAATGCAAGGCGAACGCCCGCTGATCCTGCCCTCGGTCGACCGCAACGCGGTGGGGTCGGTGGTGCAGGACTGGACCGGGATTCCGATGGGCCGGATGCTGGCCAGCCAAACCGAACGGGCGCTGGAATTGGCAGGAATATTGGCCGAACGGGTGGTAGGCCAGGACCACGCCATGGGCCAGATCGCCAACCGCATCCAGACCAGCTACGCCGGTCTTGGCGCGCCGGAAAAGCCGATCGGCGTGTTCATGCTCTGCGGTCCCTCGGGTGTCGGCAAAACCGAAACCGCGCTGGCGCTGGCCGAAACCCTGTATGGCGGCGAACAGAACCTGATTTCGATCAACATGAGCGAGTTTCAGGAAGCCCATACCGTTTCCACCCTGAAAGGTGCGCCACCCGGCTATGTCGGCTATGGCAAGGGCGGCATCCTGACCGAAGCGGTGCGCCGCCACCCCTATTCGGTGATCCTGCTGGATGAGGTCGAAAAGGCCCATCCCGATGTGCATGAGATCTTCTTTCAGGTGTTCGACAAGGGAATGATGGATGATTCTGAAGGCCGCCGGATCGATTTCAAGAACACCCTGATCCTGCTGACCTCCAACGTCGGATCCGAAGAGATCATGCGCCGCACCGGTGACGGCAGGCACGGTGCCGATCTGGAAGAACTGACCACCGCCCTGCGCGCCCCGCTGCTGAAAGTGTTCCCGGCGGCATTGCTGGGCCGGGTGGTCACCATCCCCTATTACCCGCTGTCGGATGCGATGATCGAAGCGATTGCCGGGCACAAGCTGCGCGGCATCGCCCGGCGGCTGGAGGCCGGGCACGGCGCCGAACTGGTGATCGGCGACGGCGTGATGGCCACGATCAAGGCGCGCTGCACCGAGATCGAGTCGGGTGGCCGCATGGTCGATGCGATCCTGACCAACACGCTGCTGCCCGAACTCAGCCGCCAGGTGCTGAACCGCAAGCTGGAAGGGGCAATGCTGACCCGGGTGACAGTGACCGGCAGCGACGCCGGGTTTGCCTATGCGTTCGAATAGGAGGATGTGATGCACGACGGAACCTTTCTGCCCGCGCTCAGCGGGGTCCGGCGCGGCCAGATCACAGGCTTCGGGCCTGACAGCCGGGCGCAGGTCGTGATCCCGTCGAGTGCCGACAGCCCGCTGCTGGCCCGCTCGCTGGTGCCTCTCACCCAAGCCGCCATCGGCAGCGAAGTGGCGCTGGTCTGGATGGCGGGCGACGAACCCCTGATCCTCGGCCTGATCCAGCCGGTTGG
>Ga0105049_10001607_pt1 | contig 26699 bp, 20 predicted proteins | sample MAT06_FD_78087 | JGI IMG/M metagenome (GOLD analysis project Ga0105049, IMG submission 78087) | Freshwater microbial communities from Lake Fryxell liftoff mats and glacier meltwater in Antarctica - MAT-06 | ecosystem: Environmental > Aquatic > Freshwater > Ice > Liftoff microbial mat | place... | reverse complement strand
GCGATCGAACGCCTGGTCGCCGCGACCGCGCCCGGAGGCTACGTGTTCGTCGGCTATAGCGAATCGCTCCGCGACATCCCCGAGCTCGAGGCCGTGCGATCTGGCGACGTGGTCTACTACGTTCCCCGCTCCGATCGAACGAGTGTGACGACGATGCCTCCTTGCATCCCTTCGCGCGTCACGCCCGCGCCCGGCATCGCCATCCCGCGCACCACCACGCCGATCGGAACGCTCGTGGTACACGGGCTCTCGCGCACGCCCGCGGTCTCGCCACCCGCGCCATCTCCGCCATCTCCGCCATCTCCGCCATCTCCGCCATCTCCGCCGCCGCCATCTCCGCCGGGCCGCCACACCGATCTGTTCGTGCTCCATGGGCACCCCGAGACCCGCGCGGTCACCGCCGAGCTCGCCACGCGCCTGGCCCTCGCCGGGCTCGAGGACCTGATCGTCGATCTCGATGCGACGACCCTGCTCGATGACGATCTGGCCCCGGTGCTCCGGCGCGCGCGTGCCGCGGCCGGAACGGCGGGCGTCCGGCTGACGCTGCGCGCGACCAAGCCCGGGGTCCGGAGGTGGTTGACCCGCCACGATCTAGCGGGAGATCCGCCGTGACCGCGGGGGCGGCACTGTGGGACGAGTTCGTCGCGACCGGCGCGCGTGACGCCACGGCCCTCGCCGCCGCGCGTGGCAACGAGCTCGCCGCCCTCGGACACGTCGCGTTCCGGGTGGGCTTGTCGTCCCTCGGGATCGGCGCCGAGCCCGTCGGCAAGCTCGCGCTCGCGATCGAGCACGCCCTCGACCGCTTCGCGATCCTCGACGACGCAGGCCGCGCCCGGCTCGCGAGCGCGATCGCCACGCTCGACGCCGCGTTCGTGCAGCTCGCAAACCCAGACAAATCGGGAGCTCGCGTCGAGGAGCTGCCGCTGGACGTCGATGCGGGGAAGCTCGCCGAGATGACCTCGGGGTTGACGCCGGCTCCGGTGCTCGTCCCGTCGTCGACGCTGCCGAAGCGGTTCGCGCCGCCAATCGACGACGTGCAGTCGGACTCGCCGGGCTCCGGCTTCACGTGGATCCCCGCCGTCGACGACGACATGATCGAGCTGTTCTTCGACGAGGCGACCGAGCGCCTCGAGGCGCTCGCCGGCAAGCTCGTCGAGATCGAACGCCGGCCCGATGATGGGGACCTCCTGCGTGACGTCTTTCGCGACCTCCACACCATCAAGGGCAGCTCCGCGATGGTCGGGCTTGCACCCGTCAATCACCTCGCCCACAGTGCCGAAGACTTGGTCGGCCAGATCCGAGACGCGGGACGCGTGGTCGATGGTCCGGTGATCGATGCCTTGCTCGCCGCGCTCGATGGGCTCCGCGACATGCTCGGGATGGCGCGCGCGCGCGTCGCCGTCACGCACGACCCCGCGCCGCTGATCGCCCGGCTTCGCAACCCCGGCATCGCGACGCGCGCCGAGACGGTGGCCACGCCGGTCCGTACGACTGGCAACGAGCCGACGCCAGATCGTGCGCGGCCGACGATTCGCGTCGACTTCGAGAAGCTCGATCGCCTCCTCAATCTGGTCGGCGAGTTGGTGCTCGGACGAGACGAGCTGCGCGGCGCAGTGTCGTCGCTTGGCTCGGTGACGTCCGAGCTCGCGCGGTCGGATCGCGAGGTCGCGTCGCTGCGGAGCGTCGCGAAGCGGGTGGCGGTCGCGGGCGGAGACCGCACGGCCGGCGCGCTCGAGCACCTCGGCGAGGAGTTGTCGCGTGTCGAGCGCGTGCTCACCGACGTCACCACGGATCTCGATCGAGGCACCGACCGGCTCGACGCGATCTCGACGGAGCTTCGCGAGCAGGTGATGCGGCTGCGGATGATCCCGGTCGCCGGCGTGTTCCGCAAGCACGTCCGGACGGTGCGTGACCTCGCCACCCAGCTCGGCAAGCGAGCACGCCTCGAGCTCGCCGGCGAGGACACCGAGCTCGACAAGTTGCTCGTCGAGGCGCTGGACGAGCCGCTGATGCACCTCGTCCGCAACGCGGTCGATCACGGCCTCGAACCCGTGGCACAGCGGATCGCGGCGGGGAAGTCCGAGGAGGGCGTTGTCAAGCTCTCGGCGTCGCACCGTGGCAACCAGGTCGAGATCCAGGTCTCCGATGACGGCCGTGGCCTCGATCTCGTCAAGCTCAAGCAGCGCGCCTGCGAACGCGGCCTGATCACGGCGGCAGACGCCGAGGCGATGGACGACCACGACGCCCGCGAGTTGATCTTTCGCCCGGGCTTCTCGACCGCGGTGACCGTCAGTGAGGTCTCGGGCCGCGGTGTCGGCATGGACATCGTGCGCCAGGCGATCGTCACCCGCTTGAAGGGGACGATCGAGGTCGAATCCACCATTGGTCAGGGGAGTGTGTTCGTGCTCAAGCTTCCACTCACGCTTGCCATCATCCAGGTCGTCGTCGCGCGAGCGGGCGGCGAGACGTTCGCCATCCCCCTCGATGTCGTCCAGCGCGTGTTGACCGTGAGCTCCTCGGCGATCGAGATGGTCGGCGATCGCGAGGTCTGCCTGGTGCGCGGCAAGCACGTCCCGTTGATCCGACTGGACGCGGTGCTCGAGCTCGACCAGGGGCTCGATGCGCAGCTCCACCTCGTGATCGTCGAGCAGGGTGGCCAGAGCTACGCCCTGGTCTGCGAGCACCTGCTCGGCAAGCGAGAGATCGTGATCAAGTCGCTGGGCAAGCTGCTGCGCAACGTGCCGTGTGTGGCAGGCGCCACCTTGCTGGGCGATCGCGTCGCCCTGATCCTCGATGTTGCCGCCGTCGTACGACTCGCACTCGATCGGCCGAGCGGCCCACGTCGCACCACCGCAACACCAGCAACCTCGAGCTCGTCCCACGTGTTGCTCGTCGAGGACTCCGATATCGTCCGCGAGTCACTTCGAAGGATCCTCGCCGAGTCCGGCTACGTCGTCACCGTCGCCGTCGACGGCGCCCACGGGCTCGAGCTCGCGAAGACCCGGCGGTTCGACCTGATCTCGACCGACGTCGTGATGCCGCGAATGGACGGCTACGAGCTGACCCGCGCTCTGCGCGCGATGCCCGAATACGCCGAGACTCCGATCGTGATGGTGACCTCGATGGGCGAGCGCATCGATCGCGTCCGCGGGTTCGACGCCGGCGTCGACGAATACATCACCAAGCCGCACGACCGCACGCAACTGGTGCGCGTCGTGCGCCGGCTCCTCGGTCACGGTGGATCGGGAGGCAACGCGTGAACGTGGTGATCATCTCCGACGAGCCGGTCCTGGGTGCGCTCGTCCGCCGGCCGCTCGAGCCGCTTGGGCACACGGTCACGACGTTGAGCTCGGCGGGCGAGCTCGAGCTCAGGCTCGCCGAGCTGGCGCCGCGCGCCGCGATCTTGCCGCGCCGGCTCCCCGACCGCGAGCTCGGACCCACGGTGCGGATGTTGCGCGCGCGTCCCGATCCGATCGCGATCGTGATCGTCGGGCTGGCCACCGCCGATCGCGCGACCGCTCGCGAGGTCGAGGCCGACGGGTACGTGCAGGTCCCGTTCTCCGACGCCCAGATCCTCGACGTCGTCGGCGCCACGACGCGCGCGAAGCGGCTGATCGTGCTCGCCGATGATTCGCCGTTGATCCATCATCACACCGTCCCGATTCTCGAAGATGAGGGCTACGAGGTCCGCTCCGCACACGATGGCGTCGAGGCCCTCGAGCTCGTCCGCGCTCATCAACCCGACCTGTTGATCACCGACGTCGAGATGCCGCGACTCGACGGCTACGGCGTCTGCAAGGCGCTCAAGGACGACCCCGCAACCGCCCACCTGCCGGTGCTGATCTGCTCGTCGCTCGGCGAGGCGACCGACCTCGAGCGCGGGTTCGACGCCGGCGCGGATGACTACCTGGTCAAGCCGGTGCTCCCGGAGGAGCTCTCGACCCGCGTGCGCGCGCTGGTGCGAGGCCATCTGCCAGGGGCGCGCGAGCGGGTGCTGGTCGTCGATGATTCGCCCGCACAGCGCCACTACGTGGCGGATTGTCTCGCACGGCAGGGCTTCGAGGTCGTCACCGCGGAGGATGGCAAGGTCGCACTCGCGAAGGCGCAAGCCGTGCGCCCCGCGCTGATCGTGAGCGATTACGAGATGCCGAACATGACGGGCTTCGAGCTGGTCCACGCATTGCGCCGTGATCCCGACCTTCGCCAGATCCCGGTCATCATGCTCACGGCACGTGACTCCAAGCGCGACATGGCCCAGATGCGTGCGGTGGGAGCGTCGGCGTATCTGGTCAAGCCGTTCTCGCAAGACAAGTGCATCGCGCTCGTCGAGCGCACGCTCGCGGAGCGCCGCTTGATGGCCTACAAGGAGGCGTCCGCGTTGTTCATCTCCGAGGGCGCGCGCCAGGCTGCCGAGGAGCGCGCGCTGCACGGCACGCTCCACGCATTTCGCGCCGACGAGCGCGTGGTCAGCGTGATGTTCTCGGACCTGATCGGCTTCACGCCGATGTCGAGCAAGCTCGCGCCCTCCGAGCTGATCAACCTGCTGAATGACTACTTCGACGTCATGTGTCCGATCGTCAAGGATCACGCCGGTGATATCGACAAGTTCATCGGCGATGCGATCATGGCGATCTTCGAGGAAGCGCGCGGCCAGCCGCCGGCACCGATCCGGGCGACCCGAGCGGCCCTCGCGATGCAAGCAGCTCTCGAGGTCTTCAACCGGACCAGCACGATCCAGCTCGGCATGCGGATCGGCATCAACACCGGCCCCGTGGTGCGCGGCGATCTGGGCTCGAAGGTGGTCCGACGGGACTACACGGTGATCGGAGATACCGTCAACCAGGCCAATCGCTACGAGGCCAAGTGCCCACCGGGGGGCGTGCTGGTCAGTCGATCGACCCGAGACGCACTCGGCCACGATGCGCGAGTTCGGGAGATCACGGGGCTCGTGCTCAAGGGCGTCGCCGAGCCCGTCACGGGATATCTCGTCGAGGAGGCCGGATCATGAGCAAGCGGGTCCGCGTGTTGATCGTCGATGATTCGTTGTTCATGCGTGCCGCGATCAGCAAGACGCTCGGGGGAGCAGCGTTCGAGGTCGTCGGCCAGGCCAAGGATGGTCGCGAGGCGGTGGCGCAGGCTGGCAAGCTCGCCCCCGACGTGATCACGATGGACTTCAACATGCCTGGCATGAACGGCGCCGAGACCGTCCGCGCGTTGATGATGCAGCGCCCGACCCCCGTCGTGATGTTCTCCGCTCACACCAAGCAGGGGGCCAAGGAGACCTTCGACGCACTGGCTGCCGGCGCGGTCGACTTCGTGACCAAGCCGGCGGGCGAGGTCTCGGTCGATCTGTCGAAGATCGCCGAGGAGCTGATTCGCAAGGTCACGGCTGCGGCATCCGCCCGACCACGCGTCACGAGCCGGGCGGCGGTCGAAGCACCGCAGTCTGCTCGGTCGACGGGACCACTCCGCACCACGCTCTCCGGAGGCCTCCCGCGGTTGTGCGTGATCGCGGTGTCGACCGGTGGCCCCTCCGCACTCTCGGAGGTGATTCCTGCCCTCCCCGCAGATCTCAAGATCGCGGTCGTCGTCGTCCAGCACATGCCGGCCGGGTTCACCGCCGCGTTCGCGGAGCGCCTCGACTCCGGGAGCAAGGTCCCCGTTCGCGAGGCGCAGACTGGAGATCGGCCGCTCGCCGGCGGCGTCCTGATCGCGCCCGGCGACCGTCACCTCGAGTTCGATGATACAGGCGCGGTGGTCTTGACCGACGGGCCACCGGTCAACGGCTGTCGACCAGCCGCCGACGTCACGATGCAGTCGGCCGTCAGGGTCTACGGCCGGCGCACGCTTGGAATCGTGATGACGGGGATGGGCAAGGATGGCGCCGCTGGAGCGCTCGCCATCAAACGCGCCGACGGCAAGACGCTCGCGCAGGACCAGCAGACGTCGGTGATCTTCGGCATGCCGAAGGCCGCGATCGATGCCGGCGCGATCGACGAGATCGCAGCCCTCGGAGATATCGCCGCGTGGATGAGATCCGCGTGAAGGGCCTCGCTTGACCGATGCCGTGATGAACCGGATCTGGCGGTTCATCGCGGCGCGAGCACTCAACACGTTCGGGCGCGCGGTGATCACCACCACGGTGTTGTGGGAGCTCTACGAGCGCACCGGGGACAAGCTGGTCTTGGCGGCGGTCGGCATGATGCAGGTCATCCCGGTCATCGCGTTGTTTATCCCGTCCGGCTGGCTCGCCGACCACGTCGATCGGCGGCGGCTAGCCACGGTCGCCGCGCTCGGGACTGGCGTGGTGGGGATTGGTCTCGCGATCGCCTCCACAATAATGGCGCCGATCCCGGCCTATCTCGGACTCCTCTTGCTTCAGGGGAGCGTGGTCGCGATCCATGCACCGGCCACCTCGTCGCTGCTCGCAAACATCGGTCCGCGCGCCATCCTGCCCCGCGCCAACCGCATGTTGTCGTCACTCTCCGAAACCGCGCAGATCACGGCGCCGGCGCTCGCCGGGTTCGCGCTACTTTACGTCGAGCCCCGGTACGTGTTCGCCGCCGTCGGGATCACGGCCATCGCGTCGGCGGTGCTCTATCACTCGCTCGGTGCCGGTCATCACCACCTGCGCCCGAGCAGCGACCCGGCGGTCCCTACCACCGACTGGCGCGTCGGGTTGCGCTTCATCTTCAAGACGCCGCTCCTGCTCAGCGCGCTCACGCTCGACATGTTCGCGATCCTGTTCGCAGGCGTCATGGCGCTGCTCCCGGCGATCGCCACCGATATCCTCGGCGTCGGCTCGTTCGGCTACGGCATCCTCCGAGCCTCGCAGCCGATCGGTGCCGTCGTGATGGCACTCGTAGGTGGGCGGATCCCTGCATGGCGCCGGCCCGGCCGCGTCTTGTTGCTCGTCGTCGCGCTCTACGGAGTCGCCACGATCGGGGTCGGGCTGTCGACGTGGTTGCCGCTGACCGCCGCGTGCTTGTTCGCGTGTGGGGCGCTCGACAACATCTCGGTCGTGATCCGGCTGACCCTCGAGCAACTCGTGGTGCCGGACGCGATCCGCGACAGGGTCGCGGCCGTCCACAACGTGTTCATCGGGATGTCGAACGAGCTCGGCGCCGCCGAGTCCGGTGCCGCCGCGGCGCTGGTCGGCACCGTGCCCGCGATCGTCGGAGGCGGGGTGATCGCGGTGGTCGTCGTCGCCGTGATCGTCGTGAAGTGGCCCCAGCTCGCAGCGATGCCGCCGCTCGCGCAGCTGAAGTCACCCGACGGCTGAGCGGCGCGTGATCTAGGTCGTGGTCACCTCCCGACACCGCGCCGCGGTCACGACGGTGTGCTACACCGGCGTTCGCTCATGTCGATCCTCGCCTCGCATTCGATCGGCGTCATCGGCGCCGGTAACATGGCGGAAGCCCTGATCCGCGGCCTGGTGCGCGGCGGTCACGTCCCGGCCGAGCACGTGACGGCGTCGAACCCGCGGCGCGAGCGCCTCGACCAGCTGCAGCGCGACTACAAGATCCGGGTCGAGACCGACAACAAGGTCGTCGCGAGGGGCTCCGAGCTCTGCCTGCTCGCGGTCAAGCCGCAGATCGTCGACAAGGTCCTGCGCGAGATCGGCGATCAGCTGAAGCCCGGCACGCTCGTGATCTCGGTCTGCGCGGGCATCCCCACCGAGACGATCGAGGCCGCCGTCGGTGAAGACGTGCGCGTCGTGCGCGCGATGCCCAACACGCCCGCGCTGGTCGGCGCCGGGGCCACCGCGATCTCCGGCGGCTCACGCGCGAGCGAGGCCGACCTCGCCACCGCACGCGCCGTGTTCGACGCCGTCGGCATCACCGTCACGCTCGACGAGCATCACCTCGACGCGGTCACCGGCCTCTCGGGCTCGGGGCCGGCGTACATCTTCTTGATCCTCGAGGCGCTGTCCGATGCCGGCGTCAAGGTCGGGCTGTCGCGCCGCGACGCGCAGCGGCTCGCCGCGCAGACGGTGATGGGCTCCGCGAAGATGCTGCTCGAGACCGACGAGCACGTCGGCCGCCTCAAGGACATGGTGACCTCTCCCGGCGGCACCGCGATCGCCGGGCTCCACACCCTCGAGCAGGGCGGCCTGCGCACGACGCTGATCAACGCGGTCGAGACCGCGACCAAGCGCGCGCGAGAGCTCGGCCGCGGAAGCAAGTGATCACGTTCGACGTGCTGGTCCAGCCACGTGCGTCGCGCCCGCAGCTGGGGCCCAAGCTCGGCGATCGAATCAAGATCGCGGTCACCGCTCCGCCCATCAATCGTAAGGCGAATGCCGCGGTGATCGAGCTGATCGCGAAGTCGCTCGGCGTGCCGAGGCGCGATGTCGAGGTCATCGCCGGTGCCACCTCGCGCCGCAAAACAATACGCGTCACTGGCGCCACGCACGCCCGGCTCGAGGCGGCGATCGCATGAGGTGGTTGGTTCTGTTGCTCGCCGCCTGTCAGGGCGAGACCGGCACGATCCAGCTCGAGCTCACGACGGCACCGGGGTCCGCCGTGCTCGACGGTGTGCAGCGCCTGCGCGTCACGCTCACCGATCCACCGACCGTCGTCGAGGCCGCGCGCACCGACGCCGGGTTCGATCTCATCCTCGATGTCGAGGCCACCGGAACCGCCGGCACGCTGATCGTCGAGGGCTTCGACGCCGGTGACGCGCTGGTCGCGACCGGCAGCTCGCCGCCGTTCGCGGTCGCCGCGATCAATGCGCGCGTCGTGGTCTACATCGCCGCGCCGTTCTCGATCGCCGCTGCGCCGAGCCGCCTCCCGTCGGCGCGGATCGGCGTCGCGAGCACCACGCTGACGTTCGGGTTCGCGATGGCCGGCGGCGAGCTCACCGACGGCACGCGCAGCGACGCGATCTTCATCTACAACGTGTTCGACCACGGCCTGCTCGCAGGGCTCGCGATGCCCGCCCCGCGCGCGTTCCAGACGCTCGCGACCGGGAACGGCAACGTCGTCTATCTGTTCGGCGGCGTCGGCAGCGACGGCGCACCCACCGGCTCGCTGTGGCGGTTCGACACCAACGCGCAGCCCAACGGGTCGTTCGCCGTGCAACCCGACCTCGTCGAGCTCGCACGCTCCGGTGCCCCCGCGGTCACGCTCGAACCGGAGGCCTTCGTGATCACCGGCGCGCCGCCGATCGATCTCGACTTCGGCACCGCGGTCGCGCGCACCGATGTCGTGGAGCTGCCCCCCGGCGCCGCGGTGCTCGTCGACGATCGTCCGATCGCGATCTTCGGCGGCGATCCGGCGCAGCGCCTCGCCGATGACGTGATCGCCGCGCTTCCGGTGGCGACCGCACCCGACGCGATCGCCACCGCGGCGAACGGCCAGCTCGTGTTCACGACCGCCACCACCGGCGTGCTCGTGCTCGACCCGACCGCACTCGACGCCGGCACCACGCTCGACGTGCTCAGCGTGATCCGACATCGCCCGGCGATCGCCGCGACCGCGCGCCACCTCGTGGTCGCCGGCGGCACCGACGATCTCGGCATGCCGATCGACAGCGCCGACATCCTCGACGCGGTCACACTCGAGCGGATCGCCACGGTTCCCTGCGTCGCGCGCGCCGGTGCCACCGCGCACCCATTGCCGAACGGTCAGATCGCGATCGTCGGTGGCGAGCCGGCGAACGACGCGATCGAGCTATTCACGCCGCCGTCGTTGTAGCGGTGGCGCTGACGGCCGTGGCGACAGCCGCATCGCCGCCGGGAACCAGCCAGCTCAGCGACGGACGGCAGCCACGGGCGGCAGCGTCGGCAGCGGCGCGATCTTCTTCGCCGGCACGGCGAGCTTCAGCGTCGGGGTGTCGAAGGCGTTCGCGCCGGACCGCCGAAACCGCTCGATCTGGAGCCGCAGGTTGTTCGGGCTGTCAGCGGCCTTGTAGGCCTCGCTCTCGTCGATCCGCCCCATCGTCGTCAGGTCGAACAGTGCCTGATCGAACGAGCAACAACCCTCGTTGACGCCCTGCTCCATCGCGTCCTTGATCGACTCGATGTCGCCCTTCTTCACGAGATCCTTGATCCGCGGCGTGTCGAGCAGGATCTCGAGCGCGGCGGCGCGGCCGTTGCCGATCAGCGACGGGACCAGCCGCTGCGAGACGATCGCGCGCAGGTTGAGCGAGAGCTGCAGCCGGATCTCGTGCTGGCGCTCGTGCGGGAAGAAGTTGAGCACGCGCTCGATCGCCTGGTTCGCGTTGTTCGCGTGCAGCGTCGCGAGGCAGAGGTGGCCGGTCTCGGCGAACTCGATCGCGGACTCCATCGTCGTGACGTCGCGGATCTCGCCGATCAGGATCACGTCGGGTGCCTGCCGCAGCGTGTTCTTGAGCGCATCGCGATAGCTCAGCGTATCGATGCCGACCTCGCGTTGCGTGACGATGCACTGCTGGTGCTGGTGCACGAACTCGACCGGATCCTCGATCGTGATGATGTGCCCGGTCTCCGTCCGATTGCGCTCGTCGATCATCGCGGCGAGCGTCGTCGACTTGCCGCTACCGGTACCGCCGACGACGAGGATCAGCCCGCGCTTGCTCCGCATGATCTGCGACAACACCGGCGGGTGACCGAGGTCGGCGAGCGACTTGATCTTGGTCCGCACCAGGCGGATCACCATGCCGACCGCACCGCGCTGGCGGAACAGGTTGACGCGGAACCGCGCGGGTCCGTCGGCGAGCGCGAGGTTCATCTCGAGCTTGTTCGCGAACTCGGTCTGCTGCGCGCCGGTCATCAACGTCTCGGCCATCAGCGCGATCGACTCGCCGTCGAGCTCACCCTTCGCCGGATAGCCGACGCCGTCGATCCGGAACACCGGAGCGCTGCCCGCGGTGATGTAGAGGTCCGAGGCGTCGACCTTGACCATGTGCTCGAGCAGGCTGCGGGTCGTCGGATCCCAGAGCTCGGGAATCGTCAGGTTGCTCATCGCTGGGCTGCCCGCTGTTCCATCGCCGCCATCAGGTCGGGCATGCGCGCGCGCGCGTCCTCGAGGGACAGCTGCTTCTTCGTGATCAGCTCCATCACCGCGGCCTCCATCGTCACCATGCCGACCTTGCCGCCGACCTGCATCGCCGACGGGATCTGGTGCGTCTTGTTCTCGCGGATCAGGTTCCGCACCGCGGCCGTCGCGACCAGGATCTCGAGCGCCGCGCAGCGACCGCCACCGATCTTCGGAAGCAGCATCTGCGTGCACACGCCGAGCAGTGACTCCGACAGCATCGTGCGCACCTGCGCCTGCTGGCCCGCCGGAAACACGTCGACCAGGCGATCGACCGTCTTCGGCGCACTCGCGGTGTGGACCGTGCCGAACACCAGGTGCCCGGTCTCCGCCGCAGTCAGCGCGAGCGAGATGGTCTCGAGATCGCGCAGCTCGCCGACCAAGATGACGTCGGGATCCTCGCGCAGCGCCGAGCGCAGCGCGTTATTGAACGAATGCGTCTGGGTGCCGACCTCGCGCTGGTTGACCAGCGCCTTGCGCGACTTGTGGACGAACTCGATCGGGTCCTCGAGCGTGAGGATGTGCCCCGCCATCGAGTCGTTGATGTAGTCGATCATCGCGGCGAGCGTGGTCGACTTGCCGCTGCCCGTCGGGCCGGTGACGAGGAACAGCCCCTTCTCCTCTTCGCACATGTGGCGGAGCACGCTCGGCAGTCCGAGCTCGTCGAACTTCGGGATCCTCGTCGGAATGGTCCGGAACACGGCGCCCTCGCCGCGGTTCTGGACGAACACGTTGACGCGAAACCGCATCGTGTCATCGAGGGCGAAGGCGAAGTCGCACTCGAGGCGCTCCTGGAACACGCGCCGCTGCTGGTCGTTCATGACGTCGAAGATCAGCCGGTGGGTGTCTTCCTTGGTCATCGACGGGGTGTCGACCCGGACCATCTCGCCGTGGATGCGAAGCATCGGGGCCTCGCCCGCAGACAGGTGGAGGTCAGATGCTTTCTGGGCGACCGCGAACCGGAGCAGCGACGGGACATCCAGCATTCACGCCTCCCGCACCAACGCGATGTGGGACTTGACGATCAGGTACGCGTGGGCTTCCACGTAGACCACGATGATCGGGGTATCGCCGTTGAGGTGATCCGCGGTGCGCTGCCGACCCATCGGCGCGATCCACTTCATCATCCCTTCGATCACGGTGCCGCTGCGCAGCGTGACCTTCACGCGCTCCTCCTCGGCCGGGAAGTCTTCCAGCTTCGGAGCCTTGGACGTCGCGACCTTCATGCACGCGATCGAGGACCGCGCGACCAGGCACATCGAAGCCTCGCGCATCACGGGCAGGAACGCCGCGCCTTCGCACAGCATCCGCGAGATGTCCTCGGTCGGTGGCACGAACACCAGCACGTCCGATTGGTCGCCGTCGTGCAGCATCATGCAGGCATCGACCAGGTCGACCGGCATCCGCAGGATGGCCTGTGATCGCTTCATCGTGACGTCACCCATCGCGAGCTGACTCGGCCGACTCACGAACCCGTACAGGGAGTGAGTTGCCTACATCTCCGGGCGCGGGAGGATCCCGTCTCCGGCTGGATAGGTTATTCACGCCGCATGGCACTCAAGCGCAGTAGCACCGCCGTCTGGCACGGCACCGGTCCCAAAGGTAGCGGCCACCTGACCACGCTCTCGGGGGCGTTCAAGGAGCAGCCCTACAGCGCGAACGCGCGCTTCCAGTCCGAGGACGGCAAGGCCGGGACGAATCCGGAGGAGCTGATCGCGGCCGCCCACTCGGGTTGCTTCACGATGGCCCTCGCGTTCCAGCTCACCAACGCCGGCTTCGAGCCGACCGAGCTGACCACGATCGCCACCGTGTCGATGGAGAAGCAGGATCCGGGCTGGACGATCACGAACATCCACCTCGAGACCTCGGGCACCGTCCCGAACGCGACGGCCGAGAAGTTCGCCGAGCTCGCGGACACCGCGAAGCAGGGCTGCCCGATCTCGCGCGCCCTGTCCACGCCGATCACGATGTCGGCAAAGCTACTCTGACCTGGCGAGCACGGCGAAACCCGAGGGGCATCCCTCACGATGTCCGCGAAGCTGCGCCAACTTAGCGAGCGCAGCGAAACCCGAGGTGGGTCCACGCCGCCGCCGGATCGATCGCCGATCGAATGGCAGCGCGCAGCTCCCCACCGTAGCTGGCCCAGTGGCCGCCACGCACCATGCGCGTGAGGCCACCGCCGGCATCCGCGGTCCATTCGGCGACGTTGCCGCCGAGGTCGCGCACGCCTTCAGGGGTGATGTCACCGACGGCAGACTCCACCGGCGCAGCATCCCCGGGGCTCCCGAGCGAGCATGCGCGATCGATCGCGCGCGCATAGACGGCGGTCGTGCACTGCGGCGCCTCGTCGCCCCACGGATAGAGACGGCGCGTGGTGCCGCGAGCGGCGAGCTCCCACTCGGCCTCGCTGGGCAGCCGCTTGCCGACCGCCTCGCAGTAACCTCGCGCATCGGCCCACGTCACCCCGGCGATCGGGACCTGCTCGCGACCGGGCGCGGCCGCGTACGTCTCGCCGTCGAAGCGAATGTTCGCGAACCCGCGGTCGACCTGGGGATGACTCGCGAGCCAGGTCACGAACTCGCCGATCGTGACCTCGCGGCGATCGAGCTCGAACGCCGCGACGGTCGCCGTGCGTCGCACCTCCTCGACGGTCACCGAGGAGCGCACCTCGGCGCATAACGCGCCGCCATGATCGATGTCGCGGCAGTACGCGAACGCCGCCGCGAGCTCGGCCTCGGTGCTGCCCATCTCGGTCGTCGCGCCGGCGATCCGGATCATCGCCCCCGACACGATCTGCTTCGCGGGCAGCTCATCGCGGCGCACGAGCACGATCGCGATCGCGACGCCGACCACGCAGATCGCCGCACCGAGCGTCAGCGGCAACCGCATCGACCTGCGCGCGGGCATCGCCGACATCCGCGATCGCGAGCCGACGCGCCACTCGAGGAATGCGATCAACGCGCGAGCCGCATCACCGACCAGCGTCGACTCCGGATCATAGAGCACACGCAGGTGCGCCGCGATCGTGTGCGGCATCGCGTGCTTCGCGAGCAACGCATCGATCAAGTTCGTGACCGAGTCGGTCGCCGGCACACCGGTCTCCTCGCACAGCGCATGGACCGCGTGATCTGCGACCGTGCGCGCACGCTCGATCATGCGGACGTCGTTGCGCTCGTAGCCGTCGGCGATCGCGGTCAGCTCGCTCCCCAGCTCGGGGAGTCGTCGACCTAGCGAGGTCAGCGCGGGACGCACCTCCGGACGGTACCTGAAGTTCGTCGCAACGTTTCGGGAAGCCCGGTGTCGGAGGTTCGCAACTCGGAGTCGGCGCCGTCGCGTCGATGGAAAGGGTCCCATGCGTCTCGCTTGGTTGGTCGTGGTTTGCTTGATCTGGACCGTGCGCACCGCGTCGGCGCACGAGTCCGGCCAGGGTCGGCTGGTCACCACCGTCGAGGGCAAGCTGGTCGATGTCCCGCTCGAACACACCGACGTCCAGCTCCGGGTCGACGGTCCGATCGCCGAGGCCAAGGTCACCCAGCGGTTCAGGAACCCGTCGACGACCAAGATCGAGGCGGTCTATCTGTTCCCGCTCCCCACCCACGCGGCGGTCAACGACTTCGTGTTGACGAGCGGTGGCCGCACGATCCGCGGCTCGATCCATGAGCGAGCGAAGGCGAAGCAGGTCTACGAGGCCGCGCGCAAGAAGGGCCTGGTCGCGGCGCTACTCACCCAGGAGCGCCCGAACCTGTTCACGCAGACGATCGCGAACCTCGAGCCCGCCGCGAGCATCGAGGTGATGATGACCTACGTCCAGCGCCTCGAGTACGACGACGGCGGCTACTCGGTCGTGTTCCCGATGGTCGTCGGGCCGCGCTACTTGCCCGCGAAATGGCAAGCCAAGGCTCCGGATCTCCAGGCCCCGACGCTGCCGCCTGGGCTGCGCAGCACGCATGACATTTCTCTCGCCGTCGACCTCGACGCCGGCATGGCGATCGAGGACCTCGGATCGCCGTCGCACCAGATCGCGATCCAGCGCGACGGTCGCCGGGCGAAGATCCGCATCCAGTCGAGCGACACCATCCCGAACAAGGACTTCGTCCTCCGCTATCGCCTCGCCGGTGCGATGCCCAAGGTCGGCGTGCTCGCACACAAGGACGGCGGCGACGGCAGCTTCCTGCTGATGATCCAGCCGCCGGCCTCGGCTCGCCCCGAGACGATCACGCCGCGCGAGCTGATCTTCGTCGTCGACACCTCGTCCTCGATGCGCGGCGCGCCGCTCGCGAAGGCGAAGGAGCTGATCCGCCGGATGCTGTGGACGCTGCGCCCCGACGACACGTTCCAGATCGTGCGGTTCGCCGACACCACCAGCGCGCTCGGCCCTGGTCCGATCTCGGCGAAGCCCGCGAACGTCGAGCTCGTCCTCAAGTGGCTGACCGCGCTCGAGGCCGGCGGCGGCACCGAGATGACCACCGGCATCTCCGCCGCGCTCGCGGTTCCGCACGATCCCCTACGCCTTCGCATCCTCGCGTTCCTCACCGACGGCTACGTCGGCAACGAGGACGAGATCCTCGCCACCGTCGGCAAGCAGCTCGGCGCGTCGCGGCTGTTCGCGTTCGGCGTCGGCACCGCGGTCAATCGCTACCTGCTCGAGGAGATGGCGGCGATCGGTCGCGGCAGCGTGCAGTTCACGCGTCCCGACGAGGACACCGGTCGCGCGGTCAGCGCGTTCGAGCGCCGGATCGACGCGCCCGTGCTCACCGATCTGAAGATCGACTGGGGCGGGCTCGCGGCACGCGAGATCACGCCCGCCGCGATTCCCGACCTGTTCGTCGGCCAGCCGCTCGTGCTGAGCGGTCACTACGGCGCCGCCGGCAGCGGCGTGGTCACGGTGACCGGCAAGCAAGCGGGCCGCCCGGTCGCGTTCAGCGTGCCGGTCAACTTTCCCGAGCGCCGCGCGCATGCTGCGATCGCGACGGTGTGGGCGCGGGCGCGGATCGCGGAGCTCTCCCGCCGCCTGATCCGGCGACCCGATCCAGCCGCCGAGAAGGCGATCGTCGGGCTCTCGCTCGAGCACCGGATCCTGACGCAGTTCACGGCGTTCGTCGCCGTCGACGATCTGCGCGTCACCGCCGGTGGCGAGGCGAAGCGCGTGGTCGTCCCCGTCGAGGTGCCCGATGCGGCGCGCGGCGTCACGGTCAACAGCTTCGCCGCTGGCAGCCTCGGCTTCAGTTCGGGCGGCGTTGGCTACGGCCGTGGCGCCAGCGCGTACGCCACCCTCGGTAGATCTGTGGATGTCAGCCGCAGCGTCACCCTCCATGCCCCCACCGTCCAGGTGCTGATCCCGCAGCCGCGCGTCGTCGGCAGCCTCGATGCCGCGATCATCCGCCGGTACGTCAAGCGCCAGACCGCGAAGCTCCGCTACTGCTACGAGAAGGTCCTGCTCGCGAAGCCAACGCTCGCCGGCACGACGATCGCGCAGTTCACGATCAACGCCGCTGGGCGCGTGGTCGCCTCGATCGCGACGGGCCTCGACAAGGAGGTCGACAGCTGCGTCGCCGACACGATCAAGCAGATCGAGTTCCCGAAGCCGCCGGACAACGACACCGCCATCCAGGTCAATTACCCGTTCACGTTCTCGCCTGCCGCCTCGCTACCGTCGGTGTCCCGCGGCGACGCGTTCAAGGAGCTGCTCAAATGAAGCGCGCGATTCTCGCCCTCGTCGCCGCGTGTGGCGATTCGTCGATCACCGACGAGCTCGTCACGCCATCGCAGGCTCCCATCGAGCTACCTCCGCTCCGCCCTGCCCCCGGAGTCGACATCGACGGTCCGATCGCGGGCACCGAGACCACGCCGGCGCCCCGCAAGCCGGCGGTGCCGTTCGACCTGGCGTCGGATCGCGCGGTCGTCAAGGTCTCGGTACCGGTGCCGCCGAGCGGTGGCGCGGTGCAGTTCACGTTCGCCGATGAACGTCCCGGCTGGGTCGCGCGGATCCCCGATGCGCAACAGCTGCCGTCGGTCGCGTACGGCAACGACCGCGTGTTCATCTCCGGCGGCTTTCAATCCGTCAGCTTCTACGCGCTCGACGCGACGACGGGCATGATCGAGTGGGCGACCACGAACCTCGAGGATAACGGGCCGACCGCCGCGATCGTCGACGGCGACGACGTGCTGTTCAACACCGAGAGCTGCACGCTGTTCTCGCTGAACGCGAAGACCGGTCGACGCAACTGGTACCGCTACCTCGGCGATCCGACGCTCGCGCAGATCGCGCTCGTCGACGGGCTGGTCTACTCGTCGTATCCCGAGCCGGTGACGGGCGAGCAGATGCTCGGCGCCTTCCGCGTCAAGTCGGGCGCGCCGGTGTGGTCGCGCCCCGTCGGTGGCGAGCTGCTCGCGACACCGGTGATCAGCGGCGACTCGGTCTACGTGTCGACGATCAACGGCATGACGATGCGCTTCGATCACCGCACCGGCAGGACGAAGTGGATCAAGCCACTCCGCGCGACCACCGCGCCGTGGATCGTCGGTGACGAGCTGTTCGTGACGCGTCGCAGCGGCGGCAAGGAGCAGCAGATCGTGGTGGACGTTGCGACGGGCAAGGTCGTCCGCGAACATCGCGTGTCGGCCGGCTCGTACGCATACGACGTGCCGGTGAACCTCGACAGCTGGGAATCGGTGTGGGCGTTCGAAGGCTCGCGCCCGGTCGTCGATCGCGGCATCCACTATGTCGCGATGGGCAACGAGGTGATCGCGAGTGACGCGAAGTCCGGCGAGGCGATCTGGCACCGCCGCTATCCGACCAAGGTCGATGCACGCTCGCTCGGATCGGTCGCGCTCCCCGGCTCGACGATCGTGGTCTCGGCGCGCGATGGCAAGGTGTTCGGCCTCGACGTCGATACCGGTCACACGCTGTGGTCGTACGATCTCGGCAAGCGCGTGGTCGCCGAGCCGATCGTGGCCAAGGGCTGGCTGTACTCGACCACGTCGGACGGCTACGTGATCGCGCTCAACGTCGCCGACAAGTCACTCGACGGGTGGCACATGTTCGGCGGCAGCTCGAGCAAGAACGGCGCGACGATCGCACCACCAACCCCGAAGCCGACCGAAGGCTTGGCACAGGCCGCCCCGGCGGTCGCGCCGGCGAAGCGCGCCCCGGCGATCGCCAGGCCGACTCCGCTCGAGGAGCTCAAGGCCCCGCGTCGTGCAACGCAGCGCAAGCCAGTGACGATGGATCCGAGCTGTCTGACCGACGTGTTCTGCCGGAACTGACTACTCGTCGTCCGAGTCGTCCGAGTCCTTCGAGTCCTTCGAGTCCTTCGAGTCCTTCGAGTCCTTCGAGTCCTTCGAGGCTTTTGACTTCTTTGGTGTGGGCTTGACTTCCTCGGCCTCGCACCACTCGAGGCCGATCGACTTCTTCTCGGCGAGGTTCGCCGCATCGAGCACACCGAGCTCACCGAGCCGGCCGTTACGCAGCACGACGAGCAGGTTGCGCGCGCCGGCCACCGCGGTCGCCCCGACCAGGTGATCGAACGTCTTGACCATGTACTTGTTGCACTTCTCGGAGAGGTCGTCAGCGCCGGCCCAGTACCCGGCGGTCTCGGCGGCGGTGCACGGCGACTTCGGCACCGTGCGCGGGATCCGCGTCTTCTTGCCGGTCTCCGTATCGATGACGATCAGGGCCGACCAGCCGGGCTCCGAGACCGCGACGCGCCGCGCATCGAACACCGAGAACGAGCCATTCAGGATCGATTGATCCTTCTCGTCGGTGATCGCGCCGAGCTTCGTGCCGTCGGTCTTGAACTGATAGATGCGGCGCTTGTCCTCTTCGCCAGCCTCGACGAACACCCAGTCGGCGACCAGGTACAGCCCGCTGACCGGTCCGACGCCCTTCACCGAGAACCCGCCGTCGCGCGTCCGCGTCTTGGTGTCGAACAGGTTGACCTGATCGCTCGTCAGCAGCGCGACCTTGCTGCCGTCGAGGTTGTAGGCCATGTGCGCGACCTTGTCGGACGGCACCGGCGTCTCCTTCGGGAGACAGAACCCACGCACGCACGGATCGTCGATCCGCACCGGGAAGCCGATCGCCGGCAGCGGCGCTGGCTCGCGATAGGTCAGTCCACCCGAGGCGAGATCGATCTTCCAGCACGCGACCGGACCGAGCAGCCGGTTGCGCGTGGTGTCGTACGCGCACAGGATCGCATCGTTACCGATCGCGGCGAGCTCGAGCCGCGGGCCCGACTTCTTGTGGAGGCCGACAGGCAGGCAGGCGCTGCCCTTCGGCACGATCGCGTGTGAGGCTTCGAGCCGCTTCGCCTCACGCTCCGGCTCGGTCTCGGCGACAGGAGACACGTCAGGGTTGGTCGAGGTCGGCTTGGGCGTTGGCTTCGCCGGCTCCTTGGCAGGACAACCAGCCAACACCAGACCCATCGCGACGATCACCGAGCGCACGCCCCGGTTGTACCTCACCGGACCTCGTGAATCTCGATCGCGCCGCGTCCCTCGTGGTCGTGGAGACGCGAGACCACGAATCCTGGGCCCGGCGACGCCGCACCGGCCCGCACGATGTGCCAGCCCAGCCAGCTGTCGGGCTCGCGACCGACCAGCTCGACGAGCACGCGGTTCGTCCGTGCGGAGCGAACCTCGACCCGCCCGGCCTTGCCGTCGAACCACGGTGCGCCGATCGCGAGGTCGCGCACCCCGTCGCCGTCGAGATCGTCGAGGGTCGCCAGCGTGCGCCCGTAGAGCTCGCCGTCCGTGGGGCTGGTCAGCAGGCGCAGGCGCTCGCCGGTCGCGCCCGAGAGGATCTGGATCTCGCTGCCACCGGGCGCGGTCGCGACCTCCCCGCCGGGCGCGGACACCGCGAGATCGGGCACGCCGTCGTCGTCGAGATCGTCGAGCGCGGTGGCCATGATCCCGAACTGGTGATCCGGAAATTCGCCGGTCAGCGTGTACAGGATCGAGCCGGTCGCCGAGGCCACCGAGAGCTGTCCACGAAAGCTCCCGTTCACCGTCGCGCCGGGTGCGCCGATCGCGAGGTCACTGCGGCCGTCGCCGTCGATGTCACCGAGGGGCGCGATGTGCCAGCCGAACTGCCCGGTACCGCCGTCGATCGCGAGCGCGATCGAGCCGTCACGGCCCGAGACCAGATACACGTGCCCGCCGCTCGAATCCGACGGCGCGCCGACCCAGAGATCCTCGATGCCATCGCCGGTCTGATCACCAGCTCGCACGATGTACCAACCGAAGCCCTGCGAGAGCTCGCCGACGGTCTGCCAGATCCGGGTGCCGTCGAGCCGGTACGCGTTGACGATCCCGCGCGGACCATCGACCCGCACCACGGTCGGCTCGCTGACGATCACATCGCCCTGGCCGTCACCATCGAGATCAGGCACCGCCACGGTGACGTTGCCGAACAGCCCGTCGACGTACTCCCCGGTCCACCGTGCGATTTGCTGGTCCGCGGACCAGGCGCCCGCGGTGCCGGCATAGCGCGCTCCCGCGACGACCTCGGCGAGACCATCACCATCGAGATCGAGCGGCTCGCCGAACCGAAACCCGAGCTGCCCCTCGACGGAGACGCCCTCGAACCGCGTCACCAGGCACGTCGAGTCCGAGCTGCGCTCCGGGCACGTGTTGTCCCCGCAAGCGATCAGCGCGAGCGCGATCAGGGTGCGAGGTTGATCGAGCAGCACGCTACGAAACGAGCAGTCGAGCAGCTCGGCAGCCCCTCGACGATCAGGTTGCCGATCGTGCCGGCCGGGCGATCGAGGGCGACGAACGTCCCGACGTGGCCTTCGTCGGCGGTCTGGTACGACCATGGAATCGCGTCGGTGTTGCTGGTGCAGCGCTGGTTGGTGCCCTGGTTCGGATCGTCGACCCACCACTGGGTGACCGGCACGTTGTTGTAGTCGACCGCGTTGACCAGCTCGCCCTTGGCCTGCGCCAGCTGCAGCTTCGCGATCGGGCAGATCGCCGAGCCCGCGAAGTGCGCCTCGCAATCGGCATTCGCGCCATTGATGCCGAGGGTGCCGGTGTACGTCCAGCGACCGGTGCTGGCCGGCAGGCTGCCGCGGTAGACCGTCACGAACAGACACTCGCCGCCGATGCACGTCGCCGCTGGGTCGCAGACCTCACCTGCGTTGAGCCCCACGCAGTCGCCGGTGGCACCGCAGTGATCGCGGCTGGTCTGAGGATCGGTGCACACGCCACCGCAGGTCAGCTCGGTCGATGCGCAGCCGCAGACGCCATTGCTGCACGACTGGTTCTGCGCGGCGGCGCACGTGTTGCCACACGTCATGCAATTGTCCTTGTCGCTCGCGACATCGACGCAGACGCCACTGCAGTTGACGAGGCCGTTGTCGCAACCCTCGACGCACTGACCGAACGAGCACACGAGACCATCACCGCACGCGGTGCCGCACGCGCCGCAGTTATCGCGATCGCTCTCGAGGTTCGAGCACGCGCCACCGCAGACCGCCTCGTCGGCGAGGCAGTCGGCGCCGTGGCAGAACAAGCTGTTCGTGGAGTTGCCGTCGGGGCACGTCTGACAGGACAGCAACAGCAAAACCACAGACAGCACCAGGTAGGCGACCCTCATCCCGCCATTGTCTCAAACCTCGCATACGAAGATCCAGTGGGTTCACGGAACTACGAGTCGGGGCTCTCGCCGGAGCGACGTCAAGAAGATCCGGAGGGCGCCGGAGTCGGCAAGAGACAAGGCGTTCCAGGCATCTCGGGCCGCGGCGGCCTCTCCGCCATGGCGCCGGACCGCGTGGTCAACCGTGGTTGCCTCGCCGTCATAGAAGTACGGGGGCGAGCCGGCGATCCCCCACAAGCGACGGGTCAGATAGAACTTGGTCGCGATTCCGGCTTGCAAGTGGGTGCTGGCGTTGGCGTCGCCGAGATCATGGCGCTTGAGATCGCTGAACAGGAACACCGGGTAGCCCGCGCCGTCGGGCGTCAGTCGCGGGGCCTCTGCATCGCGCGAGAGGTCGAGCTCGAAGACATGGTTGGTCCGCGGCGACTCGAACGCGACCATCGGGCGATCGAGAGGGAGGCTCGGCCGATGACACGACGCGCAGCCAATCTGCTCGAACAGCTCGCGACCACGGATCCATTCGTCGGTGAGGAAGGGCTCGGTGGGTCCCTGCGGTGCGGTGAGATCGACGGGGCGCTCGTGCGGTCGCATCACCGGGGTCTCGAGTGCAGCGACGTAGACCGAGAGGGCGGTCACTTGCCCCGTCGTCAGCTCGTCGGCGACGCCATCGTCATCGCGATCTTCCGGTGGGCCAGCGCCGAGCGTCAAGGGATCGTGGGGACTGACCAGCGCGGCATCCTCGCTCTCGATGCCGAAGTGGAGCGCCGCGGCCTCGGTGACGAACTCCTGGATCGTCGCGGTCGTGCCCTTCCAGCCGAACGGCTTGATCACCAGATCGCGATCGATGCCACGGATGTCGGTCGTGTCGACGCGACCGTCGCGGTCGACGCGCAGCGTGCCAAACGACACGCCCTTGGTGATCAGCTCGACGCTCGACGGTGCGCGCGCGAGCACGTCAGCTCGGAGCTTCGCGAGCTCCGCGGTCATCTCCTGCGCCAGGGCCTGCACCGCGCCCGCGCCGATCAACGCTGGCGGGTTGCGCATGTCGGCCGACGAGATCCGATCGCCGTCACCGAGCAGGAACGTCGCGTCGGGGAGCCCACCGGCACCGCCGGGACCGCCCCGCCAGTGACACGACGTGCAGCTCGTGGTCTCCGGTCCACCGACGCGCCCGGTCTGGACGCGGCGAAGCTGGCGCGACAGGCCGTCGGTGAACGAGTACGCGTGCTCGAACAGGATTCGCCCGGTCTCGTAGAGATCCTGCGGGCACACCAGGCCCTGATCGATCCGCGCTTGCTCGACCAACTCGGCGGTGGCCCGCAGGGTGTATCCCGGCTCGACGGCCTCGCGCTCGCGCAAGCGCTGCCGCAGCGCCGCCCGCCGATGTGCCTCGCGCGCGGCCTCGATCGTCAACCCGGTCGCCGGCGGTGACTCGCTGCACGCAGGGAGATCCTCGACGCGCGTGACGTTGTCGCCGCACGCGACGAGCACGAGCACGAGCACGAGCACGAGCACCGCCACACATCTCATGGCGCCACCACCCGGCGCACGCGCGCGAGCGAGCCGAGGTAGATCCGCAGCGCGATCTGATCCTGTTCAGGCAGCGCGAGGTAGCGATCGGTCGTCGCCTGCGCCTCACCGCCGTGCGCGCGGATCGCGTCGTCGACGGTCGGCGCGCGACCATCGTGGAGATACGGCCCGGTGTCGGCGAGCCCCCACAGCGGGCGCGTCAGCCAGCTGCGCGCGGCGATCGCTCCCTGATCGAGCGGTGCCGCGAGGCCCGCGCCAAGATCGTGGCGCTTGAGATCCGAGAACAGCGGGACGTCGAAGGCCGAGCCCGGCAGATCGATCGGCTTGATCTTCGGTCCCGGTCCGACGCGCGCGACGTCGATCGCGACCGGAGCGCTCGCCGCGTTCTCGGTCTCCTCGGGCCGGGTGACCAGCACCGGATCGATCACGCGCAACGACGGCACGTGACAGCTCGCGCAGCCGACCTGCGTGAACACGGTGCCGCCGCGACCGAAGCGATCGAGCAGCGCCTGGTCGGTCGGCGGCTGCACGATCGGGATCTCGATCTGCGCGAGGTACGCGACCATCGTCGAGACCATGCCGTCCTCGATCTCGATGGTGACGCCGTCGGCATCGATGTCGAACCACGGACCATCCCCGAGCTCGCCCGGAGCGAGGAAGCCGTCGCGCGCGCGTTGCTGCTCGGCCATCGAGACGATGCCGAGGTGCACACGAAACGACTCCTGGATGATCCCGCGCAGCGTCGCTTGATGGCCCTTCCAGCCGAACGGCTTGACGATCAGATCGGTGTCGACGCCGGAGACCAGGGCACCATCGACGGTGCCGTCGGGCTTCGCGGTCAGCATGCCGAAGTCGACGCCCTTCGTGCGCAGGGCGATCGTCACCGCGCTGCCAACCTGCGCGGCCATCGCGAGAGCGGCCGCGCGTTGCTCGATCAACACCGTCGACATCTCCGTCGCGAGGCGCTCGATCGGGCCGAGCCCGAGCACCGCGGGTGCGTTGCGCAGATCCGCGGTGCTCGTCGAATCGCCGTCGCCACGAAACGCCGTGACCTGACTCGCGGTGCCCGCACCGTCGTCGCCGCCGACCGAGTGACACTCGGCGCACGCCATCGCATCGGGTCCGCCGAAGCCGCCCTGATGGACGCGCCGCAGGTTCGGACGAGGTCGATCCCCGGCGGGAATCCCCGCGCGATCGGCGAGCGCATTGCCGAGCCCGTCCTCGGGGCGGAACGAGTACGCGAACAGATCGTCGCCGCGCAGGAACAAGTCGTCGAGCGTGAAGACGCCGCGGTCGAGAGCGATCTGGCTGAGCCGCGCGTGCTCGAGCTGCTCGCCGGGCTCGCGCGCGTCGATCGCCCGTTCGAGATCCGCGCGTCGCTTGCGTCCGATCGCCTCGTCGATCTCGAGCGCGAGGTCGTGGTCGTTCGGGATCACGAGATCCTCGGACAGCTTCGAGGCGCGCGGTGGCGGCGTCACCGGGTCGTAGCATCCGGCGGCGAGCACGACCATGGCGAGGAGGAGCTTCACTTGTCGTTGCTTAGGATCACGAACTCGACACGGCGGTTGAGCGATAGGTCGGCGTTGCCACCGCTGACGATCGGGCGGGTCTCGCCGTAGCCCTCGGTCTCGAGCCGGCCGGCCTCGATGCCGCCGTTGCCGATCAGCCAGGCCGCCACCGAGCGTCCGCGGCGCTTCGAGAGGTCGAGGTTGTACGCATCGTCACCCTGATTGTCGGTGTGGCCCTCGACGCGCACGCGAAGCGCGGCGGTCTTCTTGAGGATCGACGCGACGGCCGCGAGCACCGGGAAGCTCTGCTCCTTGATCGTCGCGCTGTCGGTCTCGAAGAAGATCTGCTGGAGGATCTCGATCTTGGTCGCGGTGATCCGCGCGAGCTCGCCGCAGCCGTGCTTCGACGGCTCGAACGCGTTCGGCGGGCCGGGCTCGGTCGGGCACTTGTCGAACGCGTCGGCGATGCCGTCGCCGTCCTGATCGACGAACGGGCAGCCCTCGCGCGCTGGATCGGGCTGCTTCCCGATCGGCTCCGTCGGGCACTGATCGATCTTGTTCGCGACGCCGTCGCCGTCGAGGTCGGGGTTCTCGCCCGGGCAGCCGACGCGCGCGGGATCCGGGAAGTTGCCCTGCGCGTCATCGGGACACGCGTCGTCGCCATCGGCGATGCCGTCGCGATCGCGATCGAGCGAGACCTTGACCGGCACGCGCGTGCGTCCGCCGAAGCCGGCGGCGATGCCGATCGTGAACACCTGCGCGTTCTGGTCGCGCGGGTCGGATCCGAACTGATAGCGGATGCCTGGCCCGAGCCGGATCGCGGGCGAGACTTCCCACTGGAACGCGGCTCCGACGTCGAAGCCCGGGCGCACGATGCCGCCGGAGGTCCCGTAGGTGACGTGCGCGTCGACCCACACATCGTGGGGCGTGCGGGCGCCGAGGATCAGACCGCCGAGGTGAAGGCGTGGGCCGACGTGCCCCGCGAACCACGTCGTCGAGTCCATGCCGTCGCCGGCTGCGAGCCCGAGGAACAGCACGCCAGCGTGCAGACCGAGCTTCGAGTTGACGTAGTACTCGCCGCCGAGCGACGCACCACCGCCGCTCCCGAACAGATCGCGATTGCCTCGATCCAGGGCCGCCGCACCGAGCAGCTCGACGGACAGCGTCGCCTTCTTGGGCATCATGTGGCCGTCCTCGACACGCGCGGTCACCGCGGGCAGGTCGTCGGTCGGTGGAGCCTTCGCCGCTCTCGGTGCGGGGGCCTCTTCTGGTTCCTCCGGCGGATCGGGCTGGTCGTCGTCGTCGGCCCACGCGAGGGCAGGCGCCAACGCGAACAACACTATGAACGCAGGTGTCCTCATCCCACCAACCAGCATCTCACAGTCACGGGACGCGAGCGACGGTGTATCCAGCCTGCGCGAGCAACGCCGGTAGTCCGGCGTCCCCGGCGAGGTGCGCCAACCCGACGGCCACGAACCCGCCACGATTGGCAGCGAGCGCCTCGATCTTGGGCAGCCAGGCCCTGGTGCGATCGACCACCAGGTTGTGGGTCTGCGGGATCACGAGCAAGGCCGTCATCGCGGGCAGATCGCCCGTCTCGTAGATCGCCTTCATGTTGTCGAGCGAGCAACGCAGCGTGGTGCGCTCGTGCAACGCCTGCTGGAGGTCGATGATCGTGATGGTGTCGGCGAGCGCCTTGAGCTGGACGTCCCACGACTCGAGCGCCTCGACCGGCTTGCCGCGCGTGCGTGCACGCTTCACGATCGCGAAGTCCATCGTCGGTGATGGCGACGGAGCGAGCTTCGCCGACAGCCGCGCCAGCGCGAACCACGGCCGGGCACGCGCGAGATCGGCCTCCTTCACCGAGCCGCGCAGCGCATCGCGCAGATCGTACCAGTCGCCGGCGGGGAGCTGCTGATCGAGGCCTTTACCGGGCGGTAGCCGCGCGAGGTCGACGGTCGTCGCGGGATCGGGCGCGGTGTCGCCGAGCTCGCTGACCACCTTGGGGGATGCCTGGAGCGCTTCCCACGCGACCTGAGGAACGTCGTC
>Ga0105049_10001603_pt1 | contig 26739 bp, 23 predicted proteins | sample MAT06_FD_78087 | JGI IMG/M metagenome (GOLD analysis project Ga0105049, IMG submission 78087) | Freshwater microbial communities from Lake Fryxell liftoff mats and glacier meltwater in Antarctica - MAT-06 | ecosystem: Environmental > Aquatic > Freshwater > Ice > Liftoff microbial mat | place... | reverse complement strand
CGTTGTGGCAGTCCACGTGGATGAAGTCTACCTCGTGGGCATCCAATGCGCGGACAGTATCCTCCAAACCCTGGCCGTTGCGCGAATAGATGGAGGCGGAAATCTTCATGGAGTAAACGACTCGGTCCCGCAGGGGAAGCAGGCTGCTAAGGGTATGGCAAAGTTAACCCTTGTGCGGGCAAGGTTGCGCGCTTGCCAGACCCGGTGATCCCCTTTGGCCCTAAAGACTGAAAACATGAAAACCAGGTGTCATATGTTGTTGATTTTCAGTATTTTAAGTCAAAAAGTGCTTGGTTTAAAAGCGAACACTCCGTACCTTCTAGGCACAATGATTCTCTTTTTATCCATAATCCTGGCCTTTGGAATGAACATCGGGTTTCTGGTCGTGGAGTACCGGCACAAAATCTGGCAGGAAGGCCGGTTTTGGGTGGCCATAACCGGACTCATTTTGCTGACCGGAACCTTTCTGATCGGGAATTGACCGCACCGGCCGGTCAGTAGTTTCCAATTGGCTATTTTGTGCAGGTGATTCGCCAAACAAACCTGCAATTGCCCCCTTTTAAACGGGGCTTTCACCTCATTACTCCGCACATTGAGTCCGCCATTCCAGAGTGGCCTGACCGGGGTTTATTGCATGTGTTTATTTTACATACGTCTGCCGGATTGACCATTAACGAAAACGCCGACCCTTCGGTGTTACGGGATTATGAACATGTGTTCAATCGCCTGGTCCCGGAGAACGATCCCGGATACACGCACACCGAAGAAGGCCCCGACGACATGCCCGCGCACATCAAGGCAACCCTGGTGGGCAGCTCGGTCAGTTGTCCCATTACTGACCGCGGCTTGCTCCTCGGAACCTGGCAGGGTATTTACCTTTGTGAATTCAGAAACCGGGCTGCCGGGCGCAAGCTGGTGCTGAGCATATGGAGTTGAATGAGCAGCAACAAGCACTCGGGCCGGAGGGCAAGGGGTTGGACACTAGTTGCCACACCGCTGGTTTTTGCGAAGTTGATCGCATTCTTTTCTTTCGCATGATTTTTTTCCGCATGATTTTCTGTTCTATGAAAAATACTCACTTTCTGAAGAGTGCGCTGCTGCTTGCGGGGTTCCTGTTGCTCTTGACTCGCGGCACTGTTCTAGCCCAAAATCCTTCGGGCGCAGGGCTTAACAATCCCGTTCTGGCCCAAAATATTTCGGGCGAAGGGCTTAGCGGCCCGAGCGACATGGGCACCTACACGCTGACCTCGCATCCAGATGGACGGCCCGGCTACCTGCTTCGATACTCGGATCTGGACATGGACTTTGAGCTCTCGCTTGAGGGCTATGTGCTGACGGTATCCCGTCCGGGTGGGGCTTTTCGTGCGGAATATGCCTGGCTGCGTTCGGGGGTGCTGATGCTGGTCAATGGCCTGGATCCATCTGCTGACCTGCCGGTCCCGGCTACCTCTGGTGCAGGCACGCCAAGCTCCGTGGCTGGGGGGGCAGGCTCGGGTGCCGCAGGCAGCGGGCTTGGGGGGGCAGCCCCAGGTGCAGTAGGTTCAAACACAGTTGCCAGTGACTACCGGTCTTTCGCCCCGGAGCAGACCTGGCTTTTTGAACTGAAAACGCTTTTGGAACAACAAGCCGGGGTCAACGGCGTGACGTGGGAGCAAGCTCCCCAGACGGTCTGCGTACAATATGCCGACCTGGTGGTGGCGTCGCTTTTCCGTGGGCCGAGACCGCTGGCAGCGGTGGAATTGATGAAACCCGATTGGCCGGAGCCTTTCCAATTCATTGGCTTGCCGGCCTTTGACGAGCAACCCGCCGAATGGTGGAACAAGATTCGCGCGTCGGCTGCCCGAAAGCAGGAGGGGAGTTTCCTTTCCGGAAATTATGCGCTGGTGTCGCCGGATTTGGGCCTTTCGCTTGCAGCCAGTTCGGGCTGGATTGCTTTGGCCTCTGCAGCGTATAGCCCTGAAGAGGGTTTTGCTGGAAAAAGTAACATACCCTATGGTATGGTCCTGAATTCGCCCTGGGATTCAGCGCTTGCGCTGTTGCCGGGTTATTGGGGTTTTCTGCAAACCCAGAACGGTGGCCCAGCGGGCCGGAACCACATTCATACTACTCCGCTATTGCCGGGCCTGGCCTTGATCTTAACACAAACGACAGATTCCGCTTCGCTCATTGGTTTAACGATGGTTTATCAGCCCTTCATGCAGGGCCTCAATCCGCCAACGGTTTTGCCGCCTGTGGCTAAAACCGAAGAGGTTCCGCGGGCGTTGGCGGCGCTGTTCTGGAACGCGGGCTTGGACTGGGGCCTCTGGGATGAACATCCGGATGCAGTGCTTCCGCTTACCCCTCCGGGTTTTACCTTATTGGTTTCGGGCCAAGTGCCTGCGGTCGCGTTGCGCAACGGACGTTTCTTTCAATCTGGTTTGTGCCCCGGTTCGGACAGTCCGGTTCAGGCTTTGTGCGCCAGTTTGTTGGTGCGCCAGACCTTAGAGCGTTTGCCCGCTGGCTACAAGGTGCGCATCCAATTTCTTGATTCGGCTGGTAATGCGGTGGCAGACCTGCATTCGCCGGAATTGCTCACAGCCCGCTGGATACTGCACCATGAGGAAGACCAAGAGCGGCCTCGCGCCAGTTACCAGCACCCTCATTTGGAGTTTGTCTACGCCCGGGGATCGATTAACCCCAGCGGGGCTGCGGAGGGTAAGGGCGATTTTTCGGCCGCGACCACGTTGGAAGTAGCGGTTTACCCAGCACAAGAGAGGTTTTAGCGGTAGTGTACTTTTTTAGTACTGTGTCGCGCTATTTCTACTGGCATCTGGCCTTACTGTCCAGGATTTACGCCCAGACAGCGGACGGAATTATGCTCTGACTTTGGCAACCACCGCTTTGAAGGCTTCGGGGTTGTTGGCAGCCAGGTCGGCAAGGGCTTTGCGGCTAAGCTGCACATTGTGCTCGTCCAGTTGGTGGATCAGTTTGGAATAGGAGATGCCTTCCAAACGGGCTGCAGCATTGATGCGGGCAATCCACAGACGGCGGTATTCGCGCTTTTTGGACTTCCGGTGACGGAAGGCATAGGCCATGCCTTTATCGACGGCGTTTTTGGCGACCGTCCAAACGTTTTTCCGGCGACCAAAATAACCTTTGGCCTGCTTGAGGATTTTCTTCCGTCTTTGACGGGCGGCTACCGCGTTGACTGATCTGGGCATTGGCTACGAGATTGCGAGCGTATCTTCTTTAAACGGACAAATTAGGCCTTGCAGAGCATGCGCTTGACATTGGCCTCATCGCTGGGATGGACCAAAGTAGCATGCCTTAACCGCAGCTTGCGGCTTTTGGTTTTGCTGGTCAGAATGTGACGCTTGAATGCGTGACTCCGTTTGACTTTACCCGAGCCGGTCAGCTTAAAACGCTTTTTGGCACTCGAGTTGGTTTTCATCTTGGGCATAAGACGCCGTTTTGGGGATGGCAAAGGTAATAAAATTGGTTCAATACAGGAAAGCCCTGGTCAGGAATCCTGTAAAATGAACCAAAAAGGGCAAAAACCGGCTTATCGGGGGTCAGACTTCATCTTTCTCCTTCTCCTCGTCGTCGTTTTCAGCCAGTTCTGCATCAAAATCGACGTCTTCTTCAGAATCGTCAAAGCCGATGTCCTCGCCTTCTGTCTCCGTGCCCACAAGATCGGTATCATCCAGCCCGGTGTCGTCATCGTCCTCATCATCAGGCTCGTCGGAGTCGGGCTCCTCAATAGGCAGGGGAGCCAGGTCTTTGAGGCTGACTTTGGGTTTGGGGGCGCCTCCTTCGCCCGCAGCAGACGATTTCTTGACTTTGTTGGTCTTTTTGGGCGTCAGGAAGAGGAACATGCGGCGTCCCTCCAGCATAGGCATCTGTTCTGGCACTCCCCATTCTTCCAGACGTTGGGCAAAACGCAGCAGAATGATCTGACCGCGGTCTTTAAAAACGATGTTCCTGCCTTTGAACTGCACGTAGGTCTTGACTTTGGAGCCTTCCTGAAGGAATTTCTCCGCGTGTTTGGCCTTGAATTCAAAGTCGTGGTCGTCCGTGTTCGGGGTAAAACGGATTTCCTTAATGACTGTCTTGACCTGCTTGGCCTTCAGTTCTTTTTCCTTCTTCTTCTTCTCGTAAAGGAATTTGTTGAAGTCCACGATGGTGCAGACTGGTGGGTCTGCTTTGGAGGAGATTTCCACCAAATCAAGACCGAGTTCATTGGCCTTGCGTTGGGCATCCCGGATATCATAAACACCGGCTTCCACATTGTCGCCGACCAGGCGAATGGTGTTGTGTCGAATCAGACGATTGACTTTGTACTGAAATTTCAGGTTCGGCTTTCGCTGTACGCCTTTCCGTTTTTTTTGCAAGGACAGGTTGGGTTTTAAGATTAAAGACCTTCGGTGACTTCGTTTTGCAGGCGGGTGGCAAAGGTTTCCCAATCGAGGATTCCCACGTCACCTACGCCGTGACGCCGCACCGACAACTCCCTGGAAGCGGCTTCTTTCTCGCCCACCACCAGCATGTAAGGAACCTTCAGCAATTCGCTATCGCGGATTTTTTTGCCGATTTTTTCGTTCCGGTCGTCCGCAAAGGAACGAAATCCACGGTTTTTAAGGAATCCGGTCACTTCAGTTGCGTAATCAATGTATTTGTCAGAGATCGGCAGCACGGCCACCTGGTCCGGTGCTAGCCACAACGGGAAGTTTCCAGCCAGGTGTTCGATGAGCACGCCGATAAAACGCTCAAAGGAACCAAAGGGCGCCCGGTGGATCATCACAGGGCGGTGGCGCTGGTTGTCTGAGCCGATGTATTCCAGCTCGAAACGCTCCGGAAGGTTGTAGTCTACCTGGATGGTGCCCAGCTGCCAGCTTCGTTTTAGGGCGTCTTGAACCATGAAGTCCAGTTTGGGGCCGTAAAAAGCTGCTTCCCCTTCCACCACCGTGGTCACCAGGCCTTTCTCGTCCGCAGCCTCTTTGATTTCCTGTTCGGCGCGCTCCCAGTTGGCCGGATCGCCGATGTACTTTTCAGGGGTATTGGGGTCCCGGACCGAAATCTGGGCCGTGTAATGCTCAAAGCCCAGTTTTTTGAGCACCATCAGGGTTAGATCAATGACGTCTTTGAACTCGTCCTTAACCTGCTCTTTGGTGCAAAAAATGTGTGCATCGTCCTGGGTAAAGCCGCGAACACGCGTCAATCCGTGCAATTCGCCGCTTTGTTCGTAGCGGTAAACCGTGCCAAATTCTGCAATCCGCACTGGAAGTTCCTTGTAAGAAACCGGTTTGTGCTTGAAGATTTCGCAGTGATGCGGGCAATTCATTGGTTTGAGAAGGAATTCCTCGTCTTCGCGCGGCGTTCGGATGGGCTGGAACGAATCCGCCCCGTATTTCTCGTAGTGGCCTGAAGTCACATACAATTCCTTTTTGCCTATATGAGGCGTCACCACAGGGGTGTAGCCGCGGCGCAGTTGCTCCTTTTTCAAAAATTCTTCGAGCAAGCTGCGCACAATCGTGCCTTTGGGCAGCCAAAGTGGCAAACCGGCCCCTACTTTTTGGCTGAAGGTAAACAAGCCTAACTCTTGGCCCAATTTGCGGTGGTCGCGCTTTTTGGCTTCTTCCAGCAGGGCCAGGTGTTCGTCCAATTGAGCCTGTTTGGGGAAACTGACGCCGTAGATCCGCGTCAACTGCTTTCGCTTTTCATCGCCCCGCCAATACGCGCCGGCCAGGTTTAGAATCTTGACCGCTTTGATGGCCCCCGTTTCAGGAATATGGGGCCCGCGGCACAAGTCTGTGAAATTGCCTTGCTCGTAGAAGGTAATCTGGCCGTCTTGTAAACCGTCAATCAATTCCAGTTTGTACTCGTCGCCTTTGGCGCCAAAAAAGGCAATTGCATCGACTTTGCTCACTTCGCGGCGGCGAAAAGCACTTTTGGCTTTGCCCAACTCCTTCATTTTGGCTTCGATGATCGGCAAGTCCTCATCGCGCAAAATGCGGTCGCCCAAGTCCACATCGTAATAAAAACCGCCGGCAATGGGCGGACCGATGCCAAACTTTACGCCGGGATACAACGCCTCCAGCGCCTCTGCCAGCAAGTGTGCAGAGGAATGCCAGAAGGTGCTTTGCCCGCCGGGATCGTCCCAGGTGAGCAGACGAAGTTTAGCGTCTTCGGTAAGCGGGCGAAAAGCGTCCCGGATTTCTCCGTTGACCTCTGCAGCAAGAACATTGCGGGCCAGGCCTTCGGAGATACCTTTAGCGATGTCCAGCGGGGTACTGCCGGGCTGAACCGCTTGTACGCGGCCGTCGGGAAAGGTGATGTTGATCATGCGATACAGTTTCCGAAAATTCTATCGATCTTTTTTCTGTACATCAAACGAGAACGCTTAAGGCATCAAAGCCTCCAGCGAGTCTGAAAGAGTTTTAGCCGCGGTTAAATCGGGGTTGAGGTCGAGGGCCTGGCGAACGAAAGCCAGGGCCTGGTCTCTGCGCTGCAACTGCGCGGCGCACAACGCTTTTCCGTAGTAACCCATAGCTCGGGTAGGCTCCATTTTGGTGCTCATGTCGAAAAAGCGCAGTGCTTTTTCGAGCGAATCAGCAGCGTACCAGATGGTGGCCAGGTTGTAGAGCGCATCCCCATTTTGCGGGTCGCGCAGAATGAGGGCTTCGTAGGTTTCGACCGCATCGGTAAACTCGCCACGGTCCTGGTGGTACTTGGCCAACTGGTAGCGCGCGGCTGAGCTGGAATCGTTCAGCGCCAAGGCGTTCCGCAGGTAGCGCAAGCCGGTTTGGTCGCCTTTAGCCAGCAGCATGACGCCCAGTTCCAAGTGCGCACGCTCATAGGCCGGTTCCATTTCCAGCGCGGTCTGGTAGCTGGAGATGGCTTGCGCGGTATCCCCCAGAAATCGGAAATTTCTGGCTTTGAGGTAATATACCTCCGGATTTTGAAGATCCTGACGCAGAATTTGGTTGAGTGCACCCAGCGAAAGTTCGTATTGTTTGAGCAGAAGGGCCTGGCGCGCCAGCGCCCACAACACGCGTTGTTCGCTGGGGTTGCTCTTAAGCCAGCGGTTCAGCACCCCCATGCTGGCCCGGCTGTCGTTCATCAAAAAGTATTGCTCGGACAAGCCCAGAGCGTGGTTGGCGTTGGCAGAATCCAAAAGCCAGGCTTGCTTAAAATCGGTTAGTGCCGCCTGGTTGTTAAAACTGCGAAACTCCATGCCCCGCAAAAAGTAGAGGCCAGCATTGGACGGTTCGGCCAGAATGCGTTCGGACAGCCGCGTGATTTCTGCGGTGGAATTGGTTAGTGGGTCTTGCGCGGCCTCTTTGGCAGCGTCACCTCGCGGGCAGCCGGTTCCCAGCAGCAAAACACTGCCCCACAGCCCCAAGAAAAGGGCCAGTCGGCTTGCTGCACTCCAGGAATAATGAGCGAAAGAGGCTTTCATGGTTCGAGGGGCAAAGTTCGGCAAATTCAGCGTCTGCGGACATTAACTTCAACCAATCTATTTTCGCGTGGAAAACTGGTGTTTTTACCGCCGGTCCCAGCCCTTATGAACGTCTTTCGCACCGGGTCTCGAGCCCCTTTCGCCCGAAAAAACAGCACAATTTGGCTTGCGGGTTTTATTCCGAGCCTCTTGCTGATCACAGTTTTGGGCCTTAGTGCTTGCAACAATGTTCCCCAGGAACAAGCCGGACAAGAAGTACGGCGGGAAGCACCGTACGATCCTGTAACGGACAGCTTGCGCTTTGCCGGTGAGAAGCACTTGCGCAATTTGACGCAATTGACGTTTGGCGGTGAAAATGCAGAAGCCTATTGGGCTTATGGGCAAAAAGCCCTGGTTTGGCAGCGGCGCAACAAAGCGGAAGGATTGAATTGCGACCAGATTTATTGGAGCCCGCTGAATCCTAAGTATCCCAAAGCACTGGCGCTCAACCAGGTCAACTCGGGACAAGGCGCCACGACATGTGCCTACTTTCTGGAAGGTGATCAGCGGGTTATCTACGCATCAACGCAAAGTGGTGATACTGCCTGTCCTCCTGACCCCGATCGTTCCAAGGGCTATGTTTGGCCGCTTCATGCTGCTTTTGAACTCTACGTCTCCGACCGCGACGGGGCCAATACCGTTCGGCTTACCGAAAACGACGCGTACGATGCCGAGGCCACTCTTTCGCCCAAGGCCGACAAGGTGGTCTTTACAAGCACGCGAAACGGCGATTTGGACCTCTACACCATGAACCCCGACGGCAGCGACGTGCGCCAGGTCACCTTTGCGTTGGGCTATGACGGGGGCGCGTTTTTCTCGCCGGATGGCAGCCGCCTTATTTTTCGTGCCTCGCGCCCGCAAACACCGGAAGAGGTGGCGGAGTACAAAAGCCTTTTGGGCGAAGGGCTGGTGAAGCCTACCGCGATGGAGTTGTTTACCTGCAAGGTAGACGGCTCTGATCTGCGACAGATCACCCGGCTGGGGGGTGCCAACTGGGCGCCCTTTTTCCACCCGGACGGGCAGCGCGTGTTGTTCTGCTCCAACCACCTGACCGGCAGTTATCCGTTTAACCTGTTTTTGATCAACCTGGACGGTACAGGGTTGGAGCAGGTTACCTACGATGAGGCTTTTGATTCGTTCCCGATGTTCAGCCCTGATGGCCGTTACCTGGTCTTTGCCAGCAACCGCAACAACGGCGGAACCCGCGATACGAACGTGTTTCTGGCGGAATGGCTAGATTGAATGCGGGTTGTTATTGTTGGAGCAGACTCCAATAGAGCGGTAACCCGAAGGCAATGTTAAAGGGGAAGGTGACCCCTAAAGCCATCGGAATATAGAGGCCTGGGTCAGCTTTAGGGGCAGCGATGCGCAGTGCAGCAGGAACGGCAATGTACGACGCGCTGCCAGCCAGAATGGCGAACACAAAACGATTGGCTGGATCTGACGTGATCCAGCCACTGACCCAGAGCCCAAGGCAGCCGTTCAGCAGCGGCAGGACGATGCCCAGTGCAGGAATCAGGAAACCATATTTTCTAAAAGCCGCAAAGCGCCTGGCCGTAATAATGCCCATTTCCAGCAGGTAAATGGCCAAAAATCCTTTAAAAATGTCGGTGGTAAATGGGGCAATACCAGCGGCTTGCTTGCTGTCAGCAATGGCTCCAATGACCAAACTGCCGATAATCAGCAGCACACTTCCATTGGTCAGCGCGTGGTGCAGGGTTGACCAAACGCTGGATGACTGGCCAGGCTCAGGGGTTTCATAGCGACGCAACAGCAGAACAGCCACTGCAATAGCGGGGGCCTCCATGAGGGCCATGACCGCAACCATGTGCCCGCCCATTTCCAAGCCTTGCAGGGTCAAAAACTCTGAAGCAGCGACAAAGGTGACGGCACTAACCGAACCGTTTGCCGCCGCTATAGCAGCAGCATCCGAAACGCTCATTCTTCGCTTGAGCAGAAAAAACGTATAAAAAGGTATGGCGGATGCGAACAGTCCGCCCAAAAGGAGCAAGTTGCTGATTTCCCGCGTTATTTCCTGATGCCCCAATTCCTGGCCTCCGCGAAAACCGATGGAAAAAAGCAGGTACAGCGCAATGAACTTTACGGTAGTCGGTGGAATTTCAAGATCGCTTTTCAACAAGCAGGCCAGCACCCCGAGCATGAAGTACAGCAAGGTAGGATTGCTCAGATTGGACAAGAGGATCTGTACGTCCATGCGAAATTTACGGGCAAAGCTAACAAATTTGATAGTAAGACTAAAGGGCGCTTTTTACGCGGCCCAATTCGCGGTTAAAAGTAGGGAATCCTAAAAGCGGCACAGCCTTTTTAACGTCTCAGTTTTCCTACAGAGTCGGGCAGGGGGAGTACCTTTGACCCAAAGCTTCGATCATGCCGCATTACCTGCGCGTGGGTCAGGTGCCCCGCAAGCGCCACACCCAATTTCGTCAGCCGAACGGCAAACTCTACCACGAAGAATTGTTCTCCACGGAAGGGTTTGACACCAATTACTCGCTGCTCTACCATGTTCATCCGCCGACCAAAATCCGGCAAGTAGGTGAGCCCTACTCCGTTGCTCCCGATGTTGTGGTGTCAAAACAGCTCAAGCACCGAAGCCTTCAGGGCTTTCGGGTAGCGCCCGTAGCCGATTACCTGGACAGCCGTGTGCCCATGATGGTCAACAGCGATTGCATCATCAGCGTGGCCGCGCCGACTCAAAGCCTGACCGGGTACTTCTACAAAAACACCGACGCGGATGAAATGATTTTCATTCACGAAGGCTCGGGCCATTTAAAGACCATGTATGGCGAAGTGCCCTTCGAGTATGGCGACTATGTGATCGTTCCGCGGGGAACGCTCTACCAAATCGAGTTTGATACGGCGGCCAATCGCCTGCTTATTTTGGAGAGTTTCAGCCCGTTGACCTTCCCCAAGCGCTACATCAACGCCAACGGCCAGTTACAGGAACACGCGCCTTTCTACGAGCGGGACATTAAGACCCCCAACTCGCTGGAAACGCACAACGAAAAGGGCGAATACCGCTTCCTGATCAAGAAGCAGGGCATGATTTACCCCTACGAATACGCCAACCACCCGTTTGATCTGGTGGGCTGGGACGGTTACCACTATCCCTGGGCCATGTCCATTCACGATTTTGAACCCATTACAGGGCGCGTGCACCAACCCCCACCAGTACACCAGACCTTTGCCGCAAAAGGTTTCGTGGTCTGTTCGTTTGTACCGCGCATGTTCGACTACCACCCGTTGGCCATTCCCGCGCCCTACAACCACAGCAACATCGACTCGGACGAAGTGCTGTATTACGTGGATGGCGACTTCATGAGCCGCAAGCACGTAGAACGCGGCATGTTCACGCTTCATCCCGGTGGTATTCCGCACGGTCCGCACCCCGGCACGTATGAAGGGTCCGTAGGCAAGAAAGAAACCCGCGAACTGGCCGTGATGATCGATACTTTTAAACCCCTTCAACTAACCAGGCAGGCGCTGGCTGTGGAAGACCCCGAATACTACCGGAGCTGGTTGGAAGAAGAAGACGAACCCGTGGCGAAACCCGCGCACTCCTGATTGACCTTAATTGACACAACATAAGTATTATTATGGAAACTCAAACGATTAAGAATCCCGCTGGCGTTCAGGACTTTTTGCCGCTGAACGGGACAGACCATGTGGAATTTTATTGCGGCAACGCCAAGCAGAGTGCCTACTACTACCAAATGGCCTGGGGTTATACGTTGGTAGCTTATGCCGGGCTGGAAACCGGCCTGAAAGATCGCGCCAGCTACGTGTTGCAACAAGGAAAAATTCGGCTGGTGTTGACTAGCAGCTTTGATCCCGAATCAGAGATTTCGCGCCACGTGGCCAAGCACGGCGATGGCGTTAAAGTGCTCGCGCTGTGGGTAGACGATGCGCGCAAGTCTTGGGAGGAAACCACCCGTCGCGGCGCTGTCAGCATCATGGAGCCCACCGAAATGAAGGATGAGCACGGCACGGTCGTGGTGTCTGCCATTAAAACTTACGGGGAAACCATCCATAAATTTGTGCAGCGCAGCGGGTACAAAGGCGCCTTTATGCCAGGTTATCAGCCCGCCAAAAGCGGCCTGGACGTAAGGCCGATAGGCCTGGAATACGTAGACCATTGCGTTGGCAATGTTGAATTGGGGCAGATGAACGAGTGGGTGCGTTTCTACGAAGACGTGCTCGGGTTTAAGCTCCTCATTACGTTCGACGACCAGGATATTTCGACCGAATACACCGCCCTGATGAGCAAGGTGGTGAGCAACGGAAACGGATACGTTAAATTCCCGATCAACGAGCCCGCAGACGGCAAGCGCAAAAGTCAGATTGAGGAGTACATCGAATTTTACCGCGGTGCCGGTGTTCAGCACATTGCCGTGGCCACCAACGACATCCTCAAGACGGTATCAGAATTGCGCCGCCGGGGCGTCGAATTCCTCTACGTTCCAGAGACTTATTACGATGATCTGTTGGATCGCGTAGGAAAAATCGAAGAGGACATGGAACCCCTTCGCGCCAACAACATTCTCGTGGACCGCGACGACGAAGGCTACCTGCTGCAGATCTTTACGCGCCCTGTGCAGGATCGTCCCACGGTTTTTTACGAGATCATCCAGCGCAAAGGCGCCAAGAGTTTCGGCAAAGGCAACTTCAAGGCGCTCTTTGAAGCCATCGAGCGCGAACAGGAGCGCAGGGGTACGTTGTGAGTGCTGGCCTTAAGTGCTTTTTCCAGCAATCGGCCGCACAAACTTGCGGAAACCCATGACCTGGCCACAAACCCGCAGCGGCTTTCGGGCCTGGATGATGCTGGAGCGTTCGCTGTCGGGTAATACAGTAGCTGGCTACCTGAACGATCTGGACAAGCTTATTGCCTACCTGGAGCCGGCCGGGGTCCTGCCAGTAGCGGTAACGCGCGAGCATTTGGAGAACTTTCTGGTCCAGCTGGGAGAGTTGGGCATGGGCGCGCGGTCACAGGCGCGGCTCATCAGTGCTACCCGGACATTCTACCGCTACTTGCTGCTCGAAGACCTGGTCACGGAAGATCCAACCGCGCTCATTGACGGCCCGCGGCTGCCCCGCAAATTGCCCGACACACTCAGCCAGGCCGACATTGAAAAGCTGTTGGGGGTTATCGATCTTTCCACCCCGGAAGGCATGCGCAACCGCGCTATTCTGGAAACGCTGTACGGCTGTGGCCTGCGGGTCAGCGAACTGACCGAATTGCGTCTGAGCCAGTGCTTTTTGGACCTGGGTTTTGTGCGCGTTACCGGAAAGGGCGACAAAGAGCGCCTGGTGCCGCTGGGCGGCGCTGCAATCCGACGCATTCGCGACTACTTGCAATACACCCGTGTGCACGTGCCCATAAAGGCGGGCGAAGAGGACCTGGTGTTTCTCAACCGCCGTGGCAGTCGCCTCAGCCGCGTCATGGTTTTCAACATCGTTAAAGAAACCGCAGCGCTCGCGGGCATTCGAAAAAGCATTTCGCCCCACACCTTCCGGCACTCGTTTGCCACCCACCTGGTGGAAGGCGGCGCGGACTTGCGGGCCGTGCAGGAAATGCTCGGACACGAAAGCATTACCACAACAGAAATATATACGCACTTGGACCGCAAATACTTGCGTGACACCTTGGAGCGCTTTCACCCTCGGGGGCAATGAAGCGGCTGGAGCGGGAGCGGGAGCGGGAGCCGGGGCTGGAACCTGGGCTGGGGCTGGGGCTGGAGCGGGAGCCGGGGCCTGAGCTAGGGCTGGAGCGGGAGCTGGGTCTAGAGCGGGGGCTAGGGCTAGGGCTAGGGCTGGGGCTAGGGCTAGGGCTAGAGCGGGAGCTGGGGCTAGGGCTGGAGCGGGAGCTGGAGCGGGAGCCGCGGCTGGAACCTGGGCTGGGCCTGCTTCTGTCAGCCCTTTGTCAAGCTTTGCTTGAACCCTAATTAAGCCGCTACTGCGCTCCGGCGAAACACTTGGTAATTCCGTACTTTCGTGGGTTAGGCAAGGGCAGGTTTAATGGATTTGCCCGCCAGCCCTCCAGTATGACTTATCCTCTTCTGACCCATTTCAATTGGCCAAATCCTCTTTTTTTTCGGGCGAAGGGCCTGGCGGTGTTAGCACTGCTGCTCGCGGTAAGCCAGGTTGGCGTCCGGGCACAAATTAGCGGTGTGGTCAATGTTTATTCGCCCGTTACCCTGGCCGACTTTTGCAACAACCTGGTGGTGGTTCCGGACGCTGCCCCTTTTGACGTGGGCGACCGGGTTTTGCTCATTCAGATGCAAGGGGCTGTTATGGACACCACCGATACTGCCAACTACGGCGACATCAGCGACTTTAGGCAGACGGGCAAATACGAGTTTTTGACCATTGCCGACATTGACGCCAACCTGATTTTTTTTGAGGAGGCCGTGGTCAATGAATATGACGGCCCTTCGATTCAGTTGATTTTGGTGCCGCAGTACACAGACGTCACCGTTGGCGGCGGAGCGCTGACAGCGCAGCCCTGGGACGGCTTTACTGGTGGTGTTTTGGCCATCGAAGTAAGCGGAACCCTGACCTTAAACGACAACATTGACGCCAGCGGACTCGGTTTTCGCGGTGGCGCGGTGGCAACTGACCCCGCCTGTTTTGGTGGAAGCACCGGATACGACGGCTACCGCTGTGCCAGCGGGTGCGGCGGCCAAAAAGGCGAGAGCATTGCTCGCATAAGTACAGAATTGCTGGGTCGCGGACGACCGTCCAACGGGGGCGGGGGCGGCAACGATCATCTGACCGGGGGCGGCGGCGGGGCCAATTTCGCGGTGGGTGGCATCGGAGGTACTCAATTGGCCATTAGCCCGGGCGATTGTCCTGGCAACTTCCCCGGCCTGGGGGGGCGCACGCTGTTTTACAGCAATACCGCCAACCGGGCGTTCCTGGGGGGGGGGGGTGGCGCCGGCGATGATCAGGGCGGGACAGCAAGCCCCGGCGGCAACGGCGGCGGCCTCCTTTTTATCCGCGCAGGCACCCTGGCCGGCAACGGCTTCAGCATTCGCAGCAATGGCGATGCGCCGCCGTTCACCGCCGGCGCAGACGGCGCCGGGGGCGGGGGGGCTGCGGGCTCCGCGCTAATGGAGGTGGCCAATTATGCAGGCCCGGTGTCCGTTTTCCTGCTGGGGGGCGACGGCGGGAGCGTCGACAATGGCAACGATCCCAGCGTTTGTGCGGGCCCGGGGGGCGGGGGGAGCGGGGGGGCCTTTTGGCCCAGCGGCGCCGTTTTTCCCGCAGCCGTGGCGCTGAATTTGGGGGGGGGGATCTCCGGCAATACGGTCAATGTGTCAGCGCCTATCGAGTGCGGTCGCAACGGAGCCGCAGGCGGTTCCACCGGAGATACCTTGAGCGGTCTGGTCATGGTGGCCTCGGACCTGGTCTTTGAGCCGCTGGCTATGGTGTTGACGCCTGATACGCTGGTATGCCCGGCAGATTCCTTGCTGATTGGCGTTTTGCAAGCCACCGGCACGGGTCAGTTGAGTTATTTGTGGAGCACCGGCGACACGACAGCACTGATTTACGGCGGTCCCATCACGGCCACCACTACTTACACCGTTACGTTGTTTGACGAGCGCGGATGCTCCATTGCCGAATCCATAACCGTGATTGCCGGGCGTCCTGTTGGCGCCACGGCGGACCCTGCGGGCCTCATTGCCCCCGGACAATCCGTGGTGCTTGAAGCTACCGAAGACCCGCTTTGGGTCAGTTACACCTGGGCACCCGACTCCAGCCTGAGCAGCAACACGGGGCGGGTGGTGGTGGCCAATCCCTTTGAGAACATCACCTACTGTGTTTTTGCCCTTGATACCTTGGGCTGCCTCTCCCAAGCCTGCGTGGACATTCCTGTTGACCTTTTGATCAACATGCCTAACGCATTTACGCCCAACGGCGATGGCTTGAATGACCTATTCCGGGTGCCGGTTTCCGTTCCCTGCGAAGAGTTGGTGCTCTTTCAGGTGTTTGACCGCTGGGGTGAACAAGTGTTCAGTTCCACGCTGGAAGGCATCGGCTGGGATGGCACGTATCGCGGCAAACCGCAAGAAACTGGCGTGTACATTTACCGGGTGGAATTGCTCTGCGGCGAACTGCAACAGCGCAAGTCCTTTACGGGCACCGTCACGGTGCTTTACTAAGCCGGGACATTACTCAACCACCGGCATCATTTTCTTGTAGCGGTATACGCCCTCCAGGTGTTTGGAGTTGTTGACCGTCAGGTCTAAGTCTTTGATGATACCGGAATCCAGGCCGTAGACCCATCCGTGGATGTAAGGGAAATCCCCATTTGCCCATTCTTCCTGAATAAAGGAAACCATGCTAAGGTTGTTAACCTGTTCGCGGATGTTCAATTCTACAAAGCGATTGCAGCGCGTTTCTTCGTCTTCGATGGCTTCAAGTTCATCGTGGTGCAGGCGATAAACGTCCTTGAGGTGAACCAGCCAGTTGTCCAGGAAGCCAAAACTCTGGTTGCTCATAGCCGCCTTTACCCCCCCGCAGCCGTAGTGTCCGCAGACAATGATGTGCGAAACATGCAAATGTTTGACGGCGTAGTAGACCACACTCAATAAGTTGGAATCGGTATGAACCACAAGATTGGCTATGTTCCTTTGCACGAAAATAGAACCGGGCAATGCCCCGGTGATTTCGGTGGCGGGAACCCGGCTGTCGGAGCATCCAATCCATAGAAAGGTTGGCGTTTGTCCCGCAGCGAGCTGCTCAAAAAAGTCCGGAATCATCCGGTTGGTGTTGCGGACCCAAGCTTTGTTCCCTTCCAGGAGTGATTTGGCGCGATTTGGCATAGTAAAAAAAGTCTGATAGGTTGAAAAGGAAACTGCTCTTTAAAGATAGTAAAACTATTGAAACGTGGGAAAGTTCCTGCGGCGGTTCAGCAGAATTGTCCCCGTAGCGGCTCAGCAGAATTGTCCCCGCGACGGCTCAACAGAATTGTTCCCGCGGCGGCTCAGCAGAATTGTCCCCGCGGCGGCTCAGCAGAATTGTCCCCGCGGCGGCTCAGCAGAACGTTCCTGCGCGCAGCAGAAAATCCCCCGGCAAGGCGCGCTAACTTAGCGCATTGCCAGGCAACGCAGACTTTTGCCCGGGCATCAAGCGCTTTTTTATCATGCACATCCAGATCTTAAACGGCCCTAACCTCAACCTTTTAGGGGTCCGGGAACCCGGTATTTACGGCCTTAAGACGTTTGAAGAGCAGTTTGAACAGTTGCACCGGGAATTCCCCGGCCTTGAATTGGCCTATGCTCAAAGCAACCACGAAGGGGAACTGATCGACCGCCTTCACGAGGTCGGCTTTAGTCCTGGCGGCATTGTGATTAACGGTGGGGCCTTCAGCCATACTTCCCTCGCGTTGGCAGATGCCATTCGCGCCATTCAACGTCCGGTTGTGGCCGTTCACATCAGCAACACCTTTGCCCGCGAAGCGTTTCGCCACCAAGACGTTCTGGCACCGGTTTGTGTGGGCCTGATTGCCGGGCTTGGCATGGACGGGTATCGGCTCGCCGTCGATTTCCTGCACCGCCGTTATGGGCAGGAATCCGGCGCAAAACAGGCCTGAGTGGCCCGATAGTTTACGGGCGAAGGGCTCTGGTTTCGCTGCGCGGTGGTTTACGGCTGCCCGCTTGCTGCTCAGCGTCGCGCTGAACCTCATACTGGCCGTTTCTCGCGATCTGGCAGTTCCCTCCAATTTTTTCGACCTAACACAAAGACTTGCCAGACCAGGCTGCCGCGGTACCAACCCTGCCGGTGGCTTCGATCCGGCCCAATGCGGCACTCGTGAACGGTCCGCCTGGTTTGTCGGGCGTTGCGCAACCATAGGGGTAGGTGCCGAATGGTGTTCCAACCGCCCTTCCACGCGGCTTTGGCCATAGCGGGTTTGCCGATCAACAGCTCCCGAAGCGCGGCCAGCGTGTCCAACCCGAGCCGCAAAGGCAAGAGCCAAAGCAGCCGCCCAGCCCCCATGTTCTTGACCAGCATCCGGCCGTTGTTTCTAAAATTGAGGTACAACTTGCGGGGATTGTCGCGCTCCAGGCTGCCGCCGCCTACGTGGAACACCGTAGATTCGGGCACATAGACCACCGTGTATCCTGCGCGACGAACCCGCCAGCATAAGTCAATTTCTTCCATGTGGGCAAAAAAGGCTTCGTCCAGCCCGCCGAGGCCCCTGTAGAGCTCCAGGCGGATAAAAAGTGCCGCCCCACTGGCCCAGAATATTTCCGTTTGCGTTTGGTATTGCCCGCGATCTTCTTCCAGGTGATCAAACAAACGACCGCGGCAAAAGGGGTAACCAAGCGAATCGAGCATACCACCGGCTGCACCAGCGTATTCAAACTGCGACCGGTTTTTCTCCGACCGAATTTTGGGCTGCGCAGCACCGATTTGTGGGTCTTCATCCAAGGCAAAGAGAATCGGCTCGAGCCAGCCCGGTTCAACGGCCACGTCCTGGTTGAGCAACACGACGTATTCTGTGTCCATGCGATCCAACGCGTAATTGTACCCTCCGGCAAAACCCAGATTGCTGGGAATGCGAAGCAGCCTGACTTGCGGGAAATGCTCCGTAATAAAACTTACGGAGTCGTCGGTGGAGGCATTGTCTGCTACCCAAATGTCAGCGAAGGGTCCAGAACCCCTACATACAGAAGGCAAAAATTGCTCCAGGAACTGGCGGCCATTCCAGTTGAGAATGACCACGGCAACCCGCGCCGGCTTGATGGAGGATTCAGTCATGGGCAGGGGAGCGCGGGGAGGATAGTAACGGGTGCATGACAACGACGCCGGGAAAACTGCCTCCAAGATACCCCGATTCCGGCCTCGACTGTTGACTTAGGGTTTGCCTTGGTTAAAAATGCTATCGCCGGCATCATCCTCGAGCTGCCCGGCATTGCCGCCAAAGCTGTTCTGCGGATCCTGCGCGTCAAAATTATTCAGCAGCGAGGGGTTGGTGGATTTGGCGTACACCCTCATTTTCCAGCGCTGATCTTGCAATTCTCCAATAGCATTGGAGTGGATGAGCTGGTAGTTGTTGGTGACCATCGTTGGTTCGTAAAAAATGAAGCGAATGTTGCCTTGGCCGTCAGGCAGCGAATAATACTGCCAGATCTCATACGGCAAGGCTCCGGGTTCGTTAACCCTGCTGACAATATCGTTCGGTTCTCCGTACTGCAACATGACGCGTCCGCGATCGGTGCGGTAGCCCAAGGTGGACGTGGTGGAATACACGTCGTTGGTTTTCTTGACACGCTCCAGGTAGGTCAACCAAGCCTTGTAAGCGTCCACTGTATCGCGGCGCAGCCAGAAATTGTACAGGTAACGCTGTTGGAGCACCGTATCCCCGTTGGTCTTTAGCGAAATCAGCATGTTTTGGTCCTGTGGCTCAGCAATAGGGTCAATGTAATCCAGAAAGCCCGTCAATTGCTCGGCTGAATAGCGCTGTGCCCAAGTATTGCCGATGTCCAGCATGGCGATGTTTTCCAGCTTGTCTACGGCCCGGTTGTTGACCCGCTGGAAAAAAGCCCTTCGACTTTGCAAGACCTCATTGCTGCGACTTCTGGTTTCTATCACTGCTTCGTAGTTGCCCGTTGGTAAATCTTTCAGGTCAAATTCCCGCAGAATCGGCACGATGGCCCCTGTTTTTACTTTTTGGTACTGCCAAAAATTGGGGTTGATTGCATCGGATCCTCGTTCGCGAATGGAGAAGGTGAGCAAAAGGTTGTCTTCCGGGCTTTGGGCTTCTAAACCGTAATACTCCGCATAGAGAATCAGTTTTTCCCGCTCCGGTGGAAAGAAATTAATGGCGTAGGGCAGCAGGTCCAATCCACTTCGGGTAAAAGGCCCTGCCTCTCGCGCCTTCTCGTAGCGGTCTACAAATTCAAGGTCTGAAAAGACCGGAAGCACGCTGTAATCGTTGGTTAATTCGCTGCTGTACTGCTCGGAGTTGCTCGCCTTCGCAACGTCTTCGACCCAAACTTCCAGGGTCATGCCTGACCGGGGAAGGGCCATCCGGCGCTGATCAACCAAAGCAAAATCGATGTCCGTGGTATCCGATACCAGCGCGCTTTCCAATTGGTACTTTTGATAATCGCTGACCGTTTCGCCATCGCGCAAAAGAACCGTTACAGCCGCTTTGGCCTGGTAGCGCCCCGAGCTGACCTGGACATAACGCAGCGATTTTCCGTGAATATTCAGGTACGTTTCCACGTAAGGGCCTGATTCCGGATGCACGAACGTGGCATGGCGCACACTCAGGCCATTTTTTAGGTCCCATTGTGCCTGTCCACGCAGGGGAAGGGCCAGCGTTCCAAGGGCAATAAAGGATAAAAACCGCAGGGAGCCGCTCCACAGAAAACCGTTGAGCAGATAACGAGGCAGAAGAAAGCGGTTCATAGGATTCAATTGAGGTATTTTGGCTGTTTCCCTAAATTTACGGCGGATGCCGGAGAACTCCGGCTATTGACCCATAAGCCACCTCACCGGAATGTCAAATTTACCCCCGAATGACGCCCAGACAGCGCCTGCAATGGCTTCTTTGCTCCATGGGAGCGAAGCCCGGGCGGTGATGCACACCGCGGTGATTGAAACGCAATACCTTCCACCTTTAGAGACGTTTGCCCGGTTGTTGGACTTTCCGAGGGTGCGTTTTGAGGCTCATGAGCATTGGGTCAAGCGCTCGTATCGCAACCGCACGCACGTGGCGGGCCCAAGTGGGCTGTTGGTGATGAGCATTCCGCTCGTGCGCCACGGTGGCGACCGGCGGCTGAGCGGCCAGGTGCGGATTGCTTATGCGCAGCCCTGGCTGCGCGAACATTGGAACACGCTGGTGGCGGGCTATCGTAGATCTCCATTTTTTGAATACTATGAAGATCGTTTTGAACCTTTGTTCAATTCGCATTACGACCGACTTATCGACCGGAACACCGCCCTTTTTCAGTTTTTTGCCGAAGCGTTGGGATGGTCGGTGCACATCGGGCAGACCGAGTATTGGGATGCCAGGGTTCCCATGGGCTGCGTGGATTTTCGCAATGCGGTATTGCCTGCCGGGGGCAGACCCGATCCGTTTTACCGCGCGCCGGAATACGGGCAGGTTTTTGGACCCCGGCACGGTTTTCTGTCCGGTCTGAGTATAGCTGACTTGCTGTTTAATGAAGGTCCCGCATCGAAGGATGTGTTGCGGAGGGCTATGGGGTATTGAACCGGTTAGCCCAGGGCGCCCATGCTGTATAGCGCGAACCCGAAGAGCGCGCTGATGCCGATCCACATGACCATGCTGACTTTAAAACGCTCCAAAGCAACCAGCGAAACGCCTACCCACACCGCGGCGATCCAATCCAATTCAGTGAGCCGGAACTCGCCTTGAAAAAGCACTTCGCGGGCCAGATAGAGCGCAAGGTTCAAAATGACACCCACCACTCCGGCAGTAACCAGGCTCAGTGCAGCAGCCAGCGGTCGGTTAGCCTGAGTTTTTTCAATGAGCGGTGCTCCTGCGAAAATGTACAGAAAGCAGGGCAAGAACGTATAAAACGTTGTGGTCACTAAACCCAGAATGCCCATCCCCACCTGCTGATCAAAATGGTTGTAGCCAGCCATGTAGCCCACAAAGGCCAATACCATCACCAGTGGACCTGGGGTGGTTTCGCCCAGCGCCAGGCCGTCAATCATCTCGCCGCTGCTGAGCCAGCCGAGTTGTTCAACGCTTACTTGGGCCACGTAAGGAAGCACGGCATAAGCACCGCCAAAGGTGACCAAGGCAGCCTGGCTGAAAAACAGCGACAGCGTTTTCCAAAACGTGAAGTCCTCTGAGAACAGCGCAAACAAAGCAAAAGGCAGGAACCAAAGGGCAACGCAAAGTGCCAACGTTCGCAACAATTTGCCCAGCTTGAACACGGTGTGCGGAAGCTGGACGCCCGTGTGCAGCAGGTAATCCTCTTCGTGAAGTTTCGCGGTAGCACCAGCAGCACCGGCCTTTCGCCCGGAAGCTGCCGAATTTGGCAACAGCGACGGACGGAAGCGGAACAGCAGCAGGGCCAGCACAAGAATGCCCAGAATAATCAGGGGAAAGGGCAGTTGGAACACGAACAACGCCACGAAAGCAGCGAGCGCCAGCGCCAGATGCAGCGGCGAAACCAGCGATTTGCGCGCAATGCGGTACAGCGCGAGCGCCACGATGGCTACCACTGCCGGTTTAAGGCCGTAAAACAGGGCGTCAACCGCGGGCAAGGTGCCGTAGAGCACGTAAACAGTGCTCAGCAGGCCCAGCAGTACCATGGAGGGCAACACGAACAGCAGGCCAGCGGCAAGCCCCCCCCGCGTGCCGTGGAGCAGCCAGCCCGTGTAGGTGGCCAGTTGCTGCGCCTCTGGTCCGGGCAACAGCATGCAATAGTTGAGCGCGTGCAGAAATTTTTGCTCGCTGATCCAGCGTTGCTTCTCTACCAGGTATTGGTGCATGATGCCGATCTGGCCCGCGGGACCGCCAAAGCTGATGAAGCCGAGTTTAATCCAAAAGGCCAGCGCCTCGCGAAACGAGGGATGAGGTACAGCAGGCATAGGCTAACGGTAATTCACGGCACCCGGATGGTAGGAAATTTTGGCGCGTTGTTGAAGGGTTTCCCGGTCTAAAGTCAGGATTCGAAATTGCTCCGCGGCAAAGAGCGGCATTTGGTCGGTAAAATGCGGGCTGTCCTGGTGAGCAGAGGCGCCGTAGGCATTAATAGTGTGAATTTCCACCGGCCGATCCGGATGGAACTTGACCATTTGCATGTAGCCGTCGCCGCTTTTAATGCGGAACTGGCCTTTTTTGGCGTTGACCAAGCTGGCATCTGCCGCACGGGCTACCTCAAACGCTCCGTTGGCGGGATACGAGGCTTCGCCTCGCGTGTAGCGCTGCACCTGACCGAGTGGAACATCCAGCCGGCCATAACCCCGGAGCAGGAGGTCGCGGGCGGCTTTAAGCGCCTGCAAGGCGTCTGCTTCCGATACCGGTTCATCCCGAATCATCAGAAAGGCGAAGGGCAGCTTGCTTTCGCGCGCCAGGAAGTAATGGGTCACCATAGGTAATGTTGCGGTGGTGCTGGAGGAGTCTGCCGTTAGCGTCCACTGCTGGTACTGCCGGATAGCGTCTGCCAGTTCCGGGTGGTCTTCGGGAACCAGGTCAAAAAAGATGCGAAAGCGGTCGCGAAACAGCCCGTCAGGCTGGTAAGCTTTGTCAAATTTGATGGCCAGAAAATCAGACCAGCTGAACGGTCCTTCGTGAGCTTCGAGCAGGGATTTTAGTCGTTCACCGCGGTTGTAGGTAAACCGCTGCAATCCTGGAAAATTGCCGGTCCAGTTGCAGGCAGAACCGGAGGCTTCCAGCGGGGTATTGTTGGCGTTGTACACATAGCCGCATTCCGGATTCAGCAATACGGGTTTTTGGTCATATGGCAACAATTCGGTCCACCTGTGTCCGGATGAAATGCCGGCTACCGGCGTGGTCCAATCCAGCTCCGGATTTCGAAGCGGGTAAGCGCCGTTGCTCTGGAAATAGATGTTTCCCACTTTATCTGCATAGATAATGTTGAAGGACGTAATGCCTTCGCGCTGAATCTCTTGTTCAAATTCGACCAGATTGTTCGCCAGGTTCATCCGGTGCCACTGTTCCGCAGCGCGAATGTTTTCATAGGCGTGAAAACGCAGGGCATACACGCCGTGTTTAGCGCGGAAGACCGGGCCGTATTCGCTGAATTCCAGCGTGCGTTTTACGCCGATCACCACCGGCCCCAGCTTGACGTGCAACTTGATTTTTCGGGTGCGGAATGGGCGCCATTCGCCGTCATAACGATAGTTATGGTTGTTTTTCGGGTCTATTTCCAAGGCGTAAACATCGCCCCATTGGTTGTAGTTGGTGGTGTGCGCCCAGCCGAGGTTCTCGTTGCTGCCTAAGGTGACGCTGACGGCACCGGGAAACAAACCGCCCAAAATGTTCATGCCTTCGTCGCTCACAAGATGGGCTTCGTACCAGGCAAAAGGGCCTTCGATGGGTTGGTGCGAGTTGATGCAAAGCCAGGTAGCGCCGTCTTCGGTGCGCTCAGGTGCCAGCGCGATGGCGTTGGAGCCTTTGTTGTTGGGCGCGTAGATGGCTTCGATGGCGTTGTCGTTGATGGCTTTCAACGCCATGCCCACTCCGCCCATCAGCGAGAGGTTGACTGTGTAGCCGGTAATGACATCGCGCGGGGTAAACGGCAGTGCGCGCCTGACCAAAACTTGTTCGGGGTAGCGCGCCGCAAAATCGTTGAGGCCCTGGCAATAGGCTGCTAAAATGACCTGAAATTCGGACGAAATGTCCTGGTCAAAATGTGCGGCCACGTATTCATCGATGGCCAGAAACTTGACGGCATAATCGAACAAAACACCTTGCTTGCCCAAGGCCCGGCCCAGGTTACCGGAAGCGGGAAGCAGGTTGTGCTGGATGCTGGCAAAATCGTCTTCAGCATGGGCCCAGGCCAGGCCGTACGCTACGTCGGCATTGGTCTTGCCCACGATGTGGGGCACCCCGAAACTGTCGCGGTGAATTGTTACGTCTTCTACCTGAATAAGATTGCCCTGAATAAGCCCGCCCTTTGTTTGGGCAACTAATGGCGTGAAAAATCCAAACAGGCAACAGAGCAACAAAGCGTGGCGAACAAACATGGTGCAAAAGTGAGTAACGCAGTACTGGGGTTTTTAGGAGTACCCTAAACGCCAAAATAGCATTAATTACCACGGCTGCCTTCCGCACGCGCCTCAAAATTGCGGGTTTTTTTCAAGGCCAGTTCCAACAACCCAGCGGATTCGCGCTCCAAACGGGTTAGCACCGCACGGTCAATCAGTTCCTGCGCCACCCCCCATTCCAGCGCAAGTGCGGCGTCGTGCCACTGCCCGATGGCCTCCTCAACTTCCTGCAAATACGAAAGTTTTAACGCCAGTTTGCGCTGAATTCGCCGGGGAAGGGCCTGGTATTGATAGATCAGGTTTTTGATCACCATGCGGCAGTCGTGCAATTCCTGCACCGCATGCATGCGGCGGAATTTCTTGTGCAGCTCCCGAATTTTGGACCGAAAATGCCTGCTGAGCTGCCGCTTGGTGAACGAGCGAGAAGCCGCGCGCAGCAAGCGAATGTATTGCCGCACCCAGTGATTAGCCCTTGCGCTTTGCCGCAAGAGTGTCGCATCTGGGCTTTCTTTATCCATTTTTTGTCTATCTTCTCGTTCAGGCATCATGCGTTTAAGGGCTTCCTGATTAAGCTCCGCCTGCCGAATCCGACCGGTCTGTCGGTACAACAGCCGCAATTGACGCGCGACGTTACCCGATTTTTTACCGCTGGTGTCCAGGGCGTACAGCGCATGAAAGGCGCGAACCCTCTTCATGGCGATTCGCCAACGGTGCAAATCTTCCCCCTTGCCGTGCAGGCAATAGGCCAAAAAGTGCAATTGTAGCGTCATGCCCAACTGCCGAAGGGCCGCGCGTTGTTCTTTTCTGGAAAACACCTCGGCCCTTAAGATACGGCGCGCATGAGATACGGCACGCATGAGATACGGCACGCATAAGATACGGCGCGCATGAGATACGGCGCGCATGAGATACGGCACGCATAAGATACGGCAGGCATAACATACGACCCGCAGGTCAGGACACCATGACTCTGGCCCGGCCCAGCAAGGTGCCGTCCTTTGCTTGAACGATCAGCAGGTACATGCCGCCCGGTAGTTCGGAGACGTTCAGCGTCCATGGGGGGCTTTGGGTTTGGTGCATGAGCGTCCTGCCGGTCAGGTCAAGCAGTTGGAGCTGGAGCGTCTGCCCGTCATAGCTGGCGTCCAGAAAGACCTGGGCCGCATCGGTAGCCGGGTTGGGCATGATCGTCAAACCGCTATTGGCTGTCGGGGCAAGGGACTCCGTTCCCAGCGCGGGTGCCCATAAGGTAACAAAAGCTGTGTTGGTGTGCACTGCCGGGTTGAGGTCAAAGTAAATAGCGGCGGCGTTGTTGAGGCGGGTATTGTTGGGAAGATCCACTTGCGGGCGAAGCCTGAAACTGACAAAGCCCTGGCTCTGGTCAAAATTTGCGGTGCTGTCCGCCAACCGAATGCCGGGGAAAGTCCAGCGCAACGTGCGGTTGTTGACCAATTGGAGCTGGTAGTGGTGGCTGGCGCCGAGCATTTGGAAGCTGGCCAGATCCAGGTTGGCTTCGATTGGATCGTCCAACCTGACGAAGAACGCGGTGTCGTTGCCTGTGTTTTGAAAACGAACGATATAGTTCAGCCACTTCGTTGTGGGAGCAACATAGTGCGCTTCGCCCGAGCCTTCTGGCGTAACTTGTTTGTCGTTTGGATCCCAGGCCCAAACCGGAAAAGCGGCAAACGTATCGACGTTGTCCAACGGGGTGTAATCGCTGCTGAGCGGTCCGGCTTCCAGGCGCTCCAGGTAGCTGTCTTGCGTAAGATAAGTTAGGGTGTCATTTAAAAACATACGAACTAATATGGTTTCAAATTCTCCTAACTCCAGTCTGGGCAGTACAAAAGACGCGCTTGTGTCAGTCAGTGCCACCGCATCGTGATCGGCGTACAAAAAGGACATTTTAGGGTCAAAATCGTAGCGGACCTTGATGGAATCAACCCGGTCTGTGCTGTTGTTCCGGATGGAGAGGAAGGTGGTAAATTCTTGCGCGGCGCGGATGACGCTGGTGTGAACATCCACCGTCATGTCGCGGATGGGGATGCTGTCTGCAAAGGCAAAGTTCAGACTATCCTGGCTGCTGCCCAGCGAGTCAATGACCATGTCGTACCAGGCGAACGGGGCAGGTGCAAAGGGCACAAAATAGTCGGGCACTTCTGCCTGGAGTCGGGTAGGGCCTTCCAGGTAAACCGGAATGCTGTAATGCCCTGCTGAGTCGGTCAGCACCTGCAACTCCCCATCGTTGACGTGCACCATCCGTTCTCGGAAGCCATCGTCTCCGGGACCGAAAAGGCCGTCTTCATCCCGATCCGCGAATACCGTACCCGAAAGCGAACTGGTGATGACGTTTCCGAGCGAATCAGTCCAGAGCAAAAACAAATTGGTTCCGCTGCATTCCCATTCTTTCGATCCACTAAAAGTACTTGGGTAGCAAGTGTCTGCCAGGCCGCCGTTAATGAGGTAGTTCCCATTTTGAAGTCGCAGGATATCCCGGCCGCTGTTGTTATGGCCTGGCAAAAAGTAGCGCT
>Ga0105049_10001602_pt1 | contig 26742 bp, 20 predicted proteins | sample MAT06_FD_78087 | JGI IMG/M metagenome (GOLD analysis project Ga0105049, IMG submission 78087) | Freshwater microbial communities from Lake Fryxell liftoff mats and glacier meltwater in Antarctica - MAT-06 | ecosystem: Environmental > Aquatic > Freshwater > Ice > Liftoff microbial mat | place... | reverse complement strand
TCGGCTTTCACAACCTGGTCAAGTACTGGGGGCCGGTCCCCATTCCCACCGCGTTCACCACCGGGCCCGACGAGTCCAAGGCATACGTCCGGACACCGGTGAACGACGTGTACACGCAGGTCCTCAGGGACCTCGACAGCGCGCAGGTGCTCACCCGAAATATCACCAACACCCGCTACGCCACGCCGACGGCCGCGCGCGCGCTCCGGGCCCGCGTGCTCTTTTACCGTGCCGAAGTCCCGGGGAACGCCAACCGCCTGGCCGATTACCAGGCCGCACTGGATGCCGCCAATCAGGTGCTCGCGGGGCGCGACACGCTCGTAGTCCCCTACGCCGACCTCTTCTCAGCGCTGGGGAGCAACACCAGCGAGGACATCTTCCGCGTGGCCTTCAACGCCACCGAGTCGAATGGCCTCAGCAACTACTACCTCTCGGTAGGGCGCGCCGAAGTGGCCCCCAGCAGCGGGCTCGACGCGGCGTACCCCGCGGGCGACATCCGGAAGGCCGTGAGCGTCCGCCCCAGCGGCGTCGCCTCCCGCCCGCTCAACGGCACCAAGTGGTCGGCCCGCCCTGGCACCGAGCATGTCCACGTGATCCGCCTCGCCGAGGTGGTCCTCATCAAGGCCGAAGCGCTGGCGCGCCTCAACCGCCTTCCCGAGGCCGTGGCGCAGTACAACAAGGTGCGCATCCGCGCCGGACTGGCGCCGCACACCTTGGGAAATCAGGTCACCACGCAGGTCGCCGTGATCAACCAGATCGAACTGGAGCGTCGCCTCGAACTCGCGCTCGAAGGGGACCGCTGGTCCGACCTCATCCGTCTCGGGAAGGTGCTCCAGGTGAAGGGGATCCAGGATCGACCGGGACAGGCACTCTTCCCCATCCCCATCCGCGACACACGCGTCTCACCGCTGCTCATGCAGAATCCGGGGTATTGACCGGCTCGCGGCATTCCGCTTCAGCACGCAGGGGGTGGGAATCGGCGGGCGCCTGTTCTCACCCCCCCGTGCGTTCGCCCCCTCGGCGGCAGCTGCGCCCGACCGCGTAGCCGGGCGCGTATCTACTTCCGCGTCAGCACGCGCCCCGGGCGCGCCTCCGTCACTGCTGTCCCCGTCCACACCAGCGCGCCGTTCACCCACACACGCTGGATTCCGGTGGACAGCGCGCGCGGCTGCTCGAAGGTGGCGCGGTCCGTCACGGTGGCCGGATCGAACAGCACCAGGTCGGCCTTCATCCCCAGCTTCACCGCGCCGCGGTCGCGCAGCCCCAGTCGCGCCGCCGGCATGCCGGACATCTTGTGGATCGCCTCAGGGAGCGTCATCCACCGCTGCTCGCGCACCAACTGCCCCAGCACGCGCGGGAAGGTACCGGCGCCGCGCGGGTGGTTGTTGGCGATGCCGCCGTCGCTGGCCACCATCACCCACGGCTGCCGGTAAAACGTGCGCAGATCCGCCTCGGTCATGGCGTGGCCGATCATCCCGGATTCCTCGTCTCCCTGGAAGCGGATGTAGGCCTCGATGTCGCTCACGCCCAGCAGGCGCGCCGCCTCGTCGAGCCGCTTCCCCACCAACTCGGGGTGCGCCCCCCAGCGGGTGATCTGCACGTTCTTGGCGCCGCCGATGTCGTCCAGCCCGCGCCGCACGCTGGCCGAGTCGGTGTACCGCTTGTTGGGAATGAGCACGCGCGGCGTGGATTGCCAGGCGAGGTACGGATAAGCATCGGCGGTGACATCCACGCCGCGTGTGCGGGCCGCCTGTACCATGGCCACGGCTTGGTTGGCCTGCCCCCACACCCCCACGGTGCCCAGCTTGATGTGCGTGATCTGTACGGGGACCTTCCCCTGCTCGCCGATGGTGATGGCCTCGCGGATGGCGTCCATGGCCAGATCGGCCTCATCGCGGATGTGCGAGATGTAGATGCCGCCCTTGGCGCCGGCGGCGCGTGCCATCGTGACCACTTCGTCGGTGGCCGAGTAACTGCCCACTTCGTACTCCAGCCCGGAGCTGAGGCCGAAGGCCCCCTCGTTCATGGCCTGCGTGACCAGCGAGGCCATGCGCGTCACCTCATCGGGGGTGGCCGGGCGCTTGTAGTCGTAGCCGATGATTTCGCGGCGGATGGTGGCGTGCCCCGCGAAGGTGACCACGTTCACGGTAGGCGGCTTGGCGCGCAGGCGCTGCAGGTACTCGCCCACCGGCCAGGGCGAGCTGCCGTCCGGCCCCACGGCGACGGTGGTGATCCCCTGCGACACCTGCGAGACCGCCGCGGGCTCGACCTCCAGCCCCGACGAGGAGTGGTTGTGGGTGTCGATGAATCCGGGGGCCAGCACCAGCCCGGTGCCTTCGATCACCGGCTCGCCGGGGCGCGGGGTGACGGCGCCGACGGCGGCGATGGTGTCCCCCTCCACGCGCACGCTGGCTGTCACCAAGGGGGCGCCGGTGCCGTCGGCGATACGTGCCCCGGTAATGACGAAGGAGGGGGGCTGGCGTGGGGGCTGGCCGGCCATCCCCGTGAGGAACAGCGCCACCAGCAGGGTGGCACAGCGAGCGGCCAGCGAGGTGCGACGAGGACGGGGCATGAGTGGGGGAAAGCGTTGCTCCTACCTTACGCCTCCCGCCCCAATTACACCATGCTCCCCGCTGACCGATCCACCCCGCCAAACCAGATCGGCCGTCGCCACTCACGATCGCTCACGATGATGCGATAGACGTGCCCGTTCCGCATCGAAATCTCATCGATGCCGATCACCGCAGGCGCCGGTGCGCCCGCGGCGTCGAGCTGCGCTTGCATGTACAGCTGGTCCAACGCTTCTACTGTGTGCCAATTGAGCCGCAGCTCCTCCGCCACTTCCGTGATCGACGCGGACCGACACGGCTTCCCCACATACCGCGTAAACCGGCGCGTGTCGTGGGGATTCTCCGCCAGCTAATCGAGTTGCTCATGCTTCACGCCAACCGCACGTGTGACACGCGACGCGACGCAGCTCGAACTCCAACAGCATATGCAATGCGCCGCAGGGCGTTATTTGGCTACCCGGTGCGCGAGAGCGCTTCCTCCTCTCAAACAGCGACCTCAGACGGCGAAGAAACGGCTCAAACCACCCACACAAAAGCACGAAGAGGCGTAGTGGTATTACATACGTTCGGCATTGCGAAAAATAGAATGTGCGGCACTTTTCAAGATCGCTGCCTCAAACCACTCGGCCACCACGCCTTTCGGCCGTGCGACGTGCTCGCCACCGACCTCAGGGTAGAAAATGGCGGGAGCCCCACGCGGGCAACCTCTGAGGCGCGACGCGATGCGTCCAATACGCTTTCTGCGCGCGCGTTCCATCGTCTCTGCTCTCCCTCTCGCCGCACCGGTCATGCCTGAACTCCGCAAGCCGTATTTGCTGTATCTGGGAAACAGCACGCAGCCCACCGATGCCAAGACCGCCTGCGGTCTGCGCGATTGGTGCCCCGACGATGTGATCGGTGAATGGAGTCTGCCCGAGGCCACCGTGAGCGTGGGCCTCACGCGTCTCTCACCGGCAGAAGCGGCTGCACGCGGGGCCGGGAGTCTGGTGATCGGCATTGCGTCGGTGGGCGGGCGCGTGCCTGACAGCTGGCTCCCCGATCTCGAAGCGGCGATCGCCAACGGCCTCGATATCGTGAGCGGCATGCACACGCGTTTGTCGTCATTCCCGTCGTTGGTGGCGGCGGCGCAGCAGCACGGCGTACGCTTGATGGACGTGCGGCACAGCGATGTCACGTTCCCGGCCGGCACCGGTGACAAGCGCACCGGTATGCGTGTGGCGACGGTGGGCACCGACTGCGCGCTCGGCAAGAAGTACACAGCGCTCGCGCTCACCAATGCGTTACGCGCGCGCGGCGCCAAGGCCACGTTCCGCGCCACCGGACAAACGGGCATCATGATCGCGGGCAGCGGTATCGCGATCGACGCCGTGGTGGCCGACTTCATCGCGGGCGCGGCCGAGGTGCTGTCACCGGACAACGAGCCCGATCACTGGGATGTGATCGAAGGGCAGGGCTCGTTGTTTCATCCAGCGTACGCTGGTGTCACGTTGGGTTTGCTGCATGGCTCGCAGCCCGATTGCCTGGTGCTCTGTCATGATCCGTCGCGGCTCACGATCGAGTATCAACCGAACCATCCGATCCCGCCGCTGGCCGATGCAGTGGCGCAGTACCTCACGGCGGCGCGCGTGACGAACACGCGCGTGCGACTGGCCGGTGTGAGCATCAATTCGTCGTCACTCTCCGACGCGAAGTGGCACGAGTACGCGCAGCGCGTGCAAGCGGAGTTGGGGGTGCCGGTGTGCGATCCCATTCGCGGCGGGCTCGATGCGATCGCGCAGTCGGTATTGGGGGAGTGAGTCGTCGGCATCGCTGAAAAGAGGAACAGATCACACAGAGGTCAGGAGAAAAGGAGAAAAAGAGATCTCCTTTTCTCCTTTTCTCTTTTTCTCTTTTTCTCTGTGCGATCTGTTCTGCAGACCGGCCCTCGCGACTACCGTGAATCACCACCGCCAGAATCCGCTGTTACACACGCTGCCGGCGGCGTCGAATCGTTCGGGAATCGCGCCAGACAGGCGTTGATATCCCGTGCCACGCGCCGCAGCGCCACATCGAGCCCGCGCACGAGTCCGGTGTAGTCACCCACGCGCCACGATTCGCGGCGATCGTCGTTACGGCCGCGCAGCAGCACCTTCCCGTCGAATGGGCGGATGATGTCCCAACCAGCGGTAACATGCACGCGACCCTCGGTGGCTGACGAGTCGGCGACGCCCTCGAAGCGCGTGACGTGCAGCTGCACCAGAAAGGTGTGCCGTGACGCGAGCGGCCACGGTGCAACCTCCACCGCACGCAGGAGGGGCGACCCGGCGAGATTCGCCGCCACCACGCGATTGATGCCGTCACCGACATCTTCGCCCCAGCGATGAAATTCGGAGGTCAGGAGTTCACTCGTCCCTCGCCGCATGATGATGTACGGCACGGACAGATACGCCGCGAGGTCCACGCGCCGCAGTCCGACGGTGAGCGATGCAGGCGCACGCGGTGACGTGGCGCCACCGGCCGGTGCATCGGTCGTGGTGCCGGTGGGCGAAGCCACGCTCAGCACGTATTGTCGCAGCGGGGGCGACTCGCGCGACAGCTTGAAGCATCCGCCGAGCAGCAGCGCGGCGACCGGGAGCGCCGTTCGCGCTATCTGGATACTGGTTCGCATGATCGTGGAGGTCATCTCTTTACCGGAGGCTTCTTGCCGCGGAGCAACATCTCAGGGTTCTGTTCGAGCGCGGTGATGAGCACGCGCAGCGCGTCAGCGGCTTCACGCAAGCTCGTGAGCGCACCCGTGAGCGCGTAGCCCGGACCCGTGTCGGCCGACAGTAAGCTCTGTGCTTGCTCGAGCGTTGCGCGCAGCTCCCGCAGCGTAGCGACCGCCTCGGTACTTGCTCCTGTCACGCCCGGCTGTATCGAGTCGAGCGCCACACCCGCACGTACCGCCAGCCGCTCCGTTTCGACCAACGTGCGATTGAGCTGCGCCGTGGCACCGGGCATTTCGCGCAACGTTGCGCGGAGTTCCGGGGACTCCATCAGCTGCTGCACGGCCTTCGACGACTGCACGACTGCCGTATTGATCTCGCGCATGTTCACGTCACCGAGCATGCCGTTGACGCGGTTGAGGATCTTCAACATCTCCGAGAGTAGGCTGCCCGCACCCCCTCCGATGGCCGCCATGAGCGACGGCGAGCTGGGAATCTGCGGATAGAGCGTGGTGTCGGTAGCGTACAGTCGTGGCGGCGTGGAGTCCAACCGGTAGGCGAGTTCGAGGTACAGCACACCGGTCACGAAGCTTTCCATCTGCAATTGCGCGCGAAGCCCCTTCTTGATCTGTTGCTGCAGCACGAGCGTATCCTCGAGATTCACGAAGGTCCCACGCGAGGTGGTGAGGCGCGGTAGATCGATCTCGTACTCGACCGGAACCTGGAAGGAATCGTCACGCGGATCGATCTGAATGTTGATCGCGGTGATGCGCCCTACGGGCACACCCTGAAACTTGACAGGCGCCCCGGTCTCCAGGCCGTTCACCGATTCCGGGAAGAAGCTGAGAAACGTGGTACGCGACTGAAACCAGGTGCCCGACGCCAGCACCGAGACGCCGATGATCACGATGACCAGTGCGCCAAGGAGAAAGAGACCGATAGCGGTCGGATTTGCGCGTCTACTCATGACGCACCTTTACTGCTGCGCGTGAGGAACTGATGCACGTGGGGAGTGGGCGGATCGTCGCGCAGCGCGTTCGGCGGACCGAGTGCCGTCATGGTGAGCTCGTCGATGTCGAGAAACAACGCCCGGTCGGCGATGCGGAAGATGCTCTCGAGGTCGTGGGTGACCACGACAATGGTGGTCGCGAAGCTGGCCTTGATCTCGAGAATGAGATCGTCGAGTCGACTCGCGCTGATGGGATCGAGGCCGGACGACGGTTCATCGAGAAAGAGCACATCGGGGTCGAGGGCAATAGCGCGGGCGAGCGCAGCACGTTTGCGCATACCACCGCTGATGGCCGACGGGTAGAATGCTTCGAAGCCGCGCAGTCCGACAAGCGCGAGCTTGAGCGACACGACCTCGGCGATCGTGGACGCATCGAGGTCCGAGAACTCTTCAAGTGGCAGCGCCACATTCTCAGCGAGTGTGAGCCCACTCCAGAGCGCACCGTTCTGGTAAAGCACTCCCATGCGACGGAGCGCGCGCTTTCGCACCGCGTCGTCGTGGACGGCGAAATCCTCTCCGAAGAAAAGGATCTGACCCTTCGCCGGTACCTTGAGCCCGATGAGATGCTTCAGCAACGTGCTCTTGCCGCTGCCGCTGCCGCCCATGAGGACGAAGACCTCGCCGCGCGCCACGCTGAAGGTGAGATCGCGCATGATGACACGGTCGCCGTACGCCATGGTGAGGCCGCGGACCTCGATAGCCGGTGCATCCGGACGTGTAATGTGCACCTCGTGCGCGGGGGTGGCATGCGTTGCGGTCATATATCGAGCAAGGCGGAGAGCCAGTCGATCACGGCATTGGCCGTGATGATCAGCGTGATGCCCAACACGACGGCGGCTGTAGCCGCGCGTCCCACGGCGCCGGCGTCGGAGCCCGTCTGCAGCCCTTTCATGGTGCCCGACACGCCCACAATGAAGCCGAAGATCGTACCTTTGAATATGCCGAGCAGCGCGTCGGATATGGTGACGGCCTGCAACATGCCAGTCGTGAACTGCTTGAACGACAAATCGAGCAGTAGCGCCGATACCATCATGCCACCGACGATACCGACGATGTCGGCGTAAATTGTGAGCAGCGGCATCATGACGAATATGCCGAGTACGCGCGGAAGCACGAGATGCTCGATAGGTGAAATACCCAGCGTGGTAAGGGCGTCGATCTCTTCGGTGATCTTCATGCTGCCAAGTTCGGCGGCGAACGCAGCACCGGTACGACCAGCAATGATGATGCCCGTCATGAGGGCGCCCATTTCGCGCAGCATACCGAAGCCGACGAGGTACGATACATAGTACCCGGCGCCGAAGCGCTTCAGCACCACAACGCCGAGGAACGCGATGATGACGCCGATCAGCACCGCGATGAGCGTGACGATGGGAAGCGCGCCGGAGCTGTTGGTCTGCACGACCACGAAGAACTCGCGCCATCGCATGTGCACGCGCCGCGTGAAGAGTCCGCCGAGCGCAATCGCGACCTCGCCGACGTACGTGACGGCCGCCTGGATATCGCGCCACGCATCGAGCGCCGATGTGCCCATGCGACTCGCGAACGACTTTTTCGCCGGGACTGCGACTTGGCTGCGTTCGGGCACCGCGACCGCGAGCGCGTGAAGCCGCCGCACCTGTTCCGGCATGGCCGACAGGTCGAGCTCGAGCTTCTGCGCGTCGCAGTAGTCCTGACACCGAGCCACGAAGATCAAGAGGGTGCTGTCCCACTCGCCGAGATCGGCGGCGTCGAACGACAGCCTGCGCGGCGTGTGCGTACCTACCGTAGCGTTGCCGAGGAGCTCGCGAAGGTGAGGCTGTGCGTTCTCGATCGACCAATCGCCGGCAAGAACAATGATGAGGCCGCCAGCCTCGGTGCGGACTTCGGCTCGCGCAGGATCGCTTGCGGTTGCCAAGGTTCCGGGCATGAATGTTCTCGTTGTTCAGTTGAGGCTGGTAGGCGCAACGGAACCTGACGCGCGCCCTGTCCCCACATGGCTGAGCAAGTTACATGCCGAGTTCCATCCGTCGGCGGACTGATCTTTGGCAGTCGATGCCGAAGATGACGCAATTTGTTGAACAGATCACGCAGAGAAAAAGAGAAAAGGAGTCAAAGAGAAAAGGAAATCTCTCTTCTCCTTTTCTCTTCAGCTCCTCACCTCTGTGTGATCAGTTCAAAGAGGGACCGGAAATGAAATACCGCTATTTCGGCCACCCTGGAATCTGAATCGCCGGCATGATGCGCAGCGCATTCTGGTAGTACACCTTTTTCAGCACGACATCCGGGAGATCGATCCCGTACAGCTTCCAGAAGGCGTGATAGTTCCGGTAGTAGTCGAAGTAGTCGTCACGTGACTCGAACACACGCCAGTAATACGGATACTCTTCCGGCTGGAAGGAATCCTTGCCGAAGAGCAGGCGGTCCTGATACTTGATGAAGAAGTCGTGCGCGCTGCGCGGCTGACGGGCAATGTCGTACAACACCGCACCCACTTCGGCGAGCACGTTCGGCATCTTGTCGAACATGCGTCCCAGTCTGCCGAGATCGTTGGCGTGCCATCCAAGATGCGCGGCCACGAACGTCGTCTTCGGGTGACGCAGGAACAGGCTGTCGCGCTCCGCCATGAGCTGATTGAAGCTCGGATACTTGTCTTGCGGATAGAGTCGCTCGGGGAAGAGCGAGACCTCGAGCCACCGTTCGTTGGTGTTGTCGACCTCACGGAAGAACTCCTGCGGATCGGCGGTGTGGATGAACACCGGCATCTTGAGGCGCGCTGCCGCTTCCCAGATCGGGTCGAGATCGGGATCGTTCAATCGCAAGCGCGTGCCGTCGGCCTTCCTGGTGCTCAATCCGAAGCCTTTGCCGATTTCACCGATGCCGACCGCGCCCCCCTTCACGTCGGCTTCGAGTTGTGTCACGGCCTTCGCCGCCCACCCCGGACCTACGCCGCTCAGGTTGATGCCGGTGAGCAGGCGTACGCGATCCTTCATTGTCGGCGAGCCGTTCACCAATTCCATCGTGCGCTGCAACCGGTCGCCACTCACGTTGTCGGCGGCGATCATGAGGCGCACGTTGATCGAATCCATCGACGCCCCGAGACGCGCCAGTCCGTCGGCGTTGCCGAGGAGTCCGGAGGGGTGTCCGTGGAAGTCAACGACTGGGTATTTCGCCTTCCACTTCATGCCCGCCGACGGCACGATCAGCGTGGACTTGGGCCGATAGTCCACGATGCTCGGCGGCGGTGAGGCCGGAGCCAAGCAATTGTTCGGACGGATTTCCGTGGTACCGGCGGGGCACTCCTCGCCCGGCTTGATCTGCGTGCCTCCGCGGAAGCCCGCAGGCGGACGCGGCGGTTGCGCAGCCGGCGGCTGCTGGGCCGAAGCGGCGGTCGCGAGCGAAAGGCCAAGGGACAGCGCAGCCACGAAACGAGTGCGAAGCACGGGCAGACTCCTGAGGTGGGAAACGAGACGGGGATCAACATGTCGTTGATCCCCGGCCTTCGACAGAGTGATGCGAGAGTTCGGTCTTACTTCGAGTCGGGCTGCGGCACCAACAGCTGTTGCTGAGGACCGACGTCGGCGCCCGGCGTGGTCGGGAGTGCCGGCTGACGATCGAACCCGAACACCTGCGCGCGGCGCATGGCCGTCGCGATGCCCTTCGCCTGCTGATACACCGAGTCGGAGCGCGCGGTCTGGCCCGTCTGCGCCAGCGCTTCCGCCAGCGTGACGCCGCTGATCACGTACAGGTCGGGGATGCCGACCGATGCGTCGTCTACCCATCCCTTCCGGGCCGCCAGCGACTTCGTGGCCGTGAACACCTGCGACCACAATTCGTACGAACGCTTCACGTCGACCATGCCCTCGCCCTGAATGAGCACGGTGTCACCCCCCGGAATGATCTGCTGACCCACCAGCTTCTTGGCCATGCCCTGCGTGAGGACGTAGCGCTCGAGACCGAGTTCGTAGGGGTATCCACCGGCCGTGCGGCTGAAGTAGATCGGCCGATCAGGGTACGTGTCGCGGATCATGAAATACACGAGCTGGTCGGCGCGCATGAGCTGAGGCGAACGCGGCACGGCAATGATGTCGCCCTTCTGGAACGCGGCGTTCGGCGGCGTCTGAATGGCGAGCGGCAGCGCATCGGCTTCGTCGAAGGTCATCTTCACCGGCGGACCGACCGGCTTCTTCCACTGCTGGCTGCGATAGATCTCCGGACCCTTGGCGGCATCATACTCGTACACCGGTCGGCGGATCATCTGCCGCGTGTACCAGTCGGTGTTCATCAACGACGTATTCGCCACGATGACGTCCTTGCGGATGCCCTCGACTTCCTGCGCATACCACAGCGGGAAGGTGTCGTTGTCGCCAACGGTGATCAGAATACCGTAGGGCTCCACCGAGTTGAGCAGGTCGCGCGCAAAGTCGGTGGTGTCGGTCTGGTTCGAGCGAGACGCTTGCTGCCAGTTACCCACGAGTGGGATGAACGCCACGGCCAACAACGGCGACGCGAAGAGGAAGCTGCGCGTGCGCGGCTCCACCACGGTCGTGCGACCCAGCTTCACTTCATCGGCGCCGAACAAACTCGCGACCGTCTCCCACAGATACATGAGTCCGAGCGCAGCCCACACGCTGAGCGCCGAGAAGCTCCACAGGTAGAAGTAGTCTCGATCGCGCACTTCGCGTGGAACCGAGTCGCCGAGCTCCAGCGCCTGACTATGGCCGTACTTGAAATTGAGGTAGAAAATCAGCCCGAAGGTCATGGTGCCGATGAGCGGTCCGAAGAACCAGAAGCTGCGTCGGTCCTTCTTGAAATGCATCCAGCCACCGAGGATGCACAAAATGAAGTAGAACACGGCGAGCCCGTTCTGCAGCCCCGGATTCTCCTGGTACGCGTCGCGCAGCCATTGCCACTTGAAGTACAGCCAGTACATGCCGACCTGCGCGGTCAGCGGCGCCTGGCGCTCGCCGAGCTCCGGCTTGCCGTACTGGCCGCGGTTGAAGTTGTACATGAAGCGGTCGTACGTGAGCGCGGAGAAGGTGCAATCCATCTTGAGTTCGGTCACGCAGCCGGTCGGCTCGCCTTCGTTGATGGCGGGGAAGTGCGCGGCGCGAATGGGCTGGGTGAGAAAGGGCGTCATGCCGAACACCAGCGCGGCGGCGCACGCGATCAGCAACTTCCAGCGCAGAATCGACGACGGGCGGCGCACCAGCACCGCGAGTCCGACCGCGGGTGCCGCCAGCATACCGGCCATGTGGTTGGCGTAGCCGAGGCCCAGCAGGTAGGCGACCAGTACGAGCAGGCGGTCGGCCACGGGGCCTTCCGGATCGTCGCACCACCGCACGGTGAGCCAGCAGATGATCGCGAGTCCAACCAGCGACACCGTATACACCTTTTCGTTGACCACCGACTGGTTCCACACGGTGAACGCCGTAGCACCGATCAACGCCGCGAGCGCGCCGCCAGCAATGCGCTGCCAACGACGTGGCATCCATTGCACGAGCACCCGCTCGGTGATCAGGAACCACACAGCGGCCGAGACCGCGCTGGACAGCGCCGCCAGCACATTGATGCGCATGGCCACGGTGGGCGCGATCGGCAGGATCGCGAAGACGCGACCGATCAGGACGAAGAACGGATTGCCCGGCGGGTGCGGAATGCCGAGGACGTAGGCGGCCGCGATGTACTCGCTGGTGTCCCACATGGACGTCGTCGGGGCCAGCGTGACGAGGTACAGGAGAAACACGACGAGGCCGGCGATACCGGCGGCCAGGTACGACGGGCGATAATCAAGCTCGGCCGCGCCGGCACTGGTGGCGGCGGTTGGCCGGGAAGCGGCAGTCGCGGAAGCGGTGGCTGCGACGTTCATGGACTGGACGGAAGGTGGGGCAGCACCGGACCGGGGGCGGCCGGAGCTCACACAATCAGGTAAGTTCGCAGGCAGCGACGGGGGGCACAACTGCTTCCCGCCCGGTCTCGGCCCCTCATCCCCCCCACGCATGGACAAGCGCGACTTTCTCCGTACGGTGAGCGGCGCTCTGGGCGGCGCCTCGCTGGGCCTCCTGTTCACTCCGGCCCAGCTCGAGGCGTTTGCCCGCCTGCCGGTGATGGCGCTGGCCGCCCGAGCCGACTTCTGGGACGTGCTGCGGGCCAGGTACCGGGTCCCGACCGACTACATCCACTTGGAGCACGGCTACTACTCCATGCAGTCGGAGCCTGTATTGGAGCGGTTCATCGGCCACGTGCGGGCCGTGAACGCCCAGAGCTCGCGCTACATGCGGACGGTCCAGGGAACGAACAAGGCGCGGGTACAGGCCAAGCTGGCCGCCTTGGCTGGATGCTCGCCCGACGAGCTGATCATTACACGCAACACCACCGAGTCGCTGGATACGATCGTCTCGGGGTTCGACTGGAAGGCGGGCGACGAGGCGGTGATGGCGGTGCATGACTACGGCGCGATGCTCGATCAGTTCGCGCTGATGGGTCGCCGCTGGGGCGTCGTGAACCGCACCGTCACCGTGCCCTTCGATCCGCGCAGCGACGACGAGATCGTGCAGCTATATGCCAATGCCATCACCCCGCGTACGCGCCTGCTGATGGTCTGTCACATGATCAACATCACTGGCCACGTGCTGCCGGTGCAGAAGATCTGCCAGATGGCACACGCGCGCGATGTACCGGTCATGGTGGACGGCGCGCATGCCTTCGCGCAGCTCGACTTTCGCATTCCAGACCTCGGCTGCGACTACTACGGCGCCAGTCTGCACAAATGGCTCGGGACACCACTGGGAGCCGGCCTGCTGTACGTACGGCGCGATCGCATCGCCGCGCTCTGGCCACTCTACGGCGACGAAGGACAGCCCGCCAACAGCATCATGAAGCTCAATCACACCGGCACGCATCCGGTGCACACCGATCTGGCCATCGAGGACGCGATCCGCTTTCATGAGGAGATCGGCATTCAACGCAAGGAAGCGCGCTTGCGGTGGCTGCAGCGATACTGGACCACCAAGGTGCGGGGCGTGCCGCGCGTGCGACTGTTCACCCCGCAAGATCCCATGCGCACCGGTGCAATTGCCAACGTCGGGATCGACGGCATGAAGCCGGGCGATCTCGCCACCGTATTGATGGACCGCTTCAAGATATTCACGGTGGCGATCGATACCGCGGGCGTGACTGGCGTGCGCGTCACGCCGCAACTCTTCACCACCACCGCCGAACTCGATGCCTTCGTTCGCGCGATCACCCAGCTTGCGGCCTAGAGCCACGTCATGACACCACGGAATAAACTCGCGATCGTGCTGGCACTCGTGTCGCTGGTGCTGCTCTGGCCCGGGCTCGTGCAACCGGTGCTCACCATCCGCGCCACGATGGAGCTGTTCGGGAATACGCGCGAACTCTCCAACGAAACCCGCAGCGTGATCGGTGCAATACAGAGCTTGCACAACACCGGCAACAATTTCGTGGCAGGACTCATCCTGCTGTTCAGCGTGCTCGTTCCGGTCCTCAAGGCCGCGTTGCTGCTGCCGATCTTCGCGCTGCGCGGGAGCGCGGCGTCGTATCGGCTGTATGGCGTGGTGCAGGCCATGAGCAAGTGGTCGATGGCCGACGTCTTCGCGGTGGGTATGCTGATCGCGCTGCTGGTCGGGAAGGGCACCGCCAATCTGTCGGCGGTGGCCGGTCCAGGCTTCTATTTCTTCGCGGCGTACTGTCTGGTCTCGAATGCGGCGTTTCAGGCGCTGCGGATCGAGCCGCCCACCGCGGTGGTGCCTACTTCTTCGGCAACGACTTCGAGTCCTTTCTCGGCGCGATCTTGAACTTCGCGATGGGCTGCTTGTCCATGTTCACCATGCCCTCGATGCTGCCGTCCGCGCCGAACGTGCCGTCGTGTTCGAGTAGCTTGCCCTCCGGCGCGGTTACGCGGAATCGTACCTGCTTCCCGGTGAGTACCACGTTCGAGATGGGCCCCGTGCCCTGACCGGGCACCAGGGCTTGACCGGCGATGGTGGCACCCGATTGCGTGAACGTGTACAGCACCGGCACCACGATCACGCTATCCGGCAACGGCACTGTGGCGGTGCCACTCCAGCCACCGATCAACATCGCTGATGGCGACGCGGCTACCACGGCCTTTACCGACTTCGACTGCGCGGCGAGCGGCGCTGCCCCTGTCACCATCACGCCGAATACGGCGGCCACGACATACGTCACGCGTAGAGACATCACGAAATCTCCGACTAAGGGAAGTGGTGCGGTTCCGGAGTTATCGCGGAGCGATGACGGCGTCCAGCGCGTCGATCGCCCGCTGCGAAACCAGCCGCCCCGCCGCCGCCGTGGGATGGAACCCGTCCCAGAAGAAGAAGCTGTCGGGGGTCGTGCAGATGGCCGCTGGCGCGCTGCTCAGGCACGGCAACGTGACGTTGGTGAAGCTGAAGCTGCTGGGGTTTGCAATTACGGCCGCGTGGAGAGCGCCGGCGTCGAGCACGTACAGCTTGAGCAACGGCATCGACGCGCGTAGCGTCGGCAGCTGTGCGGCGAGGCCCGCGTTGAACTGGGTCGAGAGTTGCGTCGCGCCCGCCGAGGCGGCGGCGCCCTGGGCACGCACGAGCGGCGTCTGGCCGATATTCACGCTGTTCACGAGCAGGATATTCTGCGCACCGTTGGCGTACAGCCGGTTCATCATGTTGATGGTGTTCAACACGGCGCCGCCGATGATCGTGGTCGGCGCCGCCGGGTTCGTCACCGACTGCGTGAGCGCGTCGTTGATGTCGTTGCCCACGGTCGCGACGTTGAGCACGAACAGAGTGGTGGCCCGTGCCCCCGTATTGGGCGCGGCGAGGTAGGTCTCGACCTGCTGCGTCATACTCGGCACACCCTGCGTGGTGCCGGCGATCGGACCGGTGCGCGCGCCGTTGAACGAATAGTTCGTACCGCCCGTGCGCGACGGCGTGACCGTCGTTCCGTACTTCGTCGCCACCAACTCCACCCACAACGGGCCGTTGGAGACGCGACCGCTGAAGTACGGCGCGGGCGGACAGCTGGCCGGGCTCAGGTTGCAGGCGTTGCCCGTGTCATCGAGGCTCGCGCCGAACACCACGGTCGCTGAGAAGCGCGCGGGCGTTCCCACGCTCGTGGGCGTGTCGTCGGAACAGGCGGCCAGCAGCGACAGACTCGTGGCGGCGAGCAGCGCGCGAAGGGCGGTGCGTCGGGAGAGCGTGGTCATGATCGGATTGTGTCGGGGAGCAGAAAGGGGAAGGGACCAAGGCAGAACAAAAAATAGAACAGGCGCGAAGTAACGCCTAGTGTCGGAAGAGCCGCTCGCCGGTGAACACCATGGCGATGCCATGCTCATCGGCGGCCGCGATCACTTCGGCGTCGCGCACCGATCCACCGGGTTGTACGATCGCTTTTACACCCGCCGCCGCGGCCTGATCGATGCCGTCGCGGAACGGGAAGAAGGCGTCGGAGCCGAGCGCCGCACCGACGGTGATATGGCCCACGCTGGTGGCTTTGTGCACGGCCAGGAAGCTGGCATCGACGCGCGACATCTGACCGGCCCCGATGCCGATCGTGGCGCCGTCGTGCACCAGCACAATGGCGTTCGACTTGACACTCGCCACCGACTTCCAGGCGAAGTGCAGGTCGATCATCTCCTCGGTGGTCGGCTGCCGCTGGGTGACCACATTCCAGTGGGCCGGCTCCACCGGCGCCGGTGCGCGATCCTGTACCAGCAGGCCGCCGCGTACGCGCTTGTAATCCATGCCGCCCTTCGGCCAGTTCGCGCGTCCTTCCAGGACTCGCAGGTTCTTCTTGCGGCCGAGAATCTCGACGGCGTCGTCGGCGAATGACGGCGCCACGACGCACTCCACAAACAGGCTGGAGATCGCTTCCGCGGCGGCCACATTCACCGGCACGGTGAACGCGATCACACTGCCGAAGGCCGACACGGGATCACAGGCCAGCGCCTTCTTGAACGCGGAGAGTGCGTCGATGCCCGTGGCCACGCCGCACGGTGTCGTGTGCTTGATGATCGCGCACGCCGGCTGATCGGCAAACGGCTCGATCGCGAGCAGCGCGCCTTCGAGATCCAGCAGGTTGTTGAACGACAGCTCCTTGCCACCCTTCTGTACCAACGCGCCCAAGCCGGCACCCGGCTTCTCCACGTAGAACGCCGCGCGCTGCTGCGGGTTTTCGCCGTAGCGCAGCGCCTGCTGCTTCTCGAAGGCGATCGGATAGCGGTCGGGAAACGGCTCGCCACGCTGCTGCGCAAACCACTGCGCGATCGCCGCGTCGTAGCTGCTGGTGTGCGCGTACACCTTCTCCGCCAGCAACGTGCGGAAGGCCAGGTCGTCGCCGCCCGACTGCACGATCTCCAACACATGCGCGTAATCGGTCGGGTCGACGATCACCCACACCGACGCAAAGTTCTTGGCCGCCGAGCGCAGCATTGAGGGGCCGCCGATGTCGATGTTCTCGATCACTTCTTCGGGATGCACCTTCGGCTTGGCGGCCGTTTCGCGAAACGGATACAGATTGACGACCACGAGATCGATGGTTCCGATGTCATGTGCTTTGATGGCGTCCATGTGCTCCGGCAGATCACGTCGCGCCAGCAGACCGCCGTGAATCACCGGGTGCAGTGTCTTCACGCGTCCGTCGAGCATCTCCGGGAAGCCGGTGATCTCACTGACGTCTTTGACGGCGAGCCCGGCGTCACGCAGCACTTTGGCCGTTCCGCCGGTGGACACCAACTCGTATCCCTGCTGGGCGAGTCCCGTAGCGAATGGAACGAGACCGGACTTGTCGGAGACGGAGAGCAGCGCGCGCATGGAGACGGGATCGGGAGAGAGAGAAGATCGACGACGGAACGAGTGGGGAATCCGAAGAGCATCAGCGCGAAAAGAATTGCGCCACGTCTGCGGGAAAATCGAGGTGCCCGTGTACGCGACCGTCTTCGCCGAGTACGATCGCACCCGACGCTACGGCGGCCACGCACAGCGGCAACAGGCGGTGTTCGGCGCGCAACACGCGCGCCGCCAAGAGGGCGACGTCATCACCGGGGAGCACTGGCACCGGCCACTGCGCGATGATCGGGCCACGATCGAAGTGCTCGTCCACGAAATGCACGGTCACGCCGGTGAGCGTGACCCCATGTGCGAGCACGGCCTCGTGAATACGCCTGCCGTACATGCCCGGACCACCGAACGACGGCAGCAGCGCGGGATGCACGTTGAGGATGCGACCTCGGAACGCGAGCACGACGCCTGCCGGCACGAGCTTGAGGTAGCCGGCCAGCACCAGTACATCGGTTTTGGCCGTGTCGAGCAACGACAGCACGGCATCGCTGTCGAGCGGTGCGTCGAGCACCCCGGTGGCGATGCCGGCGGCGCGAGCGCGGTCGAGGGCGCCCGCGCTTTCGCTGTCCGAGGCCACGAACGTGATCACGCCGACGCTGGCCGCGGCACCCGCAAAGTGATCGATCAGCGCGTGCAGGTTCGATCCACCGCCCGAGGCGAGCACGGAGATGCGCGCGGGCGAGTGCGGAGTGGTCGACGTCGTCATGTCGTCCAAGCTACTCCGCACGCGCCGTGGCCTGCAGAGGCGTGCGCGCACCGATGACCGCCAGCGCAAGCGACACCGCTTCCAGAATGTCGTCTACCATGAAGATGCGCGCCGAGAGCGCCGAGCGGGCTTCCTCCACATCGGCCGCCGGCGTCTCGACGCCCGGCACGAGGATTCCGATACCACCGGTGGCGAGCGCCGGCTGCACGTCGCGCCATCGGTCACCGATGTAGGCGCTGTGCGCGAGATCGAGCCGATGCGCGGCGGCCGCTTCGCGATACAGGCCGAGGCCCGGCTTTCGGCACTCGCACGGCTCCTTCGGATGTCCCCAGTGCGGACAGTGGTACGTGGCCAGCACAGTGGCGCCGCCGGCGTTCAGTAAATCATTGGTGCGATCACGCACCGCCTCGTACTGCGCGCTGGTGATCAGTCCGCGGGCGATGCCCGACTGGTTGGTAATGACCACGACCGGTACCTGTGCGGCGTTCGCGTGCGCGACCGCGGCCGCAGCGCCGGCCAGCAGGTGGACGCGACTCGCGTCGGCGAGGTAGTGCGCGTCGGCGATCAGTGTGCCGTCGCGGTCGACGAAGAGCGCGGGCACTGGAGTCGCCACGGTGGCCGACTCCGTCACGTGCTGTCCCGCTTGGTCGTGTCCCGCTTGGTGGTGTCCCGCTTGATGGTGTCCCGCTTGGTGCTGTCTGTTTTCGTGCTGTCCGTTTTCGGTGCACGGGGGGTGGTGAAGGTGCGCGCCGGACTGCGCACCGTCCCCGAGAGACTGCGAAGGTTTTCGACACTGAGCCGGAACTGCTTCTGCGGTTCCAGCACGGTATCCAGTGTGACGTAAATCTCGTTGTACAGCACGGGCCGACGCATTTTCGGCGGCGGGAGCGTGTCGATCGGAGGGCCGGGACGGCTACCGCGGGTCGCTGCCGCGGCGCGCGCTTGCGCGGCACGCGCCTCGCGCGCGGTGCGCGCCGCCGCGGCCACACTGTCGGCGAGCCGTACGCGCGCCAGCGAATCGGTACGCGCCCGCAATGCCGGCGTCGAATCGAGGCGTGCCGCCGCTTGCGAAACGGAGTCGGCGCGCGCTTTCGCACGCAGCGAGTCGGCCATGTTACGGTCCGTGATCGTCTGCACGCGTCGCACGCGCACGAGCGACGAATCGGCGCGTTTGATGATCACCTCTCCCGGGAGGAAGATGCGCCCCGGCGCATACGGCTTGTCGAACACGACCTTCAGGACGCCGCTGTCCTGCGGCGTGACTTCCGACACCCGCAATCCCACAGTGTCATGCGCAAAACTGTAGAATTCGACGTCTGCCGACTGCGTGAGTGTGACGCTCACGGAGTCCCAGACCTCGATGGGGTCGAGACTGCGGCTTGTATTGCGGTCGCCGTACGCGCGCAGCAGATACGGGCCCGGCGGCAGATACTGCAAGACGTATCGGCCACTGGCATCGGCCACCACCTGATACGTCGTACTGTCCGGCGCGATCGCTTCGACCAGCGCTCCGGCGAGTCCGTTGCCAGCCGCCCAATCGAACGCCACGCCGGCAATGCGCGTGGTCGGGATCGGCCCGCCCGTGCTGAACACCAGTTGAATCGTGCTGTCGATCGCGTTGTTGCGCAGATCCTGCACGCCACGCTTGATCACCACCGAATACACGGTGTTCGACTTCCAGCCCTTCGACGGACGGATTTCGATCTTCGATCGCCCCCAATTCACCTCGGGTATTCCACTTTGCGGACTGATGAACACCAGGTCCGAGAGGTCCTTCGCGCCGACCGGCGTTTCGCTGATGACCTCGTCGAACTGCAGCACCACCGCCTTCGGTTTGGCGCCGACCGATTTGTCCTCTGGTGTCACCTTCAACACCAGCGGCGGCGCCTGATCGGGTGGACCACCCGGCGGCGCCGCCTGATTGGCGCAACCGGCGAGCAGGAGCAGCGCGGCCGCCCGCAGCCTGACGGACTGCATCACGGACTTCACGCGCCGAACGTTCCGAGCTTGGAGTGCATCAGCGCACAGCGCGCCCGCCACTCCTCGGCCTTGGCGCGCTCCGCCTCCACCAGCGCCGGCGGGGCCTTCGCCACGAACTTGTCGTTGGCGAGGCGTCCGTCGAGCGCGTTCAGCTGCGTTTCGAGTTGCGTGAGTTCTGCCTGCAATCGCTGCTTTTCCTTTTCGAGGTCGACCATGCCGGCCAGCGGCACGACCAATTCCACGCCGTCACGCAGAAGCAGCTGCGCCGACGCGCCCCCGGGGTTCTCCGACGCCATTACTGCGCGTGCACGCGCCAGCGAGCCGATCGTTTCGCGCTGCGCATCCAATAGCTCCGCAATGCCTGCGGGGGCCACCAGTATCGCGTCCACCCACGCGCCCGGATTCACGTTGTACTCCGAACGCACGCTGCGGATCGCCTGGACGGCATCACGGGCGTGTTCGAACGCCTGCGCTGCCGTCGCTGCCGCACCATCAGCCCGGCGGGCGACCGGCCAGGCGGCCTGTGCGAGAAACGCCCCCTGCGGCGTATTCGGCAGCTGCTGCCAGAGCGCTTCGGTAATGAAGGGCACCATCGGCTGTAACAACCGCAGGGCCCCGTCGAAGGCGTGCGCGAGTACGGTCCGCGCCACGTCGCGATCCTCACCCTCGGTGGCGTACAGGCGTGGCTTGAGCGCTTCCAGATACCAGTCGGCCAGTTCGTTCCACACGAACCGGCGCGCCGCTTCAGCGTACTCCGACAACCGCAACCCGCGACCGCGTTCCGCGTCGGTCCACGTGTGCCCATTGGCCGGGCGCGGCGGACCCAGCGCCGCATTGCAGTCGAGAATGGCCTGATCGAGACGATCGAGAATCCACTGGTCGGCGGCAGTGAGCCGCTCAGGCGCGATCGACGACAACGGCTGCAGCGGTTCGGTGCCTACGCGTGACAACAGGAAGCGGCCGATGTTCCAGAGCTTCGTGCAGAAGTTGCGACCCGGCGCGAACGACTTGTCGAGATCGTTGGGGTCGAGCATGACGTCGACGCCGAGCCCGAGGCCGGCCACCATCGTCCACCGCAGCGCGTCGGCGCCGTACAGCTTCACCACGTCGAGTGGATCGATCCCGTTGCCCAACGACTTCGACATCTTCTTGTGCTGCATGTCGCGCACCGTTCCGTGCAAATACACGGTATGAAACGGCGTCTGGTCCAGGAACCAGCAGCCCGACATCACCATGCGCGACACCCAGAAAAACAGAATCTCGGGTGCGGTGACCAGCACATCGCCCGGATAGAACGCCTTGAGATCCGGCGTCTCGTCGGGCCAGCCGAGCGTGGAGAAGGGCCACAGCCACGACGAGAACCAGGTATCGAGCACGTCCTCGTCTTGACGCACATCGCCGTGACAGGACGGACACGTGGCCACGTCGGTGCGTGAGACGATCGGCTCCTGCGCGCACGCCGCGTTGTCGCAGTACCACACGGGCACGCGATGGCCCCACCAGATCTGTCGCGAGATATTCCAATCGCGAATGCCTTCCAGCCAGTTCACATACACCGCTTCCCAGCGATCCGGCAAAATGCGTAGCTGTCCGCCGCGCAACGCGCTCAACGCCTTGTCGGCGAGTGGACGCATGCGCACGAACCACTGATCCGAGAGGCGCGGCTCGACCACCGTATCGCAGCGGTAGCAATGACGCACCGCATGCGCGTGCGGCTCGACCTTCACGAGGGCACCAGCCGCATCGAGCATCGCCACAATGGCGGTACGCGCCAAGGTGCGATCGAGACCCGACAAGGCTGCTGGCACCCGCCCGGCGGCGTCTTCGACTTCACGCACGATGCCTTCGGCATCGATCACGACCGGCATCGTCAGGCCATGGCGCTTGCCGACGTCGAAGTCGTTGGCGTCATGTGCCGGCGTGATCTTGACGGCACCGGTGCCGAAGGCGGCGTCGGTGTACGTGTCGGCAATGATCGGAATGCGCATGCCGTTGATCGGCAGCACGACCTCCTTACCGATCATGGCCTGATACCGTTCATCTTCGGGATTCACGGCCACGGCCACGTCGCCGAGCATCGTTTCCGGTCGCGTCGTGGCCACGGAAATCGACTGCGTCGGGTCGTCGGCGAGCGTGTACTTGAGATGATACAGCTTGCCCGTCGTGTCGGTGAACTCGGCCTCCTCATCCGACAGCGACGTGCCGCAGCGCGGGCACCAGTGGATCACCCGGTGACCCTTGTACACGAGCCCATCCTCATGCAGACGCACGAACGCTTCGCGCACGGACTTCGAGAGGGCGGGGGAGAACGTGTAGGCCGTACGCGACCAGTCGGCGCTCGATCCGATCGCCTTGAGCTGATTCAGGATCTCGCCGCCGGTGTGCTCGACAAACTCGGCCACCTTTTCCACGAACGGTCCACGGCCGAGGTCGAAGCGCGTCTGTCCGTTGGCGGCGAGCTGCTTTTCGACCACGTTCTGCGTGGCAATGCCGGCGTGGTCGGTGCCTGGCAACCAGAGTGCTTCATCACCGGCCATGCGGCGCCAGCGGATGAGCACGTCTTGCACTGTATTGTTGAGGCCGTGCCCCATGTGCAGCACCGCCGTCACGTTGGGCGGCGGGATCACGATCACGAACGGCTCGCGCGTGGCGGCGCGTTCGGCATCGGCAGTGAACACGCCGTGTTCAGTCCACCGGGCGTACCAGGTAGACTCAGTGGCGGTAGCGTCGTAGGTCGTGGGCAGTGGATTCGTGTCGGGCGCAGTCATGGCCCAAGATAACATGGACCGGCCGGCGACTGACCCACGCCGGCTTCACCCTCGGTGGTGGGTCTCGTACTGCGCGGTCCGGTGGCTCTGGACCGATCCCGGCCCTCGAACGGCCAGATGATCGACCACCGCGAGCACGTCGGGGACGCCCCGAGCGATCGTGAGGGCGTGCGCGATCTCCCCAGTGCTGTCCACCCAACCGGTGAGTTCGATGGTACCGGCTCCGACGGCGCCGATGTCGATGGCCCGCGCCTCGAGCACGGGATCGTGGCGAAAGGCTTCGAGGACGCGGGATTCCAGTTCCTCATGCGAGGGCACCGACGGGCCAGTTGGGCCCGCGATGGCGATATCGGGCTCTATCGATCGCGTACGACGGTCGCGCATACGATCCCGGAGGCGCTCGCGCGTGGAGTGCCGGTCGGGCAACGACTCAGGCTGTGCGGCCTGCTCATCCCCACGACGCCGGACGTGCATATGGGCGATCGACTCGGCGGCGAGCTCCGAATCGTCATCCGCGAGCTGATCGAAGGCATCGGTGCGACGCTCGTCGCCACGCCAGCCCTCGGGTCCAGGTTGACGACGCAGGCCGCGGCCACCGCGGCGGAGCAGGCCGTCCACACCGCCGACCCGATCGGCTACGAGCATACCGAGGGCGACACCGGCCACCGCGCCGAGTGCCACCCACAGCACCGACGAGGTCCGTGTCGGACGTTTCCTGAATGGGGATTGTGCCATGATGCCACCTCCGTGACCCCACGCCAGCCGCCGCGATCGGGAAGAGGATCTCGGCTGATCTTGGCGTGACTCCTTGTGCAAGGATAACTTGACCGTCCTCGCTCAGCGAGGGCGTTCACCTTTCTGCCCGCTCCTGATGACTGCCGGTTTGCAATCTGCTGCTGACGCTGCTGCCCACGGGCACATCGTCCTGACTCTCCCCGATGGTTCCACTCGCGAGGTCCCGCCCGGGACGCTGGCGCGCGATGTGGTACTCTCGATCGGGGCGCGCCTGCTGCAGGCGTCGCTGGCGGTCGCCGTAGACGGAGAAGTGCTCGACCTCATGACCCCATTGCGGGCATCGGGTTCCTTCGTGGTGATCACGGAAAAGGATCCGCGTGCATTGCAGGTTTTGCGCCACTCCGGTGCCCATATCCTGGCCACCGCCGTGCGCCGCTTGCGCCCCGACGCCAAGATCGGGTTCGGTCCCGCCATCGACGACGGCTTCTATTACGACTTCGACGTCGACAAGCCGTTCACGCCCGACGATCTCGCCGCCTTCGAAGCCGAGATGAAGAAGGTCGTGGCCGAGAAGTATCCGTTCCTGCGCGAAGAGGTCTCGCTCAGCGAGGCGCGCGTCCGCTTCGTCGACGATCCGCTCAAGCTCGAGCGCCTCGATGATTTCGAGGGCAGCGACGAAGTCATCTCCACGTACACCGACGGTCCGTTCATCGACCTGTGTCGCGGACCGCACGTGCCGGATACGTCGTATCTCAAGCATTTCAAGCTGCTCACCACTGCGGGCGCCTACTGGCGCGGCGACGTGAAGCGCCAAATGCTGCAGCGCATCTATGCCACGGCCTTCTTCAAGAAGGATGAACTCGAGCAGCATTTGCACAATCTCGAGGAGGCGAAGAAGCGTGACCACCGCGTGCTCGGCAAGGCACTCGATCTCTTTCAGCTGTTTTCCGTTGCGCCCGGCGCCGTGTTCTGGACGCCCAAGGGTACGACGTTGTACAACACGCTCGAAGCATTCGTGCGCGAGCGTCAGCAGGAAGCGTTCAAGGAAATCAAGACGCCACTGCTGTACAACAAGGCCCTGTGGGAGCAGTCGGGGCATTGGGGCAAGTACAAGGAGAACATGTTCCTCGTCCTCGACAACGAGACGGGCGAGCACGACATGTCGCTCAAGCCGATGAACTGCCCGTCGCACCATCTGTATTTTGCGTCGAGCAAGCATTCGTACAGGGACCTGCCGATGCGCTACGTCACGTTCGACGTGCTGCACCGCAACGAGCTGTCGGGCGCGCTGTCGGGACTCACGCGCGTGCGGCAGTTCGCGCAAGACGACTGTCATGTGTATCTGCGTGAAGATCAGATCGCCGACGAAGTGAAGTTCCTGATGGACTTCATCCTCGGCTATTACGACACGTTCGGACTCACGGCGAAGCTCAAGTTCGCCACGCGTCCCGAGCAGCGTATCGGATCCGACGAGCTGTGGGATCGCGCCGAGGCCGCGCTGCGTGCCGCCCTCGACGGCACCGGGCGCGAGTACGAGCTGAAGGAAGGCGACGGGGCGTTCTACGGCCCCAAGATCGACTTCGACGTCATGGACAGCATCGGTCGCGCTTGGCAGCTGGGCACGATCCAATTGGATTACAACGCACCGGAGCGCTTCGATCTCACCTACACTGGTGACGACAACGCTCCGCATCGTCCGGTGGTGATCCACCGTGCCGTGAGCGGATCGTTCGAACGGTTCATCGCCATCCTCATCGAGCACTTCGCCGGTGTGTTCCCAGTGTGGCTGTCGCCCGAGCAGGTGCGCGTGATTCCGATCGCGATCGACTACAACGAGCACGCCGCGGCGCTGGTGGCCCGCATGAAGGCGGCGGGCATTCGCGCCACGCTCGACGCGCGAAACGAGACGCTCAACTATCGGGTACGCGAAGGCGAAGTGCAGAAGGTGCCGTACATGTGTGTGATCGGCCGTCGCGAGGCGGACGAAAACACGGTGGCGCTGCGTTCGCGCGGCGCCGGCAAGAAGCAGGACATCATGTCGGTCGACGCGTTCATCGCGCGCGTGCTGCATGAAATCGTCGACCGCACGCTGGCCATCCCGGCTGATGTCGTGGCCGCGGCGACGAACGCGGCCGCAGAAACGCCGGACCAGCTGGAGGCGACCACGTGACCCCCGAGGCGCTGCTCGACCTGTTCGTGCTGGCGCCTGTCGGCCTCGTGGAGGTGGACGAAGAGGGGCGCGTCGAGGTCGCCAATCTCGCGGCGCGCACGCTGCTCACGCCGTTCACGCGTGCGGGTTCGCTCGATGACCTGTTCGTGGCGTTGGGGGCGGTGGCTCCCGACCTCGCGGCTCGGGTGCGTGGGTTCGACGCACCGCGCGGGGTGATCGTCGACGCGCACGAACTGCTCGCCCCCGGTGAGCAGCGCGGTGTGCTGCTCTCGTTGGTGAAGGTCGCGCCGGGCCGCATCGTGGCCGTCGTGAATGACGCCGGTTCGCTGGCTGCGGCTCGTGGGCACTTGTCGCGCGCCGATCAACGGCTGCGTGCCATCGAGGGCGCTGTGCGCGACTACGCGATCTTCACGGTCGACGTCAATGGTGTCGTCGACTCGTGGAGTGAAGCGGCGGAACGCGTGCACCAGTGGCCGGCGGCCGCCGTGCTCGGACAGTCGATCACGCTGCTGCTGCCGTCGGACAGCGGCGGTGAGGCGTACGTGCACGACACGTTGGCGCTGGCGGCGCGCAATGGCTGGTGCGAGGAAGAAGGTCATCGTCAGCGACAGGACGGATCGCTGTTCTGGGCCAGCACCGTCGTCACGGCGCTGCGTGCCACCGACGGCGCCGCCAACGGCTTCTCGGTGGTCACTCACGATGTGTCGGAACGTCGCCGGCTCGAGGAGAGCCTGCGCGACGATGCCTCGAGCGCGACCGACTATCTCACCGGCGTCTCGGCCCGTCGCGCCTTCTTCGACGTGGCCTCGTCCGAGGTGGCGCGCGCGCGCCGCTACGGACAGCCGCTCTCGATGCTGCTGGTCGACCCCGACGGCTTCCGCGAGATCAATGAGCAGCACGGCGAAGCCTTCGGCAACGAATGGCTGCGTGCTATCGCGTGGGTATGCCGTCAGGAATCGCGTACCACCGACGTGGTCGGTCGCGTGGGCGGTGAAGCGTTCGCGGTGCTGTTGCCGAGCACGGAACTCTCGGGCGGCCTAGTGTTGGCCGAGCGTATCCGCGAGCGCATGCAGCGTCATGTGTTCAGCGGCGAGGTGCAGGGGGTGCGCTGTACGTTGTCGGTGGGGGTGGCCGAGGTGACGGACTCGGTCATAAGCGTGGACGGGCTGCTCACGGCCACGGGGACGGCGGTCCAGCGGGCCCAGCAGGCGGGCATGAATCTCGTGGTCGGGTACGACGACTAACCGCGCGCTGTTGGGCGCGGGAGGAGCGCGGGTGTGGCGCT
>Ga0105049_10001601_pt1 | contig 26763 bp, 30 predicted proteins | sample MAT06_FD_78087 | JGI IMG/M metagenome (GOLD analysis project Ga0105049, IMG submission 78087) | Freshwater microbial communities from Lake Fryxell liftoff mats and glacier meltwater in Antarctica - MAT-06 | ecosystem: Environmental > Aquatic > Freshwater > Ice > Liftoff microbial mat | place... | reverse complement strand
CTCTAATGCCGGTCGGCTTATGACTCTTATGGAATATTCTCCTTACTCTATGCGGGGCAAGCCGGAACTAACCATTAAAGACGCCAATAAGCCAAAAGACGGAGGGCTTGATAAGGATTATGTTTTCAGTTGGAGCAATGCGAAAATGGAAACCTTCACTTTGTTAATCCCTCATTTTTACGGAGGAAGCAGTTCGGAAAATGTACCCAAAAAAGGGGAAATAGCCAACTTTTTTGCATCCGTAAACCAAGGGGTTGAACAGTTTCCTTACTATTGGGGAGACCAGCCCTTCACGTCAGGCCCGGTTTATGCAGGGGCCATTGTCTGTTTCCTTTTCATACTCGGCCTTTTTATTGTGGATGGACGATATAAATGGTGGCTCCTTGCGGCGACTGTTTTTTCAATCGTTCTCACCTGGGGACGAAATTTTGAAGACTTTAATTACTTCCTTTTTGATACTCTGCCTGCCTACAACAAATTCCGGGCGGTGACGATGGCCATTTTCATCGCTCAGTTTTCAATGGCAACCCTGGCAGCATTAGCATTGGCCCGGTTGTTTGATTCGGCTTCCATTGAGAAACTGGATAAGAAACTTTATTATGCTCTGGGAATTGTTGGCGGTTTCTGTCTCATTTTCTGGCTTATGCCCGATATGGCAGGCGATTTTACCACGCCAAATGATAAGCAAATTACGGGAGCAGGATATCCGGCAGATGTAACCACACGCATTATGTCAGCCCTTTATCAGGACCGGGCCGATATGCTTAGCTCAGATGCTTTGAGGTCTCTTTTCCTCATTCTTCTGGCGGGTGGCCTGGTGTTCCTTATCGTGAGGGGTTGGATGAAACCTTTGTACGCAACTCTTTGTATTGCATTTTTAGGACTTGTCGATCTTTGGCAGGTGGATAAGCGCTACCTTAACAAAGACAATTTCCAAAAATCTTTCTGGAACGAACAATTCCAACCAACGGCAGCCGATCAGGCAATTCTGCAAAATCCGGGACTTAATAACCGGGTTCTTAATCTCAACAATCCATTCAACGAATCAAAAACTTCATACTACCACAAATCCATCGGTGGATACAGCCCGGTTAAGATCCGGAGATACCAGGATTTGATTGAGAATGATTTGACTACAGAAATTCAGGATGTTGGAAATCAATTGCGGACGGCTCAAAATGGAGAAGTTTCTTTTACTCTGGAGTTTCTTAAGCAGGAACGCATTCTGAATATGCTCAACACCAAATACATCAAAGCAAATGAAGAGGCGAACGGCGTTATAAACAACCCGTATGCTTTGGGAAATGCATGGTTTGTGAAGCAGGTTCAATTGGTAAAATCACCCGATCAGGAAATGGAAGCCACACGTACTTTTGATCCGGCGACCACAGCTTTGGTAGATGAAACCAAATTTAAAGTGAGCAAGACATCTTTTGCTGCTGGTGGACAGGCGAAGTTATTTGAGGCCAGGGGTAATCTCCTTAAATACAATGTTGAAAATGCCTCGGATGGCCTTCTCGTTTTCTCGGAAATCTACTATGCTGAAGGTTGGAAAGCGACCATTGACGGCAAAGATGCTCCTATAATACGGGCCAACTACGTACTTCGGGCGATGGAAGTACCATCCGGAAAACATGAAATAGTATTCAAATTTGAACCGCATTCCTTTTTTATCGGAAACAAAATTTCCTTATTCAGCTCCATTCTGGTGTTAGGTTTATTGGGCTTTACTACGTTCTGGAGCATTAAGAAAAAGGAGTTGTAGTTGACAGTTTAGAGTTGAATTCGCCAGTTAAAATTTGATGGTTAACGATTTACAGTTTTTGAATGGGTTCACTATCAATAGATTGATAACTTTGGAAGTGTAAATTATTTTGAACTCTATAGAATCAGTTAAAAGCCTTTGAAATGATTAGTTCCAGGGCTTTTATGACATCAAAGTTTTTTGGTCACTTAATTAATCACCAACCGATACCTTCTCTGCCTTGTGGTGAATTTTTAAGAGTTCCATTATTGCCGCAGATCCATACCATGGAAGCAATTCCATTTCTAAAGTTCCGGCTTGAATGGCGGGATCGGTTTCTGTAAGTTTCCTTGCCTCTTCAACAGAAGTAACATTGAAAATATAAATGTCTCTGGGACTTTCTTTATCAAGAAATGGTCCTGCTAAAAGCAATTTTCCTTCATTTGATAATCGGATAATATTTTGGAGATGTGCCATTTGAAGCTCAACTCTTTTGGTTGAATCCTGCAATTTCACTTTGCCCGATTTCAGAAAAGCCATCACATAACGTTTCATTCCATAGGAATAGGCACCCAGCTTTTTGGCCGGAACCGAATCATAAGGGATTTTTCGTTTTGAATTGGATTGGGCAAATAATTCTCTGGCGGATACAATGGCTATAAGAAAAAAACAGAAAATGGTTGTCTTCATTTTGGTAAGAATCGGGGAATAGATGGATGGAATCATGCCGCTAATCATGAAAAAGAAATGATTTTATCCAATTCAAACAGGACGTAAAGCATTTTTATTATTTTGCACGGTGTAAAATCAATATGCCAATGAAACGCACCTTCCTTTTCTTTCCAATCCTACTGATTTATCTGGCTCAACCCATCTTTTCTCAATCAGTAAAAGGCCTTGATCAGGCCGCAAAAGGAAACTCCGGCCGATCGACAGGAAACAGCGGATCTTCTTCCGGATATTCAGGTTCAGGTGGTGGAGACGTTGGCTCAAGTCTGAATGGTGTCTTATTTTTCTTTCAAACCTTTGTGTATATGGCTCAGGGATTTGCACTGTTAGGGAAAGAAGAAATACGGTTGGCAAAACGAAACAGAACAGAAAACAACCTTTTCTCTGCAGAAGCCAATATTCAGGGTGGATATGGCTTTACCGATTTTACAAAACTTCAGGCTCAAGGCCGTCTGCATCTGGGATGGCTTTCACTCGATTTACGACAAACCATTCTTAACGACCGAACTACCGAGTTTAAAACGCTGGATTTTATGGCCTGGTTTAATCTGGCCAACCACCGAAATTTCAAACTTAGAGCTGGGATGGGAAACATGAGCCTTCAAAATACGGGGGACTCTTATTTTTTATACGGAGCCGGAGTGGAAGTTTTGCCAACGGATAAAATCCGAATTGAATTATTTGGAACTCTTACACAACGATTTACCAGTAGTGAAATGCGTCCCAGACAAGACATAAACCTACGGGTGCATTATGATTTCTGGAAGAAAGGCTATGCCAAAGCTTCCTTTTTTGGAGGGGTTTCGAGTCAGAAATATTTCCAGGATCACACGCTTACCACGGTAGATGCCGGTGTAAATTTTATGCTTTCATTTCATCGGTTTAATACAACTCCCGTTCAGGAATAGGTTGTTTTGGTTTTGATGGGTAGTATGCGGCCGGGATAGACGCGGATACCCCGGAAGGAGGCAAGGCATTCGCCCTGGCGTGTGCCTGCCGACTGAGGAGTAGTAGCAAATAGCCCGAAATGCCGCCCAAATGAACCAGTGCTTGCAGAAAAAGTAAGCAAATATTCTAAAAACCGTAAATCACTGATAATCTTAACCCCCTTTCCACTGGAGACTTGTCCCAAACTTGCTTCGGGAGGTGTTTACATGGCGCCATGTCTTCAGACCCTTCTTTAGCAGTGGGCGATAGCTGGGGTGAGGTCAAAATGGTGGTTACAATTTTTATCTGATGTTTCTTGAAATCTGTAGGGCAATGATTTAGAACTATTTGATCAAACGCCTACCACCGCATCAAATTTGAGCCCCAGGTAAATCCTGAACCAAAAGCGGTGAGGCAAATCAACATTCCTTCTTTTACTCTGCCTTCCTTAAACGCTTCACTTAAAGCAATCGGAATAGACGCCGCTGTGGTATTGCCATATTTTTGAATGTTGGAAACCACCTTTTCGTCTGAAAGTCCGAGCTGATCTTTCACATAATTGGTGATCCTGAGATTGGCCTGGTGCGGAACCAACAAATCGAGATCTTCTTTTTGAAACCCGTTTTTTGCCAGGACCTCAAGCGTTACTTCCGGAAAACGCTGCACGGCATGTTTGAAAACCTGATTCCCATTCATAAAAGGACGGGTTTCTTCCGGATTCAGCACAAGATCGGCCATCTGCCGGAAAGGGCGACTGCTACCCGGATCTTTGAGGATGAGCTCTTCGGCGAACCTTCCATCGGAATAAAGTTTACTATCTATTATTCCTTTGGCTTGATTGGAAGTCCTTCGCATAAGAACAGCACCGGCTCCATCTCCAAATATAACGGCCATTCCCCTTCCTTCATTGCTGATATCCAGTGCAGAGGATTGAATTTCAGCACCTACCACCAAAACGTTCTGGTACATCCCGCTTTTGATGAACTGATCAGCTACCGAAACGGCGTACACAAAACCAGTGCATTGGTTGCGGATGTCCAAGGCAGGAATGGCTCCCAGACCCAGATCGCGTTGCAGTAAGACACCTGAACCAGGGAAATAATAATCCGGGGTTATGGTAGCAAATACAATAAAATCAACTTCATTTTTATCGACGCCTGCGTTTTCCAGAGCCATTTTACAGGCTTTTGCGGCCATGTTGGACACGGTGTCAATGCCTTGTTCAAACCAGCGACGTTCTTTTATGCCGGTTCTTTCGGTAATCCAGGCATCATTTGTATCCATTAAAGTGGAAAGATACTCGTTTGTAATTACCCGGTTTGGCACATAATGACCAATACCGGCCATGTAAGAATTGTACATAGACTGGTTTTGCGATTCAATTTAAGTGAGCAAAATAGCAGTTGATTCCGATGGATATACTATTTTCATCGGAATCATAGTTTTTAGCATCTCAGGTTTTTGTATTTTTGAAAAAAAAGAGATTCGTCTTCATGCTTCAATTTTTAAAATTCAGGCTTTTCATTGTGATTTTGCTCCTTGTTTGTGGAAGCAGAACAGCTGTTTCGCAAAGCTTTGAAGTGGTTGGCGTTGACACCATAAACCGAATTGATACGGCAGGTAAGAAGCAAGGACTTTGGAAATATTGGGATAACAACCTTTCACTGATTCTGGTTTGTTATTACGAAAACGACTCACCGGTTGGCAAGCAAACCTATTTTCAGAAAAACAAAACCATTCTCGAACTGGAACCTTCGAAAGGTAAAACCGATCTGGTCTGGCGCTATTTTGGCAGCGGGAAACTGGTGCAAGGAAAACTCAGAAAAAATACGAAAGGAAGGTTTGAATTCGTAAATGTGAAAGGGCAAAAGCTCAAAACCCCTGAAATCAGGATCCTCACCGATCTGATGGAGCAGGATGCGTCCTATCAGGGAGGGTATTACGAATTGTTCCGTTATTTTAAAGCACACATTAAATACCCAATAACACCGGAACAGGCGAAAAAGGAGGGAATTGTGGAAGTGTCATTTCAGATCCTCGAAAATGGCGAGATAGGAGAAGTTCGGCTTTTATCCGGTTTTGATGTAGAATGCAATGAGGCAACCCTGGCTTGTGTTAAATCGATGCCCCGATGGAGGCCAGCCACTAAAATGGGTTACGCTTTTGAGACCCTGGTGAAAGTGCCTGTGCAGTTTAAGCAGCTGTAAAGGTTTTCCTTCAATTTATATTTAACTCTCTGCTTTCTTCTTTCGCAGGACCATTCATTCCGAATCTGGCTTAGTTTTGCACCCATTCTATTTTTCTGCATGATTAATCCTGTTCTTATTTTCGGTGCCGGCCCATTGGGAAAGCTGGCTTTTGATGTTTTCATATCCAATGGTGTGGTGGTGTATGGTTTTCTGGATGACAATACAGCACTTCAAAATAAAGAAATAGGCGATGTTTTGATTTTGGGATCCACCGAAGACGATGGCTTTTTGAAATTGATCGGGAAGAAATGCGATGCCTTTATCGCTGCCGGTACAAACAAAGAAAGAACCTACCTCACTGAAATGATTAAAGAACGCCGCCATCTAATGCCGGTGAACGCCATTCATAAAGATTCCAGCATTTCACAGCATGCGGTAATTGGTCATGGTAATTTAGTATGTGCCGGTTCCAGGATTTCTTCTTTTGTAACGATTGGCAATGCTTGTGTTCTCCATCCAAATGTGGTATTGGAATCCGAATCCAAATTGGGCGACCAGGTAAACATTGGTGCCGGAACCGTAATTGGTGCCGGTGTCGAAATTGGCAATGGTGCTTTTATTGGTGCCGGAGCCACGGTGATCGAAGGAATTAAAATCGGAAAAAATGCCTCTGTTGGAGCTGGTTCAGTTGTTTTAGCCGATGTACCCGCTAGTGCGAAAGTTTTTGGCTATCCGGCCAAAGCGGTTTAAAGAAGTTCTCTATTTGGTTGGGATCCATTCCAAAGGAAACGTCTGATGGGTGTTTCCATTTAATACCCGTATATTATACAAGCCTGGTTTTAAAGAAGCTGGAGGCCGGATCAGAAAAGAGCCATTCCCCATATTCTGTTTTTCGTAAAGAGGAAAAGTTTTGCCTTTCAAATCTATTATTTCAATGGAAAAGGGCTTGTTTCTAAAAGCGGGATCCAGAACTTTAATTGTAAATTCTGATTTGGCCGGGTTTGGAAACAAAGCGTACCCACGGGTTGGAATTGAGCCTTTTACAGCATCTGCAATGCCGGGAAGCAGATGAAGTACGACAGAATCTCCAGGAGAAAGATCAAACTGAATAGTATCTGCTTCAACCAAGATGTTCGTTGCACCATGGATGGCTAAAACAGAATCCACGACAGGGAATCCAGTGAATTGTGCATACTTACCCATTCGGATTGTTAGTGGTTCTTTATACCACGTGCCCGAAAGCGTGTCTTTCAATTTGAAAACATGGTATTCGGCAATTAATGGATTGTTTGGATCCGGATAGATGCGTTTGGTTACCAGTTTTGGCTCTGCCCTTCGTTCGGTGTGGTATTGAATGGCTTTGCCGAATGTGGTACCATAGTTTGGGCTTTCGGCTTACCATACTATCCAAATGTTCTTTAAAAGTCGCATTTGGCAGGTCGTTAAAGCCACCCGTTTCAATTCCATGGTAGAGACTTGTAAAAACACCCCCTGCCAGAATGGTATTATCCAGAATGCCAGAAAGCTGAGCAGCGGTTGGAAGATTTCCAGGTCCCATTACATACGTACCCCATTGCATGTAAAATGCGTTGTAAAATGGATTGGTGAAATCGTTGTAGCCCGTAAATCCGTTGGCTCCGACACCTGCAGAACGGCCACCGTAATAATATTTCCGGGCAAGTCTGCGGATTCGTTTGTCCTGAACCGAACTGCCACCTCCTTTTCCAAAAGGGTAGGCAATGGTCATTTTCCATCCTTGCGGATAGTACCTCTTTCTCAAAGTATCATACGCATCTCTCAATTCCGTTTCAATGGTTGCCGAGTCTGAATTGGTCATATTAACATGAGTCTTTGAATGACTGGCAATTTCATGCCCATGGTTAAAAGCAGAATCCACTTTTACCCACTTTACAAATCCGCATTGGCTGCCACCTGTGATAATGAAAAAAGTGGCCTTCAGATTGCGTTGATTGAGTTCTGGCAATGCATAGTCGAATTGACCTGGACAATTGTCGTCAAATGTGATGCAAGCCGCTGCTTTTTTATTTGCAGACCAAGGAGTAACCAGGTATCTGCCTTCTAAACTGATTTGTGAAAAGACGGAAAACTGACAAAAAAAAGACAGAACAATAAGAATTATACGTTTCATGATGTTTTGGTAGTTTGCAAAATTAGAGTTTGCAGCCACGACTCAAAAACATAATTTCCAATCCAAAACATTAAAGCTTTGCGGGGTCGATCAGCCAGAATTCAAGTTTATCAGAGGCAGATGAAAATCTTTTTTGAACAGCAGTTTCCAGAAAAGCTAACCGCGATTTATCGTAATCCGCATCAATCCAAAGATATCGGATTCCTTTTTCCTTAAGAAAAGACTTTTTACAATCCTCCAGGTTTTTTGCAGGATCAAATCCGGTTTTGGAAAGGCAATATTTATGGAAAGGATACTGCTCTACATGCCATTGGATGTTTTTTCCGAGCCAACTTTCATCCTCGAACATGGTCACCGGCGTAGAGATAGCAGACGACCATGTAAACATCAAAGGAAATCCGGTTTTGATGTGCAGAGGAAAAGGACTGTATCTTCTGGAAGAGAAATAGGCGGAGTATTTATCACCGGAGATGGGTTTGATTTGGGCTTTAATTTGAGAATAAAAGCTTTTATCAAAATACAAAACCCGTTGAAAACGAAAAGTTTGGAAAGTAATGAATAGTAAAATTACAGTACCAATAATCCACTTATACCGATCCAGTTTGATCAATGAAAGCAGACCCTGATCGTCCGGGTCGTGATTAAAAATCAAAAAGGCGATGATGAAAAAACAGGAACAGGCGAATAATGTATAGATCTGCTCAAAATCCATAAAACCCGTCACTGAATACCCAACGGCTCCAACAAAGCATAAACCGATTGCAAGGAGAAATCCCTGATATAATGCCATGGGAATAATTCTGAACCGTCTATCAATTCGATAGAGAATGATAAAAAAGATCAGAACTTCGGGAACAGCCGACCATTCAGACATTTCAGGTAAGAAATGCAGTACCAATTTTGAAACAGCCTTAGCAATAATAAATGGCATCACTAATACTATGTATTGCCTGTTCACAAGGAGTGCGGCCAGCTGCAGAAACGCCACCCAATACAAAAAGCCAAGGTTGAAAAAGGCTTCCCGCAGGTAGTTAAAAAAGGTAAGCGTTGCAATCGAAATAGAAAATGGCAACAAAACCGGTCCACCCGCATTGGATCCTTTTCCTATGAACATCAGGAATAGAAATCCGGCTCCGAAAACAAAATATCCCAACATCACCGGAAGTGAAAAAGCCAGCCGGAAGTTTTTTATATGGATCATAAAATAAATTCCAACCCCAATAGCCAAAACCACTGCCAAAAGAATATTCACTTGGGGAAGCATTAAAAGGAACGCAAGGATTGCCTGAGGATGGCCTTTCAGCCTATATAAAAATAAGAAAAAAGGAATGATTAGTGATATCTTTATTCCGCACAGATCCAGTACGTTATAAAAAAAATAATCACTGAAAAATAAAAGTTTGGAATTGGAAAAACAGAGGGCAATCAGAAGTGCCAGTGTAAAATATATTGGTCTTTGGTTTTTGGTGGAGTTGGATGCCAGTCCGAAAGAAATCAATACAAAAAGGAAAACAGGAAGCAGGAAACAAAAAGTCCATAGTTCTGTAACTGAGAAAATCCTGGAAAGTCCGGTAGCAGCCCATAAATCAGTAAAATGATATAGGTTTATCCTACCCTTTTCCGGAAAGAAAACCGCTGCATCGGCAAAGGAGACCTCAGAACCGGAATGAAACATTCCAAACGAAGAACTGGCGTAATTGACAATGTCGATAAAGGGGTAAAAATCAATATTTTGAAGATCTTTTGAATAGGATCGAAGGAAATACCAACTGGAAAACAAGAGCATGGCCATCGGAAGTAAAAGCATGAGCGGTTTTTCCTCTGAAGGCTGTTTTATTATTTTATTATCCGGTAGAAGATAGATAATGGCGAAAGGAATGAGGTTTAGAATCTGCATCGTTAGTCCTTTGGCTACCCAAATAGCTACCAGACTTTCAAAGATGAAGAACCCCAGGATCAGAGAGAAAAAGAGGCGGGTTACAATTCCCTGGAATGTGGTTTTCCGTTCCAGAAGAAGTGCAGGGAAATAGCCTGCCATTCCAATTCCCAGTACGGAAAGAAGATTATAAATTACGATTTGAATCAACATAACCCATGATCAATTCTTAAGAGCCTCAATTTTCGCCAAAATGAAAGAAAATGAACTAAACAAAAAAACCCGATGTTATAACAACGGGCTTCTTTTGCTTTGTTAAATGCGAAACGGATCAGGCGCCTTTTTTCTTTGCGAACGCTTTCTCTTTCATCTCCTCCTTCATTGCCTGAAATTTGGCAAATTGTTCCAGAGTCAATACCCCTTTCAGATTGTTAAAATAGGCATCATTGATGCCTTTAATTTTGGTAGCAAATTCTTTTTTTCCAGCAGTTGCCACACTTTTTGCTTCTTCATTTTGTTTGAAGCGATCCAGATTTATTGCTTTAACACGTTCTTGCTGACTTGCATCGAGCGTAAGCTCTTTTGTCATTCTTTTAGTAAACCTCTCTGCACGTTCTACCGGAGATTTCTTTGTTTTTGCTGTTGCTACTTCTTCCTGCGCAAATGCACCTGCCGCAGTAATTAATAGGGCAAAGGCGAAAATCATGAATTTTTTCATATGGATATCTTAATTTTTTTCTGAGAATGGCGGCAAGAAAGAAAGGTTTAATGAGCTATGAAAATTTTATTAATGGATGTTTAAATTTGGAATCAGAGTAAACAAGAGGAATAACATGCATGCCTTTTATTCAGTCGATTTGTCTAATGCTCTGAATATGGCTTTCTTTGCGACTCACTATTACAGGAATTGTTCTGAATTCGTTCAGATCTGACGATTATGAAAAAGATTGCGATTTTTACCTCGGGTGGAGATTCACCGGGTATGAACGCTTGTGTACGTGCCTCTGTTAGAGCGGCAGTATATTATGGCATAGAGATTTACGGGATACGGAGAGGTTATACTGGGATGATCAAAGGGGACATTGTGAAGCTGGATTCAAAAGCAGTGAGCAATACCGTCCAAAGAGGAGGAACCATCCTCAAATCTGCCCGAAGCGAAGAATTTCGTACCCCTGAGGGAAGAAAAAAAGCATATGAACAAATTGTTTCTTTGGGAATTGAAGGTTTGGTGGCCATTGGGGGCAACGGTACTTTTACAGGAGCAGACATTTTTTTCAATGAATATGGTATCCCAACGGTGGGTGCTCCCGGAACCATCGACAATGATTTGTACGGAACCGATTACACCATTGGGTTTGATACGGCTGTAAATACCGCCCTTGATGCGATTGATAAAATCCGTGATACGGCAGATTCTCACGACCGGATATTTTTTATTGAAGTGATGGGAAGAGATTCCGGGTACATTGCTATTCAATCCGGAATCGGTGGTGGCGCAGAGTTGGTTATGGTGCCGGAAACAAACAGTTCGATTGAAGAAGTGATTGAAACCTTAAAAGGTGGATGGAATCGCTCCAAAACTTCTTCGATCATTGTGGTTGCAGAAGGAGATGAAGAAGGCGGAGCTCTTGCTGTTGCAAATCGCGTAAAGAAACACGTTCCTTATGCGGATATTAAAGTAACAACGCTTGGCCATATTCAACGCGGAGGAGCTCCTTCGGCTTTTGATCGGATATTGAGTTCCCGGCTTGGAGTGGCTGCGGTCGAAGGATTAATGGAAGGCAGGAAAAATGTAATGGCAGGTATTGTGAACAATGAAGTTGTGTTTACTCCATTCAAAGAAACGATTACCATGCGAAAGCCCATTCATCCTGATCTAATCCGCCTGGTAGATATTTTAAGTGTCTGAAAAATAAATTATTTTATGGGATTTGTACCTTTTTTCGTCGTCATTTCCGGCGTCATTTTTTTGGTGATTGCCCTTAATTACCACACATTCCGAAATTATAAAGCTGTTATTCAGGACCTGATTTCCAGGATTCAGGAAATGAAGAAGAAAGTTCGTTCTGAAGTGGATGAGCTTGAAACCCTTTCGGTTCCCGAATTGGAAGATTTTTGTGAAAATTTGTGTAGGTACCTGTCAGGAAAAATGGACAGCCAAACCCTCGAAGGAAAAATGGATGCCATCAACCTTGCTTTTGAAAGACTCTATAGTGAATCAGAATCAAAACACATTCAGGATGAATTATTGAAGAGCATTAACAGCACTGTTCATAAAATTGCGACACTTCACAAACAACTCAAAGAGAACCAACAAGCATACGAAAAGCTGCTGGCCGAAAAGCCCTACAGCTTTATTGGCAAAATGCTTCATTTCGAATCCATTCAGCTTCCCTGGGAGAAAGATTCATCCCCGGTAATCTCTGCCTGATTCTGAAGGTTTAGCCAACGAATCTCCTGATCTTTTTTGAACCAGGTGAGCTGCCTCTTGGCGTAGTTCCTGGAATGCTGTTTAATTTTATCAATCGCAAAATCAAGGTTGCATTTCCCTTCCATCACATCAAATAATTCCTGATATCCTACCGTTTGCAAAGCATTCAGGTGCCTGTATGGAAACAAGTTTAATGCTTCATTCCATAAGCCATCTGCCATCATAGCATCCACCCGGCTGTTGATGCGTAGGTACAAAACCTCCCTTTGGATTTCGGGTGCCACTTTTTCAACCACCCAGTCGTGTGGCCATTCTTCTATTTGTTTTGCTGGCTTCCCTGCCATCACCCATTCCAATGCTCTTTGCACTCTCCGTGGATTCGTCAGGTCGGTTTTTGCCGCTAATTCCGGATCGTTCTTCAAAAGTTTGAAAACCAAAGCGGACAAACCATCTACAGCAAAAAGTGAATTAACCTCTTCTCTGATAGATTCAGAAAAAGGAAGGCGATCCATGCCTTCGAGTAAACTTCGTATATACAAACCGGTTCCGCCACAAATTACCAAAGTAGAATGGGTTTGAAAATAGGTTTCAATGAATTGACGGGCTTTAGCAACAAATTTTCCTGCTGAAAAATCCTCCAGAACCGATTCGGATGCAATAAAATGATGAGGGACAGCTGAAAGTTCTTCTTCGCTGGGACGGGCAACGCCAATATTTAACTCTTTAAAAACCTGTCTGGAGTCAGCAGATAGAATTTCCGCATTCCATATTTTAGCCAGGGCAATGGCCAGACGTGTTTTTCCTGAAGCAGTTGGACCACAAACAACCCAAACTTTTTTCATGGCATAAAAAAACCCTGACGAAGCAGGGCTGTATGAAGATGCAAAACCAACTTATAGTTTCTCTAGTGAATCCTGCGTAAGTGGCTTGTTGATGTATTTCTTCACGTACTGACTTTTCTTCGCTTTGCTTAAATCCTGAGGATTGATGGAAGAAGTCAACATGATGATGGAAATGCTGTTTTTGATGTAATCCGAAAGCTTATCGAATTCATCAAGAAATTGAAATCCATCCATCAATGGCATATCGATATCGAGGAATATAACTTCTGGCAAGCCAACTCCATCGGTAGAAAGCTTTTCAATATTTTTCAAAAACTCTAACGCACCTTTCGCTCCGGTGTGCATAAATATTGTTTCTGCAATGTTGGAAGCCTCCAGCATCTTTTGATTGATGAGATTATCGATCTCATTGTCGTCTATGAGCATGACGGCTTTGTACTTCTTCTTGCCTTCCATTTTGTCGTAAGTGAATAAATGATTTCGTAATGAAGGTCCAATTTTAGGAAGAATTGTGCAACCATCAAATTTTTGCGATGAATCCCTGCTATTATTATGAGTATTCTTTTGGTTCTCTGATTTTTCTATTTGTAAAAAAACAATACACGGTCACTTAAGTTTGCCCAAACAAGGTATTTTTTTTTGATATTTGCCCGCACTGAAAGTGTCTTGACAACGACCACACATGGAAAATGCTTCCCTCACAGAAAATGAAATGAAAGCGTTGGTTTCCCTCCTTGGGGATACCGACCCGGAAGTTCTTTTGCATGTGGAACAAAAAATAATTTCTTTGGGAGACAGCATAATTCCGGTTCTGGAGAAAGAATGGGAAGAAAGCTTTGATCCGGATTCACAAAAACGTATTGAGGAAATTATCCACGCCCTTCAGTTTGACAATTTAAAACGAAGGCTGTCCAGCTGGAAAGAAGCCGGTAGCGAAGATTTGCTGGAAGGTTTGTGGCTCATTGCCACCTACCAATATCCCGATCTTGAATTCACTAAAATAAAGGATCTGGTTCAACAGATTTACTATGAAACCTGGCTGGAATTTAAGCCCGATATCGTTCCGTTAGATCAGATTAAAATCATCAACTCAGTTGTCTTCAATAAGTTAAAGTTTTCACCGAATACAAAGAACTTCCATTCCATTGGAAATTCGATGATCAACATTGTGCTGGAAACCCGGAAAGGAAACCCGATTTCTTTATGCTGCCTTTATATGTTGGTGGCACAACGAATGAAGCTGCCCATTTACGGGGTTAATCTCCCCAATCTTTTTATTCTCACTTATAAACAAGGTCGGCATCAGTTTTACATCAATGTATTTAATAAGGGTTTGGTGTTTAGCAAACAGGACATTGACAATTATTTGCAGAACCTTCAACTAAAACCGAACGATATTTTTTACCAGCCCTGCAGCCATTTGGATATTCTGCGCAGAGTGATGCGCAATATGATTGTGGCATTTGAAAAAACAGGTGAATCGGAGAGAGAGCAGGAAATCAGAGAATTGCTTGAGGTGTTAACGGACGAAGACGATCCCTATGGTTCTTTATAAAAAAGTATTGCTTGGATTTATTTTGGTCGTCTTCATTTCCAGCTCCTGCCAGAAAAATACCTACCCATGTCCGGATATTCATGGAGGAACGGAAGTGGTAAAAGCGGAAGATCTTAAGAAAAACGAACCCAAAACCGATGAGAATGGCCGCCTGGTCAATAAACCTTATTCTCATCCGGGGATGAAAAAGAAGAGACGATAAATTCTTCCTCGATAAATCAATCCAGATTTTTCCAGAAAGGTTGCCTTCGCAGCCGCTTACAGATTTGGTAATAGGCATAACCAAACGTCACTCCGATTAATCCCAACAAAGAACCAGGCACAAGAAACAGCAGAGCAATGTGAATGTATAAATCCTCCCCTGCAACCAGTGGTCCGGGTTCCAGAGCAAGTCGGATGAAATCTTTCACTACCAGAATGGAAACAATCAATAATCCAATCAACATCACCTTTGCTATGGGTGGAATTTCTTTCCAGATCGTTCCGAAACCAATTGTTTGAACCGATCCGGCAATAGGGACTTCTTCCTTTGTTTTCATAACAAACCAAACTATTGTTTTTGCACGATTGTTCCGGAATTTGTAGAATCCATCCTGACAAAAATCCGAACTTTAACTCAGTTTAAGCAATTGAGAGATTTCTTTTTCACTTTCACCAGATTCGTTGCTCTCCCGGAGAAACGGAGGACGGGGTTTGTAACACAGAAAATCAAAAAGATACTTCGTAATCCAAAAACCTGATGCGTATCTGCGTTTAAAAATCCTGCCGGTCCAGTGCCATTGTCATACAACGTGGACCGCCCAACCCTCTTGATAATTCGGAGGATGGAATCACATTCACTTCTACACCAGCCTCACGGAGTGCCCGGTTGGTATGTCGGTTTCGATTGTAGCTGATCACTCTTCTTGGCCCGATCGCAAATACATTGGCTCCATCAAACCATTGCTCACGACTTGCATAGTCCGGATTCCCGTCGCCAGTGTGGATAATTTCCAAATAATCAATTTCCTTTTTGAGTACCTCCAGGATGCTTTCTTTCAATACCTCGGTGGATAGAATGGTATTGCCATTTTCGTCTACACCTTCTTTGCGGTGAACGCGGGTTTCCATTACGGCTTTCATCGCATCGGGATAGGTAACCACCAGATTTTCATCGATAATGGTAAATACGGTGTCCAGATGCATGAAATTTCTTTTTTTCGGAAGAAGCACTTCATAAACCCTTTCTACTTCGCCCGATTTCAAAACTTCTTTCGCTACTTCCAGAATGGCTTCCGGATCGGTGCGTTCCGAATTTCCTATGGCCAGAGCTTTGGATGAAAGTACAATCACATCTCCTCCTTCGATGTCCGGATGCTTTTCGGTAAGCGCTTCTTCGATGGTATCTTTTGGATAGATGAGGTTGAAGTTTTCCTTGAAAAGAGGGTGATTTTCAAAAATCATCCGCATGATGAAGGACTCTCTGTTTCGGATCGTGTTTTTCATCTGGCAGGAAATCACCCCTGTCTGAACCACGGCTGCCGGATCCCGCATAAAATAGGAATTCGGACTTGGGGTGATTACGAAGGCATGTTCGCCCAATTTATCCAATGATTTATGGCTGAGTTTACGTTTCAGTTCACTCACTTTAACCCCGGCAATTAACGCATTGGCGCATTCCATGGTAGAAAACCGACCGATAATGTCTTCAGCCAGGTGTTCTAGTTTGTGGGGTTTCAAGGCAATCTGAAAAGCACTGATCAGCAGGTTGTCGTCGATCAACGATTCGATCAGCAAGTCTAGAAGTCGGTAAACAGTAGCGCCGGTTGCCCCTTTAATAAGGCTTCGGAATTCATCGTGTTCCCGCTGCATGATTTCCAGATAAGGCATGTCTTCAAACAGGTATTCGGAAATGTTGTAGGGTGTGAGACGGTCTATTTCGCGACCGGGTCTGTGCATAAGGACAGCTTTGAGTGTTCCGAATTCTGAGTTCAGACGTAATTTCATAAAGAATTGATTTGGTGAAAACTAAGGTAATTAAGGGGCAAAGATAGGATTTTAAAGCCAACCAGATTTTGGGGGAGATGAATAAATGCTTTCCAATGCTTTTTGGAAGGTGTTTGGGGAAGGAGACTAACTCGTTTTACCAATTTGGATTATGGGTTTCAATTCCCATTCAAAAGCAAATTTCTTATATTTGGGTTTATGAAAAAGAAAATATGACCGTACTTCTTCAATATAGTTAACTTCTGGTTCCTTGCGTTGCAATCCGATGTTAAAGTAAATAACAATGAACCGGAATGATTTCATTAGAACACATTTTGCTTCCAAACTGCCTCAAGTGGACTATTAAAAATAAACTTTTCAATAATTTATCAATCCCTTTCCAGCTTGTTTTAACGTTTTGAATCCCATCTCTTACAAAAGAAAAAATGCAAGCAATAGGTATAATGCATGAAATTCGACAACTCACACTCGCTAAAAAGTTTTACGTAGTTAAAGAAACGATAAAGTCTATAAAACAGGATGAGTTAAATTCCCAGTTGGAATTTGCGGCCAATGAACTGTGCATGGAGTACGCAAATGATAAAGAGTAGACTGCATTCACCAACTTAGATTTTGAAAGCTTTTATGAGGCAAAGTGAAATTTGGTTGATTGACCTTGATCCGACAAAAGGTGCTGAATTACAGAAAAGAAGACCTGCCATTATTGTGAATGATGATCGATTGGGCAAGCTGCCGTTAAAAGTAATTGTACCAATAACCAATTGGAAAGATCGTTATGAAATTGCCCCTTGGATGGTAAAGATTGAACCGATTTCAACCAATGGGCTTACTAAAATTTCGACAGCTGATTGTTTTCAGATTCGGTCTCTTTCACAGGAAAGATTGGTCAAAAAGCTAGGCTTTGTTGATAGCACCACATTTCAGGAAATTAAAGATGCTATTTCTAAAGTATTGGATTTGTAAAAAAGCACCCCGATTTTAAAGAGACTTTTGCTGAATTCCTTAAAGGAATATTGGTTCCTCAATCTATTCTTGAACTTGCCCCACTCCTGCAGCTGAATTCTCAAGACTGGAAGTAACAATGCTTTGAATGATTTCATCCACGGTTTCTTTGAGCTCGGAACCCACTTTTTCATATTCTCCAGGAAACTCATCCTTCATAAACCACATGAGTACATACCAATAGGGTCGGGCGTATTTCATGAGTTCGAGTTCTGGTTTTTTGAACTGGTTGAAGAGGAAGTGGTATTGTTGACTAGCGAACATGTTACGTATTAAGGCATCTATTTGAATAGGGTTATTAACATATTCTTTGTCTGAAAAAGCCTCCTCTGCCACTTCTAACACTCTTCTTAAATTAAGGCGCCCGGCATAAAATCCCATCAAACATAAATAGGCCGATGATCCATCTAAATCCTTGGCATTCAAAAAGTATTTTTCTGCTTTTTCAGAATCATCCATTTTAAGCCAATATAGCGTTGCCAATTGGGTCATTGCTGAGGTATTTCCCAACTCAACTCCTTGCAAATAGAGATCTTCAGCCATATTAAGATTGCCAAAAACATTTTCATATAAACCTCCTAGTTGAATGGCTGCATATTCATTTCCCTTTTTTATCGCCTTTTCATACCAAATTCTTGCTTGCTCCGGGTTTTTGAAACCAAGTTCATAAAGAAAACCTAAATTGAACAATGCTTCGTTGCTGTCCAATTCAATTGCTTTTTCGTAAGCTGACTTTGCTTGCTCATAGTTTTTTAAAACTATCTGGGAGAACCAACCAAGATTTATGAAGCTAGATGGTTCATTGTCATTTGTTGCCTTAATGAAATAATATTCTGCTCTTTTCAGCTGGTTTCTTCTGACATAATAGTGAGCAAGTGCAGTTGTACCTATCGAATTTTCATTTTCATCAAGACTTTTCCATATTTGGATGCTTCTTAAAGGATCGACATTTTCCAGAGCGTATCCAAGCCAAATACTAGCCTGATCTATTGATTTTGAATGCCCAATTTCAAGTATAGGAGTGAGCAATTGTAATCTATATGGGTCTTGCCGTTTGTAACCACAATGGTTAATGAGATCTTTTATGATAAACCGAAGACTGGAAATATCCAATTCAGAAACCGGGCCTTCAATTCTCAAACGCTCTTTGGCAAGTAGCTGTTCCCTAAGTTTCATAACTAATGAATTTAGTACTTTCTCTTTTTGCTTGCCAATTTGTTCTGCTGCCTTTAATTCATTTTTTTTAATCAAGAAGCTCTCTGTACTTTCCATCAGTACAAGTTTATCTTCTGGATCTCCCGAAGTATGATACAATGCCAAAGACTTTAGATATGCAGCTTTCGGTGAAAAACCAGAAGTTTTTAGAGCATCTATTTGATATCCAATTTGTTGCTTCAACTCATCGGTGTCACACCACATTTCCAAAAATTTCACCAACCACAGCACTTCGTCTTTATGAAACTTCTTCCCATAACGCATCAGGTACCAGATGTTGAAAAATCTCTCCCGAATCCGGTAGCTTTTAATTTTACCCTGACCGGATAGACTTTCAATCAATTGATTGTCTTCCATCAATTTCAACTGTGCAGAAATCTGGTTGCTCTTTAGATCCTGTCGGTATAGTTTGCTTTGCTCCAGAAGCTGTTTGGAAGTTATGGGCTCCCAGGCTTTGGCAAGCGTATCCATAATTTTTTGCTGCTGAGGTTTCAGCTCATCCATCCGGTGTTTGTACAAAGAATTAACCTCATCCAAAAGCAATTGCAAGGTTTCGAAAGTGGTTCCCGATTGATGGTCCATAAATAACCCAAACAATAGAGCCATGGTTCTTGGGACGCCACCGGTAAAACGTCGGAGCACTTCCATTTTTCCCATTTGGGCTTTGATGAGGTTTTCTACCTCTGTTTCTTTAGCAAACCTTTTTCCCAAAATCCGGAGAAGGTCCAAAGATTGTTCCTTGGTAATGGGCTTTAAATTTACAGTTTGAAAAAACTCATAAAAGGCTTTATCATAGGTAAAATTGTGCTCAAGTACATATGAGGAGGCACCCAAAAGCTGTATTTCAGAATGGGTAAGCAAAATTTGCCTAAGCCTGTGTGTTTCTAATTCGCTAAATTTTTGGAAGAGGTCACCCAGATTGTCAATCATCACCAACACTCTTTTCTTTTTATTGTTCAGGGCCTTGATTAAAATATTGGCCGCTTTTTCTTCAAAATCTGACTCTCTTTCATGTTGGGCGATGTTTGCATTGATGTTTTCAAATTCGTTAAAATGTGTTTCCAGATAATCAGCAATACTTTCCCACAAATCTCCCAGACTTGACATGTGGTATTGTTCTTCGCTGAATTTGATGGGAAGAAGCCATTCTGAAAGTTCCGGATCATCTTCAATGGCATATTTCAACCGAAGCAGGAGTGTTGTTTTACCCATTCCCCTTTGACCTTGGACCAGAATGTGCTGAGGTGGGTGGTTTAAATTGCTCGTTTTAAGTGTATTCCAAATAGAATCAAGCTCCTGGTTTCGAATGACAAATTCCTGGATAATCTCCTCCTTACTCTTTTGGTCTGGGTTATAAAGTAAAATTTTGCTTGCCATTATTTCCACCAGTTTTCTAAAATGATTGAATAGAAAGTGATTCTATCTTGGTTTTCTGCCAGATATCCATCGTGAAATAAAGTATCCAGGATGTCGTCCAATCCATCTCTTAATCCTTCACCTTCTGCCAGATTGAGAATTTCGTTTCTATGAAGTCCGCTGGACTCTTTTATTTGGAGCAGTAGTTTCAAGACAAACCGTTTTTCATTTTCTTCAAATATTTTGCTTAGTCTTCCTTTATAGTGCTGAAGCTGATTGTTACCTATGGCTATCATATTCGCAAAGGCTTTTTCTATCAGGATGTCATGTGTATTTTCTTCTTCCAGATTTCCCAATTCATTCACAATAAGCTGGATATTGTTTGGAAAATACCGTCCAATTTTCTGCAGTATAAGATCCGATTCTCTGTCAGAGGGTTCTCGTTTCAGCCTGAACAAGTAAATAAGTCGGACTAGTTCTCTTGCATCGGTCTCGTTTAAAGGCCCAACGGGAATTTCCAAAAGATCGTTCACTCTATCTGTGGCCTCCAATCGTTTGGCTACATTCATTAGCCCTATTGAGCCTGTATAAACGTATCTGATCTTATGTTGATAGTTCGGATTTTGTCGAAGTTCCCTGTTTTGATTCAGAAAAAATGCTGCGGCATCCTTCCCTTCTTTTTTGAGGATATGTTCAAGCGTTACTGGAAACTCGTCGAGAAGTAGTACGATTCGTTTCTCTCCCAGATTGACCTCTTTCAGAAATTGCTTAAGCTGATCAAAGTAGGATACTTTGTCTGACTGCCTCATATCAATGCTGGTTCCGGCTATTTTAAAGCCTGCAATTCTTTCGCTCCATCCTTTAAAAAATTGCGTTGCTTCTTTGCTAAATTTTCCAAATTGATCAAGATTATCCAGGTTAAATATCTCTGAAAGAACTTGTTGAAAAAACTTCTCTCCATTGTCAATCCCTTCTGTATTGATATAAACTGCATAAAATCTTTCATCCGGGTTGTCAACCAAATTAAGAATAACCGAACTTTTACCGACCCTTCTTGGTGATGAGATTAAAATGTTCTGGTTTAGCTCCAATGCTTCCAGAATGGCTCTTCTTATTTTTGGGCGTGGGAAAAACTGATCCTTTCTGGCAGCATTTCCTATGATGGGTTTAAATGAATTCATTGCAAATATTTTTTTGCAAAAGTATTTCGCAATTTTTTATTTGCCAAAGTATTTCGCAAATATTTTTTTGCAACCTGACGACTTTGCAACCTGGGTTTCCCACCCAAATGGAACTATCAAAATTTCCCTCGCTAAGATCTGCATTCCTTTCCAAACTTGAAACTCGAATCCGTTCAATAAATAACTTTCAACCAGGCTCTAAAACACCACATATCTCTCCCAAAACCCACAACCCATAACCACAAATCGCTAACCACTAACCACAAATCATAACGCACTCCCCGACTTCGGTTCGCATTTTTCTTTCCAGCGTTCCCTTAGTTTTTCGCGGTCTTCTTCGCTCAGATTTTGAAACTTTTCCTGAAAACCAGGTTTTCCGTAATAACCTCCACGGGCAGGCCCCATCCGGAAACTGCCAAATAAAATCCGGCAAATAATCAGCAATCCCAAAGCTTGTCCATACGTCACAACCGGAAACCGGAAAAGATCCGGCAAAATGGCATTCCAAAGCAGCATCAGAATGCCTGCCATGGCCAGACCCATTGCCAGAAAAAGGATTGGAAAGAATATTCTTTTGCTGAAAGGAGGGCGTTGGTTCATGGCATTAGGACTTGATTTCCTGGTATAAATATGCGACTCTTTTTTTCAAATGTTTCACGGCATAGCCTTTCCGGCTGATTATCGTCTTGAGATTTTCACCGGTTTCATTGGCGATTTCCTGCAGGGTTTTGTCTTCGATTTCATTCATTATGAACACTTCCCGCTGATTTTGAGGTAGTTCGGCCAGTGCACTGTTGAGTTCGTTCCAGAACGCTTCCTTAAACAAAGCCATATCTGGATCGGAATCGTCGATGAGTAAAATTTCCCGGAGATCCAGGGTTCCATCCTCCGTTTCCTTTATCAGATCGTCGAGAGAGTCGGTTTTTTTGCGGCGATAAAGATCGGTCACCTTGTTGCGTGCCACCTGAAACAACCAGCCACTGGCACTTTCGAGGTCCTCCACATCACCAAGACTGCTGAGCTGAAGCCAAACTTCCTGCAGAATATCTTCGGCATCTTCCTCCGTTCGCACTTTACCACGGATAAAGCGAAAAAGTCGCTTCCCGTAATTTTTTACGAGTTGGGTTACAGATTGGGGTTGATTTTCAGCCATTCAGATAGTATCAGAATCAGCAAATCCGCTTTTTCAACAAGTGGACTCTTTTGGATAGGCTATTCTTGCGGTCAATTTGGATAGATTCTGTAATCTTGCGTTCTGCCAAAACCAAGCCAAAACCAATGACAAAATTCTTTCGGACGGGACTTATCCTTTTATTCATTCCGTTTTTTATATTCAAACTTCAGGCCCAATACCAGCCTGCCCCCGAAAATCTTAAAAACCGGGAAACTTTTCAGGATGATAAATTTGGATTGTTTATTCATTGGGGCGTTTACAGTGTGCTCGGAAGTGGCGAATGGGTGCTTCAGCATAGGCCATTAAAATTGAAGGAATATGAACATCTGGCTGGTTATTTCAATCCCATCAAATACGATGCGAAGCGATGGGTTGAAATCGCCAAATCGGCAGGAATGAAGTACATCACCATTACTTCACGCCACCACGATGGGTTTGCGATGTACGATTCGAAGGTTTCAAACTGGGATATTATGGACCGCACGGCATTTAAGCGGGATGTTTTAAAGGAACTGGCAGCCGAGTGCAAAAAGGAAGGAATCAAATTGTGCTTTTATTATTCGCACCTGGATTGGTCGCATCCGGACTATTTTCCAAGAGGAAATACTGGTAAAACGACGGGCCGTCCTGAGTCGGGTGAATGGAACAAATACCTGTCCTTTATGAATGTCCAGCTCACCGAACTTCTTACGAATTATGGAGAAATCGGTGCGATCTGGTTTGATGGCTGGTGGGATAAAAAAGACGCCGACTGGAAACTGAAGGAGCAATACGAACTGATCCACAAACTGCAGCCGGGTTGCCTGGTTGGAAACAATCACCACCAGCCAGTGAAGGAAGGAGAAGATTTTCAAATGTTTGAACAGGATTTGCCAGGAGGAAACAAGACGGGATTTTCAGCAGAATCGAAAATTGGACAGCTTCCATTGGAAATGTGCGAAACTATGTACGGCGCCTGGAATTCCAGGGACCAGACTTCCTGGGGTTATAAAATTGACAGCAAATCGTTTAAAAACGCCAAAGATCTGGTGGGCATGCTGGTAAAATCGGCAGGCCATAACAGCAATTTCCTGTTGAACGTTGGGCCAACTCCGGCGGGAGAAATCCAATCGGAATTTGCGGATACATTGAAGAAAGTGGGCCTTTGGACTTCAAAGTACGGGGAAACCATTTACGGAACCCGGGGAGGTCCGGTGGCACCACATACCTGGGGTGTGACAACGGCAAAAGGAAACAAAGTGTTCGTGCATGTGCTTGACCATCCGGATGGAAAACTGTGGCTGCCATTGGGTGAAAAGAAAGTGAAAACTCTAGTGAATTTTGATGGAAAAGCTTCTATCGCTTTCACTCAGATGAAGGATGGGATATTGGTACAACTTCCGGCTTCGGTTCCGGTGGGGAGCCATCGGATATTGGAAGTGGTTTGGTGAGTTGGCTGGAAAGAGCAGTTTTACAAAGGTCATAAAATAAGCATGGTAAAAAAGTCAAAAAAATTTAACCAAAAGGGATCTCTCTGATCCGATTCTCCCAGGTTTTTATGATGCTGATTTGCCTTTTTGATAAAGCATAAAATAAACTTTATCTTAGGTCTGTAAATATAGTTTGAATGGCTACTAACCAAGGTGATTCTTCGCATAAAGAAACTGTAAATAGCAGTTCCCAGGTTTATAACCCGGCAAACGGACATTATGTAAAAAGGGATACAGAATCGGGCACGTTTCTGTCGGTAAAAACGGATGGTACACCGTTTAAAGGTGCCAGGACCGAAAAAGTGGTTGCCAAGGCCAATCCTTATCTTAAAAAGAGTATTGCCATAAAGATTGAAAAGGCGGTAATAGCGGTACTAAATAGTAAGAAAGCCAAAAAATGAAATCCCGGTATCCGCAGTATAGCAACAGCGTATTTATAAATTGTCCATTTGATGATGACTACAAATCGCTCTTCCATGTCATGGTTTTTGCGATTCAAGCTTGTGGATTTACCCCACGATGTGCTAAAGAAGACAACGGCACAGACAATATCCGGATTCAAAAAATTATAGAGATTATGCGTGGCTGCCAACTCGGTATCCATGATCTTTCCAGACGGAAAGTAGTGCTTCTGGTTTACCCAGATTTAATATGCCTCTTGAGCTTGGCCTGTTTATGGGTTCTAAAAACTTTGGCGATAAGGAGCAGAAATCCAAGCGGTACTTAGGGCTTACTGAAAATGTCTTTATTAACTTTAAATGAGATTGTTATAAAGTATTTTAAATGGTCAGATGCAAAGGTATTTAAGGAATTAGATCAAATCCCTTGCACATCAGATTTTCTGGACTTAACAGAATATGCTTCAAATCGGCATTCTGACTTCACCCCAGCCCTCCCGAAGCTAGTTCGGGACAAGTCCTCCAATGGAGAGGGATCTTTGACTATCAATGCCTTATGTATTATTTAATAGGTGCTTACTTTTTCAGTAGGCCCTACTTAGTTATGGATAGCGAGGATTGTAGATTTAAAGCCTACATCTCAGATTTGTCTGGGCAGGACATACAATCACATAGGAATAGTGATGATGGTATTATTTCGGCAGTATGGGGTTGGCTAAGCCATAGAACTATACGGAAAATGCCCCATGGTAGTGTGATTTCTAATCGTTATCAGCCTTTTCTGGAAATTCTTCCGGAACTTTGTGCTAAAATGGAATGGACGCTAGATGAATTGCAGTTTCTGGAATTTACGGGTCTGGCAAAAGAATGGCTAAATCTGGAATAGCTGCTGTTGTGTTTTTTTGTTCTCTAATTTGCTTTAAATCTTCAAATTCTGAACTCAGGCGGGCCATTCTAATATTGAATTTTAGGTTGTCAATTAGCAATTTAGAGAATTTTTACCACGGTAATGATGAGTGAAGTCATCCCCATCATGAGTAGAATAATCCATTTTAACTGGTCTTTGAAGCCTGCCTCCATTCGAACTTCCAGTCTGTTTTGATCTTCCCGGAATGACTTTTCAAGGCGGTTAAAATCAGCCTTAAAATCTTCTTTTAAAGAAGAAATATCAGACTTAGTAGCCAAAGTCTTAACCTCCAGATCAAATTTCTGATCTACAACACCCTCTATCTGAGCGACCAGCATACGACTGTCTTCTTCATTCTTGAAGTGTTTGTTTAAAAGGGTAAAAAGACGGAAGGTTTGTTCACTACTCATATTCGCTTTTTGGTTACGCAAAAGTAAGGATTTCCAGGAAGATTTTTTCAGTAATGCCAGCTCCTTTTCCAAAGCCTGAATATTGAGTTCAAGTTCTTTTGCAGATCGTCTGGCGGTTGTGTTATTTATCTCTGGGTTAGTCTTTTACATGGGTCACTTTACAAAAACAAAATTCTCGTTGTCACCCGTTTATGTTGGAAAATTTGGAGATTTTTTTGATGGCCTCTTAAATCCTCTTTTTGGTTTGATAAATGTACTTGTTCTGGTGTCTATAACAATAGCGGGCCGTTTGTGTGAAGATGATTGTCTAAACCAGGGCAGAGACCCTTGGCCTTATTGGTTATCCTGAGAGTGGTTTGCAACTCTCAGGATAGTAGGGATCCTTTGTCCATTGAACTTTACACAAGGAAAGTGGCATTCCAAAAACTCGATTATATCCATGCCAACCCCTTGGCCGATAGATAGAATCTTTGCAAAGCACCAGAGGATTATGCGTACTCCTTGGATGCTTTTTATAAAAGTGGAATTGATAAATTCGGGTTTTTAAAAGATATTCGTGATGAGCGTTAAAGCGTTGGATATTAGCGTATTGTGGGTTCGGCGAGAACGCAACCGAGGCGGAGATAGCGGATAATCAACAATACGGAATAAAAATGCAGCAGCCCAAATACTTGTATAAGTCAGAACCTGAGCTTAATTATTTTTGAATTTATAAGTGAAGGGCCAAAAGGCCGGTTTAAGAAGATTGTTGAATATTCGGAAACGAGTACAAGAGGAGTTTTTAATCTTGCATTTGGTGATTTATCAAACAATTGGCAAAATCAATGACTTAGCGGTAACCAACAACGGTGATAGCCGAAAAGTGCTGGCAACTGTTGCCTCAACTTTGTACGCATTTATGGAAAAACACCTAAGAGCTTGGGTGGCTGCGACTGGAAACACATCTGTAAGAACGAGGCTTTACAGAATGAGCATTGCAAATAATCTGGAAGAAATTTCCAAAGACTTTATGGTTTTACAATGGATGGGATTTGGGAGAATCTCTTGTTTGCAGAGGCTACTTAGGCAATTTTGTTAAGAAGCAGAAAAAAGTAAATTTGCGCTATGACCCATGATGAAATCTACAAGGCGAAGGTTCCAATTATATTGTTTGACAAGGGACTTGAAAAATTTAGGGGGCAGGTTTTGTTTAATGAAAAGTTGGCTAGAGCCAATGCTATACT
>Ga0105049_10001598_pt1 | contig 26782 bp, 25 predicted proteins | sample MAT06_FD_78087 | JGI IMG/M metagenome (GOLD analysis project Ga0105049, IMG submission 78087) | Freshwater microbial communities from Lake Fryxell liftoff mats and glacier meltwater in Antarctica - MAT-06 | ecosystem: Environmental > Aquatic > Freshwater > Ice > Liftoff microbial mat | place... | reverse complement strand
TCAAGCCGGCGAACGCGATCGTCGTCTCCCCGCGCAGCGGTCACGATGCGAGCGCGTCGATCTCTCGCGAGCGTGCGGTGCTCGTCGATTTCGGGCTCGCTCGCCTGCGCCCCGCGAATCAACCGGCCGAGTCGGTCGGCGGCACCCCGGCGTACATGGCACCCGAGCAGCTCCACGAGGGCCGCGTCGATGCGCGCTCGGATCTGTTTTCCGTCGCGCTCGTGCTCGTCTGGTTGCTCACCGGTTGGCGGCGACCGAACGCGGCGACGCTGGTGCCGCCGGTCAACGACCTGATCGAGGACACGCACCTCTGCGAGGTGCTGATCAAGGCACTCGATTCCGATCCGGCGAATCGATTTCAGACCGCGCGCGAGCTCGCCGCGGCGCTGGTCGGCAATCCCGCGCCGATGGCAACGCGACCGTCGCAGGAGATCCGTCCGGTCCTGCCGTTTCGCCATCTCGCGCCGCTGACCGAGGCCGATCGCGGTCGGCTGCACGGTCGCGAGGCCGACGTCGCGCAGATCACCGAGCACGCGCTGTACCGGCGCGTCGTCGTCTATGCCGCTCCGTCGGGCTCCGGCAAGACCAGCGTGCTGTGCGCGGGGCTGTTGCCGCGGCTCGAGGCGCTCGGCATCCACGCCGTCTACATCCGTTGCCGCACCGACTTCATGTGGTCGGTGGTCAAGGCGATCGCACCCGGCGCGACGTCGATCGCCGACGCGATCACCAAATTCCACGAGAACCGCGGCGGCAAGCTCGTGATCGTCGTCGATCAGCTCGAGGCGGCACTCGCCGATCCCGAGTTCGTTCCCGCGCTCCTCGGCTTCGATCGCTGGCCGACCGGCGCCGACGTCTCGATCGTGCTGGCGATTCGCGAGGACTGGCTCGCGCGCCTCCTCGCACGCACGCAGGAGATCGAACCGAACCTGCCGATCGTGCGCTTGCCGCCGCTCTCTCCCGAGGGTGCGCGCACCGCGATCGTCGCGCCGCTCGCCGAGCATCGCCTCGGGATCGAGCCCGCGCTCCTCGATGCGCTGCTCGAAGATCTACAGACGGCCGCGGCGGCGATCGGTCCCGAGATGGGGTGGGGCGACGAGCCCGCCGTGTTCCCACCACACCTCCAGCTTGCATGTTCGGTGCTCTACGAGTCGATGGCTGCCGGCGCGACCGAGCTGACGCTCGAGACGTACCAGACGCTCGGCCGGTTCGACGCGATCGTCGGTGAGCACCTCGACAACGTGATCGAGAACCAGCTCGCCGATGGCCGCGACCTGATCGCGCGCGACATCTTCCTCGCGCTGGTGACCTCGGCGCATCAGCGTTCGATCCGTCCCGAAGCGGAGCTGCTGTCGATCGTCGGCGCCAAGCATGGTGGTGCAGGACACGTGCTCGCGGTGCTCGAGATCCTCGGAGCGCGCGGCCTGCTCGTGCGTGTGCGTGGTGACGGCGAAGCCTCGTGGGAGCTGGTGCACGATTCGCTGGTCGCGCGTGTGCTGGCGTGGATCGATCGCAGAGACCTCGCTCGCCGTCGCGCGATCGAGCTGCTGCGCCAGCACGTGCGTCACTCGAACGACAACGTCGGACCGTCGCTCCTCGGCCGCAAGGAGCTGCGCGAGCTCGCCGCGCACGAGGGTGCCGTCGCGGAGCTCGACGCCGAGTATGCGAAGCGCGCGACCAAGGATAGCTGGACGCCCTCGAGCCTGGTCGCGCGCTCGCGGTCCGTATGGCGTCGTACGGCGACGATGATCGTCTCGGTGATCGTCGTCGCGCTCGCGGTGGGTGCGTTCAGCTTCTATCGCTACCGCGTCGAAGCCGCACACACGGTCGAACAGCAGCGCCTCAAGGCCCTCGACCTCGGTCGCTTCGAGCTCGTGCTCGAGCTGATCGAGTGGGACGCGACTGCCAAGCCGAAGCCGGTCGCAGCCGAGGCGATCCACTGGAAACTGCACACCCCCGATCGCGCCGATCCCGAAGCTCCGGGCGAGCCGTTCGAGGAGTCCTGGCTCGTTCCCGGCACGCCTGCACATACCGGGACGGAGATCGTCGAAGAACTCGAAGCCCACGGTGGTCGTGCGTTTCTCGTTGTCGAGCGACCGGGCTGCACGAGCTCGATCGTCCCGTTCGACGTGCCGGGATTCAAGCAACGGGACAGCCCGGAGCGTATCGAGCTCCGGGTTCCGACCTGCGCGATGATTCGCGCGAACACGCGAGAGGTCCCGGCTGGGCCGTATCGGTTTGGTGGGTTGGGCGAGCCTGTCTCGAAGCTGCTGAGCAACAACGTGGACACCACACCGCCGGAGCGCACGATCGATCTCCCGGCCTACGCGATCGATCGCACGGAGGTCACCAACGCCGAGTTCCGGTTGTTCACGGCGATGGCGCGCTGGACCGGCATCAAGGCTCCGGACTACCCGCGCAGTGTCACGGGCTTCTGGGACATCGATCGGCCGCGAGGTCCCGTGGTTGGCGTGCGGTGGAACGAGGCACGCGCCTACTGCCAGTTCCTCGGGAAGAAGCTACCGACCAATGAACAGTGGGTGAAGGCCTTGCGCGGAGGGCTCACGATCGACGGCAAGCCGAACCCGGTGCCGAATCGAAACCTGCCGTGGGGTCTCCCGCTCGAACCGATCGCGGCCTCGTATCAAATGAAGGGCGGTCCCGGCGACGTTGGCTCGTTCCCCCGCGACGTCAGTCCGTACGGTGTGCTCGATCTCTCCGGCAGTGCGACCGAGTGGACCGACACGCCGGCCGACAAGGACAACCCGGATTACCGGTTCCGGATCGCCCGGGGCGCGAACTGGAACGAGGTCTCGACGGAGGGTGACTTCAACGACTTCGTCGCGCTCGAGAATCCGCGCGCCGAGAAGCAGATCCACTACGGCCTCGGGTTGCGCTGCGTGACGCGCTAGATGTGCTCGGCTGAGTTCGACGAAACCGGGCCGTGCAGGCCTCGTTTCGTGCAGCCGTTCGAGCGCCTGCATGCCCGTCTTCTCGTCGGTGCTGATCACGTGCGTGCCCACTGCCGCAAGCTGAGGTGCGTCGTGGTAGATGCCGCAGATCTTCTCGACGTCAGCTTGGTACCGCTGCGCGGTCCGCTGCTCGCGCTGACCCCGCAGGACAAGCGCGAAAACCGCGCAGCGCGCGCAGCCGACGCGCAGCGGACCGTGCAGCGCGCGCAGCGGATGCGCAGCTGCAGCGGACGAGCAGGGCGCGCAGCGGACCGAGGTTTCGTCAACTCGCTGTCTTCGCACGCAATTCGGCGAAGTGCAGGAACATACACTCCAGCGTGCGAAGAGACGCGAACGCGATGGCATGGGTCACGCTCGCCACCGAGGCCGATGGGCTGGAGGAGCACCTGCAGGTCAAGCACCAGGGATGGCCTGCCCCGTGACGCGCACCCACCAGATCCTGCCGAACGATTGCAACGCGGCCGTTTCCAGGGGACTAGCGGCGCTCGAGCTGTTTCGCCAGCTCTTGCAGGCGAGCAGGATCGATCACCGGAAACACCACACCCGGCCCACTCGGATCCGGGAACACGCGCACGAACGAGCCGTCCTGGATGATCTGCAAGCTGTGGTACCAGCCCGGCTTCATCATCGACGGCAACCCGATCTCGAGCTCGGGCACGACAGAACCATCTGGCATCAACGCGCCGTCGTCACGGCGGATCAGCTGCACGATCTCTCGCCCTTGCTCCGTCGTCGCAGCCGCGACCGGCCATGGTCTGGTGGTCAGCGGTGAGGCCGGTAGCGCGCCGACATCGAGCGTGCGCCGGTACGGCTCGCCGGTGAGCAGCGGCAAGGGAGCGCACGAGCTGCGCAGCTCGCTCGCGGGTGCGAGCACGTGCAGACAGTCGTTGCTGAACCCTGCCGGCGTGTAGTGCATCGCGCCGAGCATGACGCGCGTGCCGTACACCTCGATGCCGAGGACCTCGGAGATCGCGCAGATCGTCGAGCGCGCGCAGGCGGTCGTCGCGGTCTCGCAACCAAGCAACCGCAGCGAGCGGATGCCGAGGCGCGCCATCACGTCCTGTTCGGCGAGCTCGCGAAAGAACGCCGTGACGCTGCGCTTCGAGGCGTCGATCACCCACGTCCCGAGGCGCAGCAGGCCATCGGGCGTCGAGTGGCCGATCAGATCGAGCGTGCGGTCCGGCAGCACCGGAGCTGGGCGATCGACCGCGAGCAACTCACACAACACCCCCTCCAGATCCTCCCGCCCACCAATGTCCGCCGAGTGTTCGAGCTTCGCGGCGATCGTCGCGATCTCGCCATCCACCGGCGACGAGATCAACGAGAGCTGGACTCCAGAGAGCAGGAAGGTCGTCATTCGCTACTTTCTCCAGTTCGTATCGCCCGAGCTCTTCGGGAGCTTCGGACCGCCGAGCCCGAGGCTCAGACGCGTAGGGGCGTCGATGAACAACGCGCCCTGCTTGGGGTTGGTGAGGCCGGTGCCGATCTGCGTGAAGCCGGCCTCGATCGGGTGTGCGACGTTCGGTACGTTGAGCCACCACGACCCCGCCGCCGCCTGTCCCGGCTCGAGCGATTTCCCCGCCGGCCAGATCGAGACCAGCGCGCTCGTCCCCTGCTCCTGCGCGATCTCCGCGTAGAAGCCCCAGAATCGTCGATTGGCCATCGTCCCGTTCCAGTACCAGACGGTGGTCAGCTCGTAGGCGCGACACTGCATGCCGGCCGGAACACGCGGCGGCTTCTTGGTCGCGGACAATGCGTCGTAGTCGCCCTTCTCGAGCCAGCAGCCGTTCATCACCGATCCCGTCGGGAACGTCGGGCCGATCTTGGTCTCGCCACCGTTGGCCGGTGCGTCGTCGACCTGGATCTGCGCTGCGGTGATCGTGCCATTGCGAACCGCCTGGAGGTTCTTCGACAGATCGCTACTGATCAGCTTGTTCGTATCGAACGGCGGAACGAGCGTGGCGGGATCCTGCGCCCACCATCCGCAGGTCGTCAGCCCCGTTTGCGAACCTACCCACGAACCGAAGCCGTAGGTGATCGTTCGAGATGCTGGCATTCGTCGTCATTCCTTTCCACCCTGCTTGTCTGCCGCGTTCTTTCCCGCCGCCCGGTGCAGCTGAAAATCGTTGATCAGGTTGTAGAGATGCGACCTGGCGAGCTCGAGCTGAGCGGCGGTCTTGGAGACGTGCCAATCGTTCGCCTCGAGCGCCTCGCAAACCACGGTGCGCTGAAACTCGCGGGTCCGCTCTTGCAGTGTGCGTGGTGGCAGCGCGGCATCGGCGGTGGCCGTCGGCAGCGCCGGAAAAATGTGATGCGCGTGGACCGTCGTCGACTTCTCGCCGTTCGCACGGATCACCGCTGCTTCGATCTCGTTTCGCAGCTGCCGCGTGTGCCCCGGCCATTGCGCATTCTGGCAGGCTGCGAGGGCACGACGAGAGATCGCAAACAGCGTCAGCTCGTGCTTCGTGCACGCCACCGCCACGAAGTGCTCGACCAGATCCGGGATGTCGTCCCGGCGGGTGTCGAGCGCGGGCACCTCGAGCGGCATGATGTGCAAGCGATAGTAGAGGTCCTCGCGAAACCGCCCCTGCGCGACGCGCTGTTTGAGGTTCGCGTTGGTCGCGCTCATGAACCGGAAGTCGGCGCGAATCGGCGACGATGATCCGAGCGGGTGGTACGCGCGCGTCTCGAGGAGCTTCAGCAGCTTCGCTTGCCCGACCATCGTGAGGTCGGCGACCTCGTCGAGAAACAGTGTGCCCCCCTCCGCCGCCGCCACGTGCCCCGTCGCCCTTCGCGTCGCGGTCGAGTGCGCACCACGCTCCGCTCCGAACATCTCGTTTTCGAACAAGCTGTCCTGGAGCGACGCGGAGTTCAGCTCGACAAAGGGCCCACCCCGACGTGGGCTGTTGTTCGCGATCGCGTGCGCCAGCATGGACTTGCCGGTCCCCGAGGGCCCGGTGATCAGCACGTCCACGTTCAGGTGCGCCACGCTCGCCGCATCTTGCAGAAGCCGAGCCAAGGCACGCGATCGTCCGATGATCTGCGGAACGATGATGCGTTCACGCGCCTCGCGCGTGTGGTCGACGACGACCTCGCTGCTCCGTCGCACGAGCCGATCGGTCAACGGTGCGAGCTGGCGAGCGAACAATTCGACGCATTCGCGGTCGTGCGCGGTGAACATGCCCGGCCGCGTTCGACCCTGGAGATAGATCACGCCGATCGGAGGATCGACGCCGACCGGTGCACAGAGCACGGCCTGGATCGCATGCTGTCGCACGCTCCCGAGATCCGAGAACCGATCGTCCATGCTGGCGGACGGTGTCTCGATCGTCCGTCCCTCGGTCACCGCACGGCCGATGATGCCGCGCGAGATCGACGTCCGGATCTTCGCGAGATCCTGATCGCTGAGGCGATATCCCCGCCAGAACCGAGGCGCGGTCGAGTTGTCATCGTAGAGCTCGACGTACGCCGTGATCGCCGACGTCACGTCGACGATCAGTGCGAGTGCTTCATCGAGCAGCGGTTCGAGTTCCTGCTTGCCGCCGAGGTCGAGCAAACGCCGATAGAAGTCACGTTCGCTCGCGTAAGGATCGCGAGTAGTCTCCACCACAGGAGAAGTATCGCTGAAACGAGTGCCTTCCAGAAAACACTTCGTGAGCGATCTCGGCCACCTCCGAGGTGTCCACTTTTCAGGACACCTCGACCGCGGGAGTGTCCACTCGATTGGACAGTCGGCCCTCTCCGCCCGCGACACCCGCGCCCAACCCCTCGGAGCTCACGAACTGGCCTGCGGTTTCGCGTCTGCCTTCGCGAGCGCCTGACAGATCTCGCAGTCATCTTCAGGCTTCCATTCTCCACGGAAATCAACGTAGCGCCGCGGATCCTCGATCAAGCGATGCCACGCACGCGCGACGATCGCCGCCGCCTGCTCGGCGTACTGCTCGGGATCGCGGTCCGGAAGGATGCCGGCCTCTGCCAGCTGTTCGAGTCGCAGCTCGATCAATTGCTCGAGCTGATACATGCGATCGAAGTCGACGAGATCGACGAGGTGCTCGTACACCAGGTCCTCCAGCGTGCTCTCGATCGGATCGGGCGTGCTGCGATCACTCATGATGGGATACATCGCGAGCTCGACATCGACCTTCACGACACGGCTCCGTTCGGCGTGCGTGCCGCCCCGGTCGCGAGTGCACGCGACTGCTTGATCAGCGCATCGCGCAGCTGCTGCTGCAACGCGGGATGCTCGTCGAGATGCGCGACGGCCTTCTCGCGACCCTGGCCGATCTTGGTTCCCTCGTACGAGTACCAGGTGCCCGACTTCTCCATCAGCCCGAGCTTCTCCGCGGTATCGACGAGCTCGCCGAGCTTGTTGACGCCGATGCCGTAGAGGATCTCGAAGTCGGCCTCACGAAATGGCGGCGCGAGCTTGTTCTTGACGACCTTGACCTTGCACTCGCTCCCGATCGTCTCCTCGCCGCGCTTGATCGGCTTCTTGCGACGGATGTCGAGCCGCACCGAGCAGTAGAACTTGAGCGCGTTGCCGCCCGTCGTGGTCTCGGGGTTGCCGTAGACCACCCCGATCTTCTGGCGCAGCTGGTTGATGAAGATCACGACCGTGCGCGTCCGCGAGATCACCGCGGTCAGCTTGCGCAGCGCCTGACTCATCAACCGCGCCTGCAGACCCATGTGCGCATCCCCCATGTCGCCCTCGATCTCCGCACGCGGCGTGAGTGCGGCGACCGAATCGATGACGATCAGGTCGATCGCGCCGGTGCGCACCAGCGTGTCCGTGATCTCGAGCGCCTGCTCGCCGCAATCGGGCTGCGAGAGCAGGAGATCCTCGAGCTCGACCCCGAGCCGTCGCGCGTACTCGGCATCGAGCGCGTGTTCGGCATCGATGAAGGCGCACACGCCTCCGGCCTTCTGCGCTTCCGCGATCGCGTGCAGCGCAAGCGTGGTCTTGCCGGAGGACTCCGGCCCGTAGATCTCGATGATGCGACCGCGCGGCAACCCACCGATGCCGAGCGCGACATCGAGCGCGACCGATCCGGTGGGGATGACATCCACAGGTGCGATCTCACCGCCGTCGAGCCGCATGATCGAGCCCGATCCGAATTGCTTGTGAATGGCGCGGATCGCGTCGCTGATGCTCTTGTTCTTGGAGTCTTGATTCGACATGCGCGGCGGCAACATCAAGGTGCGTGCCGCGGCAACTGCGTGGATCTCCTCGCGCGGTTGTCCGGAACGTCCGGACCCCGGCCGGGTTGTCCGGAGATCGGACGGACAAGCTACGGCACGACGAACGAACGCGTGACCACGGTCGCGGCCGAGTGCGGATAGTTGACGGTCTCGAAGTCACCTCGCGACGCGCGCGGCGTGCCGGACACCGAGCGGATGCGCAGCACGTAGGTGCCACCGCCGAGGCCCGCGAGATCGAGCGTGATCGGCGTGACCAGGATGCGCGACGGCAGCACCGCGACGTTCGTGGTGACGAACACGCGCTTCGTGATCAGCGCGGCGCCGTCGACCTTGATCACCGCGATCTCGAAGTAGTCGACGACCGACGCGAGGCCACCCTGGTTGGCCTCGAGCGTGAAGCTGAGCGCGATCGGCACGTCGCCCGACGGCAGCGTCACGCCATCTGCATCCGTGAGGGAGATCGCGGACGACCCGGCGGGGGTCAGCGTGATCGGCTTGACCGCGAGCGGCGCCGCGAAGTCGACCCCCGACGTGTTGTTCACGACCTTGTCGACGCTGGTCAGGCTCGACACCAGCACTGCGCTCCCGAGCTGGCGTCGATCCGTGACGATGCCGTGGGTGACCCGTGGAAAGTCCGCGAGCTCGCGCGGCAGCAGGAACGGATTGAACGTCGCGCTGCCGAGCGTGCACTGCGCGAGCATCAGCATGTGAGGTCCGGGCACGCGAACCGTGGTGCCGCCGATCGTGACTGGACGCTCGACGACCGTGCCGGGGAGCTCCGTGCTCGCGGTGAGTCCGTGCTCGATCGCGCTCGCACTCTGCATGACGCTGCGGGTGGTCGTGAGGATGTCGTCCTGCAGCCCGTCAACCAGCCGGAGGGTCGCGTTGATCGGGCCCTGGTTGCGCTTGACGATCAAGAGGGTGGGGAGCGTGACACCCGCGGTCTCCCACGTCGGATTGACCACCACCTTGGTGCCGGCCTGCAACACGGGCGGCCGAAACTGCGCGTAGCCGTTGACGGTCGCCGCGCAGGTCCCGCTCGGCGCCGCGTAGTTGACGAGCACGGCGTTGTCGCCTTCGGGCGTGATCGGCTCACCGAGCGGGCCGACGAACGTCTCGTTCTGGGTGCCGGCGATCAGCGTCGAGCTCGGACTGGTCCCCGTGCGGAGGTCGAGGAACACGCCGGTGGTGAACACCCGCGAGTTGGTGTAGCCACCGATCGGAGGCGTGCCGATCCCGCTCGGCTGGATGTTGTAGCCGCTGTCCGCCGGGGGCACCGTGCGTGCAAGGCGACCGATCATCGGCTCGATCGCCTTGGCCTCCTGCAGCATCGGCTGCTCCTGCAGCATCGGCTGCCACTGCAGCTCGTGCACGATGGCGTCGAGGGTGTACCGCACGCGCCAGGGCGCATCGATCAGGTTGGCGATCGGGATCCCGACCTCGCCCGTCGCCGCATCGTAGGGCGCATCGACGAGCTCGCCATCGAGTGACCCGACCTTCACCATGGGAGGTGGATCGAAGGCGATCGCCGCGATCATCTTCGGCCCACTGACCCCACCGTTCATCGGCGCCTCGGTCTCGGTGATCAGGTAGCGCAGCTTGAACGTCGGCAGCGGACCATCGGCCAGCACGGGCCCGTCACCGCCATCGCCGAGCACGGCGTTGCCGGACAGTCCGAAGATCGCATTGCACCCGGTGAGTGCGAGGAGGCTGCACGGCAGGAGCCGCATCGGCGTGATGGTCGCAGGCCTCGCGCGTGGGCACAACCTCTGTTCCCGGTTTGCGGATGTGCCACATTCGCCCGGTGAAGCTCGACGCGCGGCTGACGTTATTCGTGACGCTGGTTGCGATCTTCATGACGTGTTTGGTCGTGGGTGATCTGGTCGGCGGCAAGGTCACGTCGGTCGAGCTGTTCGGCAAGGAGTGGCCGTTCTCCGTGGGGCAGCTCGCGTTCCCGATCACCTTCATCCTCACCGACATCCTCAACGAGTTCTACGGCCGCAAGGTCGCGCGCCGCGTCACCCTCCTCGCATTCTTCATGGTCGGCCTGACGCTCGCGATCATCGCGATCGCCGATCAACTCCGCTGGGCATCGTTGACGTCCGACCCGGACTGGACGGGGGTGACGCCGCGCGAGTTCGACATCGTGTTCTCGCAGGCGATGTGGATCCAGATCTCGTCGATGTTCGCGTTCCTGATCGGCAACTGGCTCGACATCACGGTGTTCTTCCTGCTCAAGAAGCTGACCCGCGAACGCTTCCTGTGGCTGCGCGCGACCGGCTCCACCGCGGTCTCGCAGCTGATCGACACCATCGTGATCAGCGCGATGGTGTGGCTGCCGAAGATGCGCGTCGGCGCATTCGTCGATCTCGTGATCACAAGCTACTTGATCAAGCTGACGATCGCGATCCTGGTGACGCCGGTGCTCTACGCCCTGCACGCGTTGATCGAGAAGCGGTTCGGCATCGAGCCCGCACCCGCCGACGTCGCGAGCGCCGAGATCACGAGCTGATCACGGGCGCGGGTTGCGCCACTCGGCGGCGAGCGCGCAACCCGGCAACCCGAGCCGCACCGCCTCGGCATCGAGGGCATCGCCTTTTTCGGCGCCCTTGATCGGCCGGATCTTCGACAGGAACTTCCGGCCGTCCTGCGTCTTCAGGTTCGAACCGAGCCAGGCGGCGGTCTTCATCGCGCGCTCGTTCGGATCCATGCCCGCGGTGCCCGAGCGGTTGATCACGTCGCACAGCGCTTCGATGTCGGCCTTGTACGCGTCATCCGGTTTCGGGGCCTCGTCTTTGGAGGTCTCCGAGCTTCCGCAGGCGGCGAGCGCGAACGCGATCCAGAGGCGCTTCATCCCGCGCACTCTACTTGAAAATCTCGTGATCGCCGCTCGCGACAAGGCGGCGGTTGTGGCTAGATCACGTCATGGCCTACGTTGTTGCTGACCCCTGCGTGAAGTGCAAGTACACCGACTGCGTCGCGGTCTGCCCGGTGGATTGCTTTTACGAGGGCAAGAACTCGATCGCCATCAACCCGGACGAGTGCATCGACTGCGGTGCCTGCGAGCCCGAGTGCCCGACCACGGCGATCTTCGAGGAATCGGAGCTGCCGGCGAAGTGGAACATCTTCAAGGACATCAACGCGGTCGTCACCGGCACCAAGAAGGCCGACGACATCGACAGCGCGTCATGGCCCGAACACCTCAAGACCCAGCTCGGCTCCGTCGAGAACTGGCCCAACATCACCGAGCAGAAGAAGCCGCTTCCGGGCGCCGACGACGCACAGAAGGAAGAAGGCAAGATCGCCGCCTTGACCCTCGAGGGCGGCGCGTAGTCCTGCGCGATCCGCAGGCATCCTGCGGGGTTTGCAGCCAGCACCGACCGTGATCTCAGTGATCTCGGGCGGCAACACGAGGCATGTTGCTTGCTGACCAGGAAGGCTCATGGGCCTCTCTCCTGGATCCGTGTTCGCCGGTCGATACGAGATCATCGGACTCCTCGGTAAGGGCGGGATGGGCAGCGTCTATCGCGCCCTCCACCGCGAGCTGCGACGAGAAGTCGCACTCAAGGTCCTCGATGCGCCACCGGTCATCGAGGGCCTCCCCGATGACAGCGCCGCGCGGTTCGAGCGGGAGGCCCGCGCGATCGCCAAGCTCGATCACCCGAGCATCGTTCGCATCCTCGATTGCGGCCGGACCCGCCGGCACCAGTTCATCGCGATGCAGCTCCTCGAGGGCCCGACGCTCGGTCAGCAGCTCAAGACGACGCCAAGCTTCACGCCGAGTCGCGCGATCCAGATCACCCGTCATCTCCTGACTGCGCTGTCCCACGCGCATGCGTGCGGGATCCTGCACCGCGATCTCAAGCCCGACAATGTGATGCTGGTCGGCACGTCCCGCACCCAGCTGGGTTTCGCTCCGGCGCTCGGCAGTGGTCCGGTCGAGATGGATGCGCATCCCGCCGCGCGGGCGGTGCTGATCGATTTCGGGCTCGCGCACATCCACGACGAGGCCGCGCTCACCGCGCGTGGCGCGTGCGTCGGTTCTCCGAGCTACCTCGCACCCGAGCGCCTCGACGGCGCCGCCCCCGACGAGCGCGCGGATCTCTACGCCGTCGGCGTGATCCTGTACGAGATGCTCGCCGGCACGCGGCCGTTCGTCGGGGACTCGGTCGGCGAGATCTTGCTCGCGTGCCGCACGCAGATCGCACGTCCGATCCGCGCGCACCGCCCGGCGCTGTCGCGTGCGATCGAGGCGTTCGTTTCGAGGTCGATCGCGAAGGATCCGGCGGGTCGCTGGAGGTCCGCCGACGAGATGCTAGACGCACTCGAGGAGGTCGGGGCGCTCGAGCACGCCCCCGTCGAGGACACCGACGATGCGGCCGAGACCTGCATGGAGCTCGAGCTCGCGAGTCCGTCGCGCTGGTCGCGGCTGTGGACGTGGATGCGGTTCGGGCGCTGGCGCTGGCGCGAGGCTTCGATCGAGACCTGATCGCCTCGCTCCTCGCGACGCTGTCGCCTCAGGTCGAGTCAGCGCACACCGATGGATGTTGACCTCGCGTCAACAGTGAATCGTGGCGCGATGCCCCGCACCGCGACGACCTGGCACACGGGTGCGGGCATAGCCGCGCGAGATCTAACGCGCACGTGCTGCGCAACTCGCGCAACGCGTGGCGGACCGACATTTGCGTTGGCGGCCCGGATGAGGAAGGCCATCGCGATCGGTCTATTCGCCATCGGTTGCACGGACGTTCAGCAGTCGACGACCTGGTCGCCGATCGTCAACGGCCAACTCGACACCGGCGATCCCGCGACCGTCTATCTCGACCTCGGAGGCGGCGGCTGCACCGGCACGCTGGTGACGCCGAAGACCGTGGTGACCGCGAAGCACTGCTTGAGCACCACGATGTGGGCCTACTTCGGCACCAACGCGAGCGACGACAGCGGCACCTGGATCAAGGCGGTCCACAAGCTGGGGCATCCGCAGGCAGACCTCGCGATGCTGACCCTCGAGACCGCGGGGCCGGCCGCCCCGATCCCACTCGTCAACACCGACCTCTCGACCAAGCTCGGCGACGTCATCCGGATCGCCGGTTTCGGCGTCACCTCGGAGAACGGCGGCGGCTCCGGCCTCAAGCGCCACGCGACCGCGACGCTCGACTCCGTCGACGGCGGCATCATGTACGCGACCAATCAGCCATCGGGCACCTGCTACGGCGACTCGGGCGGCCCGAACTTCATGACGATCGGCGGCACCGAGTACCTCATCGGCGTCACCTCGTTCGGCACCGCCGCGTGCGGCAGCGGCCTCGACGGCTCGGTTCGCATCGACACCTATCGCCAGTGGATCCGCGACTACATCGTGGCGCACGACGTGCTGCCCACCGAGGCCTCGTGCGAAGCGGATGGCCTGTGCGCGGGCGATTGCAGCGCGCCTGACCCGGACTGCGCCTGCGCGGCCGACGGCTTCTGCACCGCGGCGTGCGGCGATCTCGCGAGCGATCCCGATTGCGATGGTTGTGGCGCCGGCGATGCGTGTCGCACCGATTGCCCGGCCCTCGACACCGACTGCTGCGCCACCGACGGCACGTGCCACGACGCGTGCGGAGCGACCGATGCTGACTGTGCGGACCCAAACGGCGGGGCCGATCCGGATGGCACCGACCCCGAGGGCGGCTGCAACACCGGTGGATCTCCGACCAGCCTGCTCCTCGCGCTCGGGCTCGGCCTGCTCGCGGTTCGCCGCCGGTAGGGGCTGGCAGCTGGTCCGGATGGCCAACACCAGTCCGACCAGCCTGCCTCGGAGCTATTTGCGCTTGTACGTGACGTCGACCGACGTCGCACCGGCCTGGAAGCGGGTCGCCTTGACGATGCCCTTCGCATCAAGGCAGATGCCCAGCCACCCTCGTCACCCGCGGCCGACGAGTAGTAGCCGCACCACGCGCCGTCCTCTTGCTTGCTCTCGTAGAGCCACGACTCGTTGCCATCCTCGCTCTTGCCCTCGCTCTTGTGCACCGGATTCGAGCCGGCGGGGATCAGCAGCTCGCGCGGATCGAGCCTCGTCGCCTTCTCGTGCGCCTTCGGGTCCGAAGCGTCGAACCACCACAGCCCCGCCGATGACGACGCGTAGAGGCCCGACGGCGGCTCGTTCGCGGTCGGCGAGGTCTCGCTCCCGGCAGGGCACGCGACGGAGGCCATCGAGACCGCGCCACTTGCCTTCGCGGGCATCTCGTGGACATCGGTGACCGTGCACGTCACGTCCGGCTGCTTCTCGACCGTGGGCGTGCCCATGTCCACCGGCGGCGTGGTCTTGGTCTCGGCCGCGAACGTCCACGCCGCTCCTTTGACGAACAGTGGCGCGGCCTCTATACACCTGCACACCTGATAAGGTCGCCGCATGCGCCTCGCGCCGGTGTTCCTGCTCGCTGCCGCGTGTGGCAATTCGATCGGCCCACGCGAGCTACGCTACGACCTCGGGACCTGCGGTGTGGTCGACATCCTCGACGAGGAATTCGGCGAGCACGTCCCGCAGGCGACGATCCTGAGCTTCACGACGAACCCGCCGGCGAGCGGGCCACACTTCGGGATCTGGGCGGGGTGGAATCGCTCGTATCCGTCGCTCGAGCGTGGGTTCTGGCTCCACAACGCGGAGCACGGCGCGATCGTCCTGCTCTACAACTGCGAGGATTGCGACACCGAGATCGCCCAGCTCGAGGACGTCGTTCGCAACTATCCCGTGGACCCGCTGTGTGGGTCGCCGGTCCGCAACCGCGCCCTGGTCGCGCGTGATGCGCAGCTGCCAACCGGAGTGACGTTTGCCGCAGTCGCCTGGGGTGTGACCTACACCGCGACGTGTGTCGATCCTGTCGCGCTCGACCAGTTCAAGAGTGACTTCTACGCGCGGGCGCCTGAAAACTTCTGTGACGACGGCGCTGGATTGGGCGGGACATTCATCGAGTGACACGACCGGCGTGTTAGCGTCGGCGCATGCGATTCGGGGTCGTCGCGTTCACGCTCGCGATCGCAGGTACAGCACACGCCACGCCGTATGAAACCTTCATCGATATCAGCGACCAGGCTGAACTCGAGGATCTGTTCGCCGCGGGTGACATCACCGAGGACACGTTCGAGGAGCTGCTCAACCTCCTCAACGCCGGCGTCGATCTCAACCTCGCCGATCGCGCGACGTTGTACACGCTCCCGAATCTGACGTACGACGACGTCGACGCGATCATCCGGTTTCGCGGCAAGGAGCGGATCACCGACCCGTCGCAGCTGGTCAAGGCCGGCGCGCTCTCGGAGGACAAGCTGTACGCGATCGCCTCGTTCATCGAGGTCATCGCGGCGGCGGATCGCTACAACGTGAAGGGCTTCGCGCGGCTGCAGACCCGGTTCTCGCCGGCGGACAACATCGCGCCGCCGTTCATGCTGCGCGCGCGGTTCACCACGCTCAAGCACCTGCAGTTCGGGGTCGCGGCGACGTTCACGCGGCTCGATGTCGGGTCACCGCAGTACGATCCGAATCGCGACGCGCTGATCGCCGATCCGCAGGGCTACGGCTTCGCGGCACCGAAGGCGTTCATCAAGTACGAGAACGACGAGGGCACGCTGATCGCGGGCACGTTCAAGGCCGGCTTCGGCCAGCGCCTGGTGTTCGACACCTCGGGTCGCTACACGCCGAACGGCCTGTACTTCGACGACGACATGTTCTTCTCGACCGACTTCGTGCGCTCGTGTCGGCAGTCGGCCGGCGAGCTCGCGACGTCGCCGTGCGATTCGGACACCAACCCCGAAGCGGATCTCTACGTCACGCCCGACTACAACTGGCGCGATGGGCTGCGCGGCGTCGGTGCCGGGGTCAAGTAGGCGAACCTCGGAGGCGCCGGGTGGGTGCAGGGCGACGTCTGGGCGAGCGTGCAGAACAGGTACGTCTATCAGTACGAGCTCGTCGATCGTGCGCGGTGCACCGATCCTGCGGACGACAACGACGGCAACTGCTCGGCACCCGACGTGTTCGTGCGCCCCGAGGGGAACCTCCTCGATCCGGCCGCGCGGTTCTCGTTCGTGACGTTGCCGAACGTGTTCCAGGAGCGCGTCGCCGGCGTCAACGTCGGGTACTTCGCGGACCGCCGCAACTCGATCGGGCTCACCGCGTACGGCGCGACCGAGAGCAATCTGATCAAGGGCATCGATCTCGATACGCAGGAGTGGTCGCGGATCCCGACCGGCCGGCAGTTCGGTGCGGCAGGCGCGAACTTCTCGTTCGGGCGCGGCTGGCTCGATTTCTTCGGCGAGGCGGCGTTCAGCTATCGCGGAGATGCGTCGGCGGATCCAGGCGCTGCCTCACCGCTCTCCAGTGGTGGTCCCGCGGGCATCCTCCGGATGACCGCGACCAAGAAGAAGGAAGAGCTCGAGGTGGTGCTCCGCTACTACGACAAGAACTTCCTCAACCCGTTCGCGCGCCCGATCTCGCAGCCCGACGAGCTCGACGGGCAGCGTGCACGCGACGAGCTCGGCGTTCGCGTTCGCTACTACAAGTCGACCAAGCTCTACTCGGTCCGTGCGCTGCTCGATCTGTGGGAGACCCCGTCGGAGCGCGACGCGGAGAATCTCGGGCGCCAGCTGCCGAAGCTCGACTCCTACGTGCGCGGCGACGTCCGCACCACGAACGAGATCCGGCTCGGCCTGTGGCTGCGCTATCAGGACAAGGACCTCAAGGCAGGCGGCAACGGCCAGTGCTTCGAGGTCTCCGTCGAAGAAGATGAGAACGGCGAGCCGATCCCGTGCAGCGGTCGGCAGCTGACGACGGTCGGTCGCATCGCGTATCAACACAGCCGGCAGTGGCGGCTGACCGCGCTGCTCCAGCACCAGCTGGTCGACGATCCGTCGATCTCGGATACCTCGTTTCGTCAGGACCTCTCGGGCTGGGCGATCCTGAACTGGGTGCCGTCGAACTCGATCCGGGTGCGCGCCCGCACTCGCTACCTCGACGAAGCGTTCGGCGACGACCTCAGGCTCGAAACCTCGCTATCGACGCTGGTCGATGCCGCATTCAAGGTGCGCAAGAAAGACACGATTCGCGTGCGCGCCGACGCGAAGTTCTTTCTCGACGATCGCGAGAGCACGCTCGCGCGCGTGCCGAATCCAGAGCTCCAGTTCTGGCTTACCTACGAAGCGCGGCTGTAGTGGCGGTTTCTTCGATGCTGCCGCGCTCGACGATCGCGCTGATCGCGCTGATCGCGCTGGCGGTTGCGACCTGCATCTCGGTCGAGCTCGCGCTTCGTCAAGCTCGAGACAACACGACGCCCACGATCGGTACCCACCCATGAGTCTCTCCACGATCGTTGTTGGCTACGACCTCTCGGAATCGAGCGACCATGCGCTGGCTCGCGCCACGGCCCTCGCGCTGCAGCACAAGACGAAGCTGGTGCTCGTCCATGCGCAGGCCAACGACGAGATGCAGCCCGATGGCAACGACAACGCGATGCTGCAGATCCTGGGTGAGGTCTCGGGGGCGATGCGTACGGAGGAGGCGATCCGGCTCGCCGACAAGCTCGCGGCGATCGAAGCGCAAGGCGTCACCACCGAGCTCGTCAGTCGCGTCGGTCCCGCGGATGAGCTGCTGGCAGCGATCGCGGTCGAGCACACGGCAGATCTGATCGTCGTCGGGACGCACAGCCACACCGGGCTCTCGCGGTTCCTGCTTGGCTCGGTCGTCGCGTCGACGATCCGTCACGCCACCTGCGACGTGCTGGTCGTGCGGGGCAGCGGGGCGGAGCCGTTCAAGAGCCCGCTGATCGCCACCGATTTCTCGCCGCAATCGAGCAAGGCGATCGCCCACGCGGCGCGGCTCAGCGTCCCCGACGCGAAGCTCACCGTCGTTCACGCGTGGCAATTGCCCGCCGGCTCGTGGGGCGCCACCCTCCTCGGCCAGGCGCGGTTCCCGTGGTCGACGGTGCGCGATGCCGTGATCGCCGGCGCCCAGACCGCCGCGAACAAGCTCATCGCCGAGCATGCCGCGGCGGGTCGCACGATCGAGGTCGAGCTCGTCCAGGGCGCCGCGGCGGACGTGATCACCCAGGCTGCCGACCAGGCCGGCCACGACCTGATCGCGGTCGGTGCGCACGGCCATCGCGGCATGCGTCGCCTGCTGCTGGGCTCGGTCGCGGAGAACACGGTTCGACACTCGACCTGCACGGTGCTGGTCGTTCACGGCGACCCCGCGCCGGCGCAGCGCTGAACAGAATCGCGCGGCTTGTGGATCACCGAAACCTGGCCACATGCGAGCAGGCACGGGTCGTTTGCGAACGTTGCGACCGTTGCGCAAAGCGCTCCACGATCAGCGCACGACTGGATCTCGGGTTGCGTGATCCTGTTCAGTTACAGGGGATCGGATCGCACTGGCCCCAGAGGCCGCGGTTCTGCGCTTGGGCCTCGTCCTCGAGCGACTCGAACTCGTCCGCACGAGCGTTGCCGTTCGGCGGGATGTGCAACACGCAGGCGAACCCGCGCTTGACCAGCTCGGTGTTGACCTCGACGCCGTCGACGGTGACATATGCGAGCGTGCGCCCGAACATGTCCTCGCACTCGACGTCGTAGTCGAGCGTGACGCGCTTGCCGAGCACGAGGTCGGTGTTGAACTGGACGGCGTTGGTGCCGAAGCACTCGTTCTTGCCGCCGGTGGTCTCCGGCGTGTTGACCATCAGGTAGCGGATCCGCTCGCCGCCGTCGAGCTCGATGGTGTCGCCGTCGACGATCCGCGCGACGGTCGACTCGGTGACCCCGCACTCCGAGTCGCCGCTGCCGCCACACGCCGCGAGCAGCGCGACGATCCCGAGCTTCACGGGCAGTTCACGTTGGGCTGGCGCGGCGTGCCGAAGTTGGTGCCGTCACCATAGGCCGTCGCACCCTGGCAGATCAGGGTTGCCGTCGGATTCATGAGGTTGTTCGCGGCCGGCGACAGGAGGTTTCCGTCGTCGAGCTGCACCGACTTGCCGGACGCGACCGCGGAGTTGGCGCTCGCGCCGGTCGCCGTGTACGTGATCGAATCGATCTCGGTCACGCCGTCGAAGATCTGGATGCTGCGGTTCGCACCGCTGTCGACCAGCGAGAAGTTGAACGTCGCGTCGATCGTGCCGAGCATGCCGTTGGCGGCGTCGTTGCCGGAGCGCGCGAACAGCGCGAGGCCGCCCGCAGCGACGGTGATGCAGGCGCCTGAGGTGACCGGCGTCGGGGTGGCGTTGCCGATGCGGGTGATCAACAGCTCGTTGAGATCGAACGTCGCGGCGCTGATGTTCTGGATCTCGAACCACTCCTTGTCGGCGTCGGTGGTGCCATCGACGACGGGCGTCGGTGCCGGGTTCGCGAGGAACTCGGTGATCAAGAGCTCGCCGAGCGCCGGCTTCTTGATCGCGCGGATCGTGACGCCGTCGTCACACATGCCGGCAGGTGGCAGCAGCGTGCACTGACCGTTGATCGCCCCAGGCGTTCCTGCGCCACCGCCACCATAAGCGCCAACACCATCGCAGAAGTTCGAGACCTGATCGTTGTCGGTCGCGTTCTCGAGGTCGGGATCGAGTGACAGCGAGACGCTCGCGTTCGAATCGCTCCAGGTGACCGAGTCGATCACCGTGGCGCCCGACAGGATCTGGACGTCGCCGGGAGCGGCCACCGTGCCGTTGACCAGCGAGAAGCCGAACGTGCCGCGGATCGCCGCGGCCGGCAGTCCGCCGTTGATCAACGAATCGGTCTTGCTCGCGAAGATCACGTACTCGCCGGGCGCGACGTGGAGGCAATCGGGCGAGACGACGGTGTCGGAGTTGCCCATCTCGGCGGCTCGATCGAGCGTCAGGCCGTTGAGGTCGACGGCGGCGAGCGCCTTGATCTCGAACCACTCCTGGTCGGTGTCGGTGCCGGTTGGCTGCGGCATCACCTCGGTGATCACGAGCTCGCCGGGCAGTGGCGACACCGTCTGGCGCGACACGCCGTTGTCGTTGCAGGCGCCGACGATCACCGGCGTGCAGTCGTTGTCGCCGCCGGGCGTGCCGAAGTTACCGGTGTCGAACTCGGTGTCCGCGGCCTCGCACCAGTTCGCGAGATCGTCGTTGAGCGTGTAATCGGGGAACGTCGACGCGGTCAGCTGGCGCGAGCGGCCTTCCTTGACGGTGTCGTAGTCGGACGCGTCGATCTCCGAGTCACCGCACGACAGCGCGAGCCGGCCGCCGTCGCTGTTGAAGAAGTCGCCGAGGTCGGCGCTGTAGCCGTAGTCGATGTACGCGGGGACCAGATCCGAGGTCGCGTTGCCGAGCGTGAAGTACTGGCCGGGGGCGATCGTGACCGCACCCATCACGTGCGACTCGAGCTTGCTGCCATCGGGGCGGCTGTGATCGACGCGCATGCCCTCGAGCTCGATCGGGCGGTCGCTCGCATTGTAGATCTCGAACCACTCCTTGCCTTCGTCGACACCGGAGCCGCCGACCGGCGCCTTGAAGTCGGCGAACACCTCGGTGATCACCAGGTCGCCGACGACGAGCGAGTCCTTGCACTGACCTTTCGCGCCCTCTGAAGGCCCACACGCACCAAGTGCCAGGAAGACGACGAGTCGACGCGTCATGATGCCTACGGTCGCACGACCGCCGGGTCAGGTGCGTCTCGACCACGACACACCGACGAAAAAATCACGTGGCGAGATGCGGCAACCGTCACGGATTGTTCCCGACCGTCGGCACCGTCGGTGCGATCAGGCCGGGGATCGGGGACAGCTTGATCTGGCTGGCGCGCTCGATCTGGAGCTGCAGTGACTTCTTGCCGGTCTTCTTGTTCGTGTAGAAGGTCGGGGTCCCGGTGACGACGACGTACTCGCCCTTCCACTCGTAGAGCCCGGAGGTGCCGAGGACGTCGCGATCGAAGAAGATCAGCGGGAAGCCACTGGTGCGGGAGCGGGCGAGCTCGGCGCGGGCCGGGCCCTTCGTTCCTGTCGAGATGTCCGAGATCGTGCCGAGGATCTTCACCTCCTTGCCGAGGTGGTCCTCGATGTTCTTGAGCGAGTCCCAGTGGCTAATGTCGATGTAGTTCGCCTTGCCTTCGCCTTCCTTGCGGAATTCGTCGACGAAGTTGCCGCGAGCTGACCACCACGCCTCGCGCTCCGGATAGTCCGGCGCGTGCATCGTGCCCGGTGCCCAGATCCCGCGTTGTGCCTGCTTGGCCTCTTCCTGCGCGGCGATGAACTCGGCGTGATATCGGCGCGAATTGCCGTACTTCGGGAAGTACGGAGACATCCCGGAGCGCACGAGCTCGACGTTGTAGCAGAGCTGCTTGCCACCCTTGTTGGCGACCACGTACGCGAGGTAGCGGCCGTAGACATCGCGGATCTCGGCGGGGTGATCGCGCTCGATGCGGACCTTCTCGAGGCCCTCGAACCACGCCTTGCCCCATAGCTTGGCCTGCTCGCCGAGCGGGGACGCGATCTTGACCGGGCGCTTGCTGGTGCCACGTTTTGCCTTGAGGTAGCCGTTCCAGTCGGTCTCGACGGCGCGGCGATCACCCTCGTTCTTGAAGGTCTCCTCGGCGTCGATGCCGAGCAAGCGTAGCGAGGCATCGAGCCCGTCGACCCAGACGGTGTCCCCGTCGACGACGCGGGTCAGCCGGAACTCGCCGACCTCGACCCCGGGCTTCTCGAGCTTGGTGAGTGACTTCTGCGCTTCCTTGCGCGAGTAGCGTTTGCCACCGACCGGCGTGCAGGCGACGGCGGCAGCGACGAGGAAGACGAGCAGGCGGTTCATGGACATGCGGTGTTCGCTGCCCCGGGCGTGCCGGTCGCAGTGGCGTCGAAGCACCACGAGGCCGGGAGGTTGTTGGAATCGGCGTCGGGCGGCATGGTGCCGAGGGAGAACGTCCCGTCGTCCGGGAGGGCATCGTAAGTGGCGCGATCGACGAGCGCGCCGCAGGACTCGACGTCGACGGCGGCGGCCGAGAGGAACGCGCCTTCGAAGTCATCCTGGAAGCCGTAATCGACGTGGGGCGGAGTCATGTCGACGACGATGTCGAGGTCGAAGAACAGGCCGAGCACGACGAAGTCGGCCGCCGACACCGGCAACGAGCGGCGCACGAGGATCGGAATCTCCCCGCTGCCGTCCTTGCGACGGAACCGGACCTTGAGGCCCTCGAGGTCGACCGTTGCGTTCGACGCGTTGAACAGCTCGATCCACGGACCATCGTCGGCATCCGACGGACCGCGAAACTCGGTGATCACGAGGTCACCTTCGGCCACCGCGGGACACACCGCCAGCGCGGGATCACGGGCGCATCCGACGACAGCCAAGACAGCAAGCGCGGCGCGCACGGCCCGTATCCTAGCTCAAGTCGCTGCGTGGTGAGCTGCCGGAGTGTGACACCCACATGCAGACATCGAGACTGGGTGACGGTTAGGTCGCACGGCCCTGGTACCATCGCGATCGTGCGATCGCTGGGAGGCGTGATCATCACGTGCTTGGCATCTGCGACCGTGTTCGCCGATGGCACGGGCGAGCGCGTGGCGAAGGGCGAGGACCTCGCGAAGCAAGGCAAATGGACCGAGGCGATCGAGAACTTCAAGGCCGCGGACAAGCTCGAGCAGCGAGCCAAGCACGCGTGCCTGATCGCCCTCACCTATATCCGCCGCGAGCTGTGGCCGCAGGCCGAGGTGTTCCTGACCGTCTGCCACGAGCGCGCGAACGCCGGTGATCCGGTGCCCGACTGGGTGCCGCTCGCCGAGCAGCAGCTCAAGGAGCGCCTCGCGAAGGCGAGGGTCGCCCCGGTGCAGATCACGGTCAAGCCGGAGGCGCTCGCGAGCCAGGCGGCGATCGCGGTGTCGAGCTTCGAGCCCGACGAGCTGTTCGCACCGAGGACGATCCACCTCGCGCGCGGCACGCACCTGATCACCGCCACGCTGCCGGGACGCGAGCCGACGCAGGTGACGATCGAGATCACCGACGCCGCGCCACGCGAGATCGTGCTCGACTTCGACTTCAAGCAGACGCCGATCCCGAGCGCACCCGCACCCGCACGCACGGCAAAGGCATCGAAGCTTCCGTTGATCGTGATGGCCGCAGGTGGCGCGATCCTGCTCGGCGGTGCGGGCTACCACGTGCTCGTGTTCAAGGGCACGCGAGACGATCTCGCGTCGGAGAACGATCCCGCCAAGTACGACGAGCTCGCCGATGAGTTCGACTCGCAACGCACGACGACGATCGCGCTCTATGGCGTCGGCGCTGCGGTGCTCGCGACCGGCGCGGTGCTTCGCTACACGCTGTTCAAGAACCCGGAGCGCGCGCCCCGCGTCGGTGCAGGCGTCACGCGTGGTGGCGGGATGGTCGTGATGGAGTGGTCGCGGTAATGAGCGTCGTCGTCGACCAAGAGGCGACCGGCGGCGAGCTGTCGATCGGGCGCGAGCTCGACGGTCGATTCACGATCCTCGAGAAGCTCGGGCAGGGCGGCATGGGTGCGGTGTATCGCGCGCATCAGCGGTCGGTGGATCGCGAGGTCGCGATCAAGGTCGTGCGGCTCGATCTGGTCGAGCGCGCCGAGGCGATCAAGCTGTTCCTTCGTGAAGCGAAGTTGACCAGCAAGCTCAACCATCCGAACGCCGTCGGCGTGCTCGATTTCGGGCAGACCGAGGACGGCGTGTTCTATCTCGCGATGGAGCTCGTCAAGGGACGTGCGCTCGATCAGGTGCTGCGCGACGAGGGGCCGGTGTCGGCGGCGCGCGCGGTCCGGATCGGCATGCAGGTGTGCGACGCCCTCGAGACCGCGCACGCGATGCAGATCGTCCATCGCGATCTCAAGCCGGCGAACATCATGCTGGTCGATTCGCGCCGCGATCTCGTCAAGGTGCTCGACTTCGGGCTCGCGAAGGCGATCGTCGACAACCGCGACGTCGTGTTCAGCGATCACGAGCTGCGCCAGATCCCCGAGGATCAGCTGCAGGTCACGACGATGCACGGCACGCCGGCGTTCCTGCCGCCCGAGCGCTCGACCGGTGGCGTGTACGACGCGCGCAGCGATCTGTACTCGCTCGGCTGCGTGCTCTATCTCCTCGTGTCGGGCGAGCTGCCGTTCCATGCCGCGAACGCGAAGGAGCTGGTCGCGATGCACTCGACCAGCCGTCCGAAGCCGCTGCTCACCGTGCCGCAGACGATCGCGGCGGTGATCGAGCGCTTGCTCGAGAAGGATCCTGACGCGCGCTATCAGACCGCGGTCGAGACCCGCGATGCGCTCGAGGAAGCGGCGTTGATCGACGGTGTGCCTTCGCACCAATCGTCGCCGAGCCTCGAGCAGGCGCGGTTGTCGGGGCGGATCCCGTCGATGCGGATCTCGCAGCCGGCGATCGAAGCGCAGCCCGAACCGTCGCGCAAGAAGCCTCCGGCCGCGTGGTTGCTGGCTGGAGGCGCGGTGCTCGCGCTCGGCATCGCGCTGATCGTGGTGGCGACGAGCCGCGGCGAAACGTCTCGCGCGGCTTCGCCGCCGCCGCCTGTGCAACCGGCCGCACTGCCGGAGATCAAGCCGGAGATCAAGCCGGAGATCATCGAGGCGAAGCGCGAGAAGCCCGAGAAGCCCGTCGAGAAGCCGGTGCTTGCGAAGCCGATCGATCGCGCGTTGACCGTGAAGAAGCGCCTGCCGCTGCGTGCGGTACCGAAGCCGCCGCCGATCGCCAAAGATCCACCGACCACCAGTGCGCCGAAGCTGCCGTTCTAGGAGGCTGGTGTTAATCGGCACTCGCCGAAAACCCGCCCTCGCAACTGAGCGTTCTCGATCATGGTTTCCTGGCGCGGTTGTTGCCGAAAACGATCACCACTAGCCTTCCTACCTTGATTGGCCGTGGTGATGGTCGCGAGGAGCTCGCGGCGCCGAACGGCGTCGTCGCCGGCATCGGTCACACCGCCGCCGCCACTCACGGCCGATCACGTCGATGGTGCCCTCCCCTGGATCCGTGGTTTCTGGCAGGCGAAACACGCCGTACGAAGTGAGGTTTCTCGACGACGAACGCGCCCGTAGTGTTGTGGCAACGACCCCGTTTCCAGGGGACTAGATCTTCGCAACCCGAGCAGCACAGCCAAGCGCGACGATAGCAGCGTAGCTCCGCAGCCGAGGGTGTCGCCAGGACTCCAGCAACCCGCAGCCATAGCTCCTCGTTGATCCACGCTCGCGTCGCCACGCGAACCTCCGATCACGCACTGGGTCAGGGCTTCGCTTCTTCGGGACCGAGCGTCAGGAACATCGGCGCGGTGCCGTTGTTGACCTCGGCGGCGAGCCACTCCTGGGTGACCGCCGTCTTGTAGATCCGCACCTCGTCGACGAGCCCGGTGAACGGCTCCATGTTGCCACGACCGACCTGGATCGCCTCCACCGTCGACACGCTGTCGATCGCGCGTGCGGTGAGCGACTGGCCCCCCGTCTGCGCACCGTCGGCGAACACCGAGATCGTGCCGCCGGCTCGATCGATCACGGCGGCGATGTGGACCCAGCGATTCTGGAACGTCGACGCGAGACCGAGCTCGGGATCGGCGGCGTTGGTGCCGTCGTGGATCTTGGCGGTCCAGTTCGCCGAGCCGAGGAGCCAGCAATAGCCGGGCTCGTTCGAGGAGGCACCGCCCTTGTAGAACGGCGTGTCGAAGCCGCCGCCGAGCAGCTGGCTCTGATGAACCCACAGCGAGTAGCTGAACGAGTCGCCGCCGAAATCGAGGCTGCCGTCGGCGGGATCGCCGCCGTTGAGCTGGTCGTCGCCGTCGAGCGAACGCGCGGAGCCGAACACACCGGGCACCGTCGTCGGGATCGCGGCGCCCGAGGCGTTGAGGTGATTGCCCTGCGAGGTGCTATCGCGCGCGGTGCCGATATCCGAGAGGTGCCAGACGCCTGCGAACACGGGGGCGTCCCACACCGACGTCGACGCCGGTTGCGCATCACCGTCGTAGTAGAGATAGAACGCGTTGGCGTCGACGAGCTCGGGTAGCTTGACCCAGAGCTCGAGGTTGCCGGCGTCGTACGCCGCGAGCTCGGTGGCGAGGAGGGTCTCGCCGTCGGCCGCGGTGGCGACGATGTCGCGACCATCGGAGCGCGCGTGTGCGAGGAGATCCGCATCCGAGCGAACCACACCGACAGGAAAGTTCGCGAGCGGGCCGGTGATGCCGGACGTCACGGTGACGTGCTTGCGAAACGCGTAGCCGTCGAGCCAACCGGCAACACTGGGTGCTGCATCGGGATCACCGTCGGCGGGGCGAGGTGGCTTCGCGAAACACGCTGTCGCGAGCGTGGCGAGCAGCACGGTCGCGACGAAATGCACGCCCCCATGTTCGCACGATCGGGCATGCTGGGGACGTGGTTCGCGTCGTCGGAAACGTGTCCCAGGCCGAGGCCGAGGCCGCGGCCGTGGTCTCGGCGACCCAACTCCAGACGCTCGAGGAGGTGCTGCGATGGGGCGCGGACGTGCTCGACATCGTTGTCCAGGACGAGTTCACGCACGACGTGGTGACGCGAAAGGGCGGTCTGGTGTTCCTCGTGTTCGACACCACCTGACTCGGCGGGGTCAACGAGGTCTCCGTGTGGGACCACCGCCCGACCGCCGACGAGCTCCTCGATGATCG
>Ga0105049_10001597_pt1 | contig 26785 bp, 20 predicted proteins | sample MAT06_FD_78087 | JGI IMG/M metagenome (GOLD analysis project Ga0105049, IMG submission 78087) | Freshwater microbial communities from Lake Fryxell liftoff mats and glacier meltwater in Antarctica - MAT-06 | ecosystem: Environmental > Aquatic > Freshwater > Ice > Liftoff microbial mat | place... | reverse complement strand
CATGCCGAACCAACCACCGTTGGCTACAGCTATTTTGGCTTGTACGTTTTGAAATGTGCCTTCCGAGTTGCCAAGAAAATCCTGGACTCTAGTTGTCCAAACAGACATTCGCACCATTTTTGGAGCAATAAAATTTATGATGGTAAGAAGACCAAATAATCCTATTCCCACTCCGACTGAATAACTCAAGTATTTTGTACTGACTCTTCCGATAAACATTACAATAAAGCTTGTGGAAAATATCAACATGGCAGTTGAGAGGTTATTGGGCGCAATCAACATACATATTATGCATATAGGTAAAATTACTGGCAGAAAACCATTTTTAAAGTCTTTAATCGTTTCTTGCTTTGTAGTAAGTATATGTGCTAAATAAAGCATCAGAGCCAGTTTGGCTACATCGGATGGTTGAAACTGTTGGTTGATTAATGGAATGGTAAGCCACCTTCTGGCATCGTTGATAGTATTTCCGAATATGATGGTTATTACCAAAAGCAATACTGAAAATATTAATAGCCCGGGGGCAATAGCTTTGAATCGTTGGTATGGTATTCTTGACGTAAAATAAACTATACTTAAGCCAAGCACAAGATACAGAGCATGTTTGAGCATGATCAAATGTATGGAACTTTCTTGTTTGTAAGCGAGGCTGCTTGAGGCACTGTACACCGAAAGCAAAGAACAAACTGAAAGCATCAGGATAACAAACCAGATTACTTTATCTCCAGCTTTTCCGGATACTACATTTGCTATAATTGATTTCATGTCAATTTTTTAATTGTTATTCGATTGTTGAGCACCTAATTTTTTGACAGCAGCTCTGAACTGATCACCACGATCTTCGTAATTTTGAAATAAATCAAAACTTGCACAGGCTGGCGATAGCAAGACCACATCTCCAGCCTTTGCCATAGCATAGGCTGTTCTTACTGCGCTCTCTGCAGATTGTGTTTCTGCAATCTGATCAATTTGACCTTTGAATGCATTGATTAGAGCAGCATTATTTATTCCCAAGCACACAAGCGCTTTGACTTTGGAATCCACCAATTTTTCAATCAATGTGTAATCATTTCCTTTATCAGTTCCTCCTGCTATCCATATTATTGGTTTATCCATAGCTCTTAATGCAAAGGAAACAGAGTCAACATTGGTAGCTTTGCTGTCATTGATAAAGTCGATTCCTTTAATGTTTTGGACAAATTCTAGTCTGTGAGGCAGGTTTTCGAAAGTGACAATAGCATTTTTTATTTGATCATTTGTCAATCCAACAATCTGGGCGGTTTTAATTGCGCAACTTGAATTGATAAGATTGTGTTCACCTTTTATTGGGATTTTTTGGATAGAAAGTTCAAAACCACCAACTACCAATTCCATTTTATGATTGATCTTAATTTCTAAAGCATCCACAGTGGCATGACCTTTTGCCATATTGAGGTGATCCAAAATTCCTTGATCTTTACCGAAATAGATAAAGTGGTCGTCTTTGTTCTGATTCTTTGTGATCAAAAACTTAGAATTGGCGTACAGACTGAAATCATAATTGTAGCGGTCAAGGTGGTCTGGAGTAATATTGAGTAAAACTGCTATTTCTGGCTTAAAATCCTTTGTTCCATCCAGCTGAAAACTACTTATTTCAATTACATACCATGGATGTATCCCTTCTGCCACAATTCTTGCAAATGATTTTCCGATATTCCCTCCAAGTGCAGCATCGATTCCATTTTCATGCAGTAAGTGGTGAATCAATTTGGTAGTTGTAGATTTCCCATTGCTACCAGTTATTGCTATTACCTTACCTTGACAATGCTTGTAGGCAAATTCTATCTCTGATATTACCGGAATTTGTTTGACATGAAATTGCTGAATGACGGCCAGATTATCTGAAATGCCGGGACTCTTGATTAGCAGTTTTGTATTGTAAACCAGATCAACTGAATGGCCATTTTCTTCATATTCAATAGCTGCTTGATCCAATTCCTTTTTAAATGCTGGCAATAGCTGTTTGCCATCGCTAAGAAAAACGGATAGACCTAGTTTCTTTGCCAAAAGCGCTGCTCCAACACCGCTTTCTCCTCCTCCTAATATGACGACATCTTTGGTCAAACCTATCTGATTTTTAAAGTTATTATTGTCAATACAGCTAGTAATATTCCAACAATCCAAAAACGGGTTACAATTTTTGCTTCGTGATAACCTTGTATTTGGAAATGGTGGTGAAGCGGGGCCATCAAGAACACTCTGCGTCCTGTTCCATATTTTCTTTTGGTGTATTTGAACCAACCGACTTGAATTACCACGGAAAGATTTTCTACCAAAAATATTCCGCATAGCACTGGTATGAGCAGTTCTTTGCGCAATATGATTGCAAGTGCAGCTATAATTCCACCCAATGTTAAGCTTCCAGTATCGCCCATGAACACTTGCGCAGGAAAGGAATTGTACCAGAGGAAGCCTATGCATGCCCCAATAAAAGCGGCGCAGAATACCACCAACTCACTGGTATAAGGAATATAAAAAATATTGAGGTATTCGGCGAAGATTGTATTGGATGATACATATGCCAAGATGCCCAAAGTTCCGCCAATAATTGCGGAAACTCCAGTTGCCAATCCATCAATACCATCCGTTAGATTCGCTGCATTCGAAACTGCAGTAATAATAAATGTTACAATTAAGACGAATAGCAAACCCACCCATAATGCGCTGTCTCTTAAAGGTCTTGGTAATAAATAGCGGTATTCGTATTGATTTCCTTTGAGGAAGGGTACATTGGTCGCAGTGGTTTTAACATAAGCAACATCACTGAAAGTTCCTTCATGCTTATGATCTTCAATGACAGATTTATTGATGATTTGGTATCCTGATTTTTCTGCTGTTTCCAAGGGAACTCGTATGGTTGTTTCATCACTGTTGATCATGGTTATCGCGACAATCAAGCCCAATCCTATCTGCCCGGCTATTTTAAACTTGCCATCAAGGCCTTCTTTTTGTTTTAGAAATACCTTTATGTAATCATCAATGAAACCAATAATTCCCATCCATGTGGTAGAAACAATCATCAGAATCACATAGACATTATTGAGGTTGCAAAGCAAAAGTGTTGGAACCAATATAGCGATGATGATAATAATACCTCCCATTGTAGGTGTGCCTTCCTTTTCTTTTTGACCAGATAATCCCAAATCCCGGACGGATTCACCTATTTGTAGCCGATGCAACCAATTGACTATCCTTTTACCCAACACCATAGATATGAGCAATGACAATAGAATAGCCAGTCCAGCTCTAAAAGTTATGTATTGAAATAACCTCAAGCCCGGAATATGCTCAAATTGAGCCAGCCATTTTGCCAGATAATAGAGCATCAGTTTATCTGTTTTATGTTACACTTCAAATCAATTAAAGTCAGACCCAAAGAGCATTCTGTTGTCAGAAGTACTCTTTGTGGTCTGCCGATTTTTGATCTGAGATTGATACCTTTTTTCATGCGACACTCCTGTTTTTCGGATTAAGAATTTCAGTGAGTATCTCTACATCATCAAGTGCATGTTTTACGCCATTGACTTCTTGATATTTTTCATGTCCTTTGCCGGTTACCAGTATTACATCACCAGATGCAGCCAATTTGCAGGCAGTTCGTATTGCTTGCTTGCGATCTTCTATTTTTAATACTTTTTCATGAAATTTTGTCTCAATTCCATTCCATATTTCCTCAATGATTGATGTTGGATTTTCAGTGCGAGGATTGTCGGATGTTATGATGACTTGATCGCTATAATTCACGGCAATTTTTCCCATTTGTGGTCTCTTAGCTCTGTCTCTATCGCCACCACAACCGAATACAGTTATTATTTTTGAGCTTGAAGGAACTGATTTTTTGATAGTTTGGAGTACCTTTTCCAATGCATCAGGAGAATGGGCATAATCTACAATTGCTTTTGTGGCATTGTGGGGATTAAACACGACTTGCATTCTACCTTCTGCAGGTTCCAAACCACTTATTTCTTCGAGCAAATTATCAATGTTGTCATCGAGTTCATTTGCAATTGCATAGACAGCAAGTAAATTGTAAGCATTGAAACTTCCTACAATGGCAGTAAAAAATTCTTTGCCATTGAATTCAAGATGCAAACCATTCATACTGTTGGAAATAATTTTTCCTTTGTAGTCAACCATTGCATGTAGTGCATATTTGACTTTTCTTGCTTGGCAATTTTGAAGCATTACTCCTCCGTTGGGGTCATCTGCATTGGAGATAGCAATTGCCTTAGAACTTAAGTTGTCAAACAGTTGTTTTTTGGCTTTTATATAATTGGCAAAAGTTCCGTGATAGTCCAGATGCTCATGTGTGATGTTCGTAAACGCCGCAATGTCAATTTTTAGACCTGACAAGCGATCTTGTGTTATGGCATGTGAACTGGCCTCCATGAAACAATGTGAACAACCTGAATTAACCATGTCGTTCAACAACGATTGCAAAATGATTGAGTCAGGTGTAGTGTGGGTAGATGGCAAAGAGGTTGATCCAATTTTATTACGGACAGTTGATAGTAAGCCAACCTTGTATCCTATATTGGTGTACAATTGGTGGAGTAGAGTGGCGACTGTGGTTTTTCCGTTAGTCCCTGTAATTGCTACTACTTTAAGTTGTTCTGAAGGATGGTCGTAAAATGCTGCTGCCATTTTTCCAGCGAGTTCACTGCTTGATTCAACACAGATATACGTGATATCCGGGGCGATATTTTCTGGTTGATTTTCGCAAACGATTGTTTTGCAACCATTCGCAATGGCACCAGATACATAATTATGTCCATCAGTTTGTGTTCCTTTTATTGCAAAAAATATACTGCCTTGAGTCGCTTTGCGGCTATCAAGGGTTAGATGATGGATTTCTCGAGTATTTATTCCGATCAGTTGGTAAGAGAGGCCGGTAAGTATTTCAATTAGTAACTTCATTTCAGATCATTTTAGGAATTTTAGTTTATCCAAGAAATAATCTGATTGTTTGATTGCTTCTGACAAGAGTACCTGGACTTATGCTTTGTTTTCTTATTCTTCCACAACCTAAAAATTGCACTTTTATACCCAGATTTTCAAGAAGATATGAAGCGTCTCTTGCACCCATTCCTACCACATTCGGAATTTTACCCTTAGGCATTTGCTTCTCAATTAGGGTGAATTTGTTGTCTGATTTTTTAATTTTACTCCATTCGCCACGGCTTTCGTAGTTGAAGGGAATATTTAACTCTTTGAATAAAATGCTATAATCGGACTGGATTCCAGCTGTCGCATAGTTCATTGGAAGTTTATTTTTTGACTCAGTTTCGTTGTATGCAAAATGTTGGTCGTACATTCTACTGAATATTCGATCCGATATTTTGCGAAAAACTGGACCAGCAACTGAAGCTCCAAAATATCCATTTTGACGGGGTTCGGACACGACAACTATTATCGAATACATTGGATTATCCGCAGGAAAATACCCTACAAAACTGGAGCGGTGACCAAATTTTTCGTCTACATTGAGTTTAGAATAATTCAGTTGTGCAGTGCCCGTTTTACCAGCTATTTTGTATTGTTTGGTTTGTAAATTTGAAGCCGTTCCACCAGTGTCAACGACAGCCTCCAGCAATTCTCGACACATACGTATTGTCTTTCTGGAGGCCAATCGTTTCTTCAAAACCGTAGGTTCGTAACTTTTGATGACATCACTGTCGTCATGTTTGCGAATCTCGGAAACAAGGTAGGGTTTCATGATTTTGCCGTCGTTGGCGACAGCATTGTAAAAGGTAAGGAGTTGTATAGGTGTAATTGCTAGTTCATATCCAATAGACATCCAAGGCAGTGTAGTACCACTCCAGAAATCTTTAACGCTGTAAGCTTCTTTGATTATTGGTTTTGCTTCACCTACAATATCAAAGCCCAAAGTTTCATTCAATCTAAAATCCTTTAATTTTTGAATGAATTTGCCTGCATCATGCTTGTCATCATAGTGCTTTTTGACCAATCTGGCTATTGCTACATTGGAAGACATAGCGAAGGCTTTCAGCAACGTAGTAGAATCAATATTGTGAGGATGTGAATCTTCCATTATTCGATCCACGATTTTCCATTTTCCTCTGCTCAACACGACAGTATCTTTTACACTTTCTATGTATCCATCCTCCATCATTGCCATTACAGATGCAAGTTTGAAAGTAGAGCCAGGTTCCAGTGCATTGGTGATTGCGTAGTTGAGATTTTCAACATATTCACCATTTTCTTTGTCCAGATTGACGAGTGCTCTTATTTTGCCGGTCTTTACTTCCATAACGATTGCACAGCCATATTGAGCATTGTGATGCGACAGTGCATCGTGTAATTCGGCGTGGGCAATATCCTGGATATTTTCATCTAAGGTGGTTATCAGGTCACTTCCGTTTATTGGAGTTACATGTGCAACTTCTTCAACTGGAACCCATTGGCCTCCCTGTATTTTTTGAACCAATCTTTGGCCTTGCTCCCCACTTAAAAAATTATTAAAAGCACCTTCAAGACCAACCCCTTGCATTCCAGTTTTGTAGTAACCGATAGTTCTTTTGGCAAGTGAACCATAAGGCAATGTCCTTTTGGACTTCAGTATGTTAATTAAACCGCCAACATTTCTGCCTTCTCGGAATAAAGGGAATTTTTTGATTTTTTCCAATGACTCATAAGGCACATTATCAGCCACTAGGAAATATCTTTCCTTAGTGACACGAGCAGTAATTAGTTTGTTTTTCCAATAGGATGCTGCATAATGCGGCCTGATGGTTTTGGACAAACACAATGACAATGAATCAATGTTGTTATGGAATATATTGTCACCCATTGCTTTACAACCCAAATCCATTCTTAATTCATAATAAGGGAGTGAGGTAGCAAGAATGGCACCTGACTCTGTTAGGATATTTCCACGCTCTGCATCGACATTTTGCATGTCAAAGGTCTTGTCTTGACCTTGTTTTACCCATTTTGCGCGCTGAAAAACAGCAACTTGAACCAATCTACCCAGAATAAGAGTTGCTGCCACTACAATTACTGCGGTAACAATATAAACTCTTGACAACAACTCATTCCTGGCATTCATGGTTATAATCGTGTTATGGGATTACAATTGTTTTCGGGACTGTCTTGCTCACTTCTAAATTCAGTGGCTCAACGCGTTTTGCTATTTGAGATTCTTTAGCTTCTGATAGGTTATTTGCTTGAATTGATATTAGGTTCCAACGACTTTCCTTCAGCTCTTTTTCCAATTTCTGAATCTTAGAGATCTTTGATTGGGCGATATATCCATTTGCTATATTGATCAAAAACATTGCAGAAATCAAGATCATAATGGGTAAATGGCTGAAGATGTCTTCAGGATGTATTCTAGCCCAACGCATGATGGATTTCATTTTCAACATAATTACTCGCTCTTTTTTAGTTCTTTTGTGCTATCCGGAGCAGGGCACTGCCTGCTCGTGGATTGCGTTTCAGTTCGTCAGCCTTAGGGCTAATCGGTTTTTTGTTTATTAAGGTAAACGGCCTTGTGATATGTCCAAATTCATTTTTTTGATGAATCCCTGATGTGTTGCCAGTTTTGAAGTAGTTTTTTACGAGCCTGTCTTCAAGTGAATGATAACTCATAATAACACATCTTCCATTTGGCTCAAGCAGAGAACCACATTGTTCCAAAAATTCCTTGAGTGCTCCAAGTTCGTCATTGACTTCAATCCTTAAGGCTTGAAATAATTGTGAAAGGTATCTCATTCGTTCACCCATAATATAAGGTTCAATAACGCTCAAAAAGGTTTTGGTTCCAACAATGGATTTAACCGATCGAGCTTGAACTATCGCTTGGGCAAGTGTTTTGGAATTTCGGATTTCACCATACTGGCTAAAAATCAATTGAAGTTGGTCAGCGGTGTATTTGCTGATTATTTTTGCGGCAGTCAGTTCCTGTAATTGATGCATTCTCATGTCAAGAATTACATCAGAGCGATAGGAAAAACCTCTGCTCATGTCATCTAACTGATGTGAAGAAACGCCAAGATCTGCTAAAATTCCGTTCACGGACTTGATCCCATGAAGGCGCATAAACTTTTGAATAAGCCTAAAATTGGCTTGAATCAAAGTAAATCGCGAATCACTGAGGGTGTTGCCCAAAGCATCTTCATCTTGATCAAAGGCAAAAAGCTTTCCATCAGACGATAATTTGCTGAGGATGGCCTTGGAATGTCCTCCACCACCAAAAGTAACGTCCAGATAAACTCCATCGGATTGGATGTCCAAAGCATCAATGCACTCATCCAGCATAACAGCTTGGTGGTAATTTGAATGATCACTCATTGTTGTCACCCATCACCTGCTCTGCCAAACCAGAATAAATATCACTGTCTTCAATTATCAGATTGTTGTAACGCTCAGGATCCCAAACTTCAATGTATTCGTTGTAAGCAGAAAGTATGATGTCTTTCTGAATTCCAGCGTATTCAAGTAAGGATTTAGGCAGCAATACACGCTCTGAAGAATCAGTAATCAATTCTGTGGCTCCGCGAAAGAAGTATCGAACGAAATCTCGCTTCTTCTTTTCAAATGTATTCAATTGATTCACCTTTCGGGTGATTTTATCCCAAACATTTTTAGGATAAAGACTCAAGCAAGAATCGAGGCCGCGGTTGATGACAAAGTCATAGTTTGGCCGTTCACCCAATTGACGCAATAGAGCGGTAGGGAGCCTTATGCGCCCTTTGTCGTCGATACGACACTGATATTCACCGATCAATTGACTCATTTAGATATTCCTAACGATTAAATCTGATGCGAAGTTACAAATTGTCTCCACATTTTACCACAAGCGGGTCATTATTTTTGTAAATTATTGTAAAATATCCACTTTCGATAAAGGATAGCTTCAAGTTTAATTTTATGATTCTTTAATAATATATTGTAAATCAATATTTTAAGTATTTTTAGAAAATAATTTATTTTGGTGGAGATAAGTGGACATTATTTTGGATATTTTTCCGTTTTGTATGCATTGGGCAATCTTGGCCTTGGTCGGGTTTAGTCAACAGGTATGGATTTTACGATCAAACTGATAATTATTACTTTGTCAGCTCCTTTTGGAATGTTAACAATTCCCAAGTGATCTTGAACCAGATCAGAATGCACGGAACTGCTTTCATGACATAGGGCTCTACAAAAGATTGCCGCAAACTTCTTGGAAAAATATCTGTGGGTGAAAGTATTGTGAACAGCGCTGCAAAGCACAACAATGCAATATTCAACCATCCTTTATTGGTATTGAAACCCCAAATGGCAACCCCGGCAATAGCTATAATAAAAGTTGGAGATTCGGCTTTATGGTTGAATATTACCACCCATATAAGCAAAGATGCAAGGTATAGGAGTCTGAATTTTTGATCTTTATAATTTTTGATGAAAATCAATGGCACCAATAGTAAAATTGCCCCTAGCAATAAACTCAGTCCTTTGGTTTCTATGCCAAACCAGCTATACAGCCAACCTGCAACTGAATAACCGTATGAAATGCTGTGGTCGTTCTGCAACATATTGAGCCAACTTTTATACAAAAATACAAGCTGTGTTGGCGCGATAATCAATAGTGGTACAAGCAACAGCAGACTGGTCCATGCAATTGTATAAATAGCTGATTTGAGTTTATTGGGATAAAATATAAATATTGCAAAAGCAACCAATCCGAATATTTTAATGACAACAGTCAATACAATGCACAAACTGGCCCAAATAATCTGTTTTTTCTCTAAGTGATTGAATGCCAATATCATTAGCCCTGCCATTAGCCCATTGCTTTGGGAGTTTTGCAAGGAAGTAAACAACTCCACAATCATAAATGCCAGAATCAACAGAAACTTCTTAGAGTCTTGACCTGGTAATTGCCACAAGGCATAAAAAAGCACAAAAGCGTTGATGAAATTCCAAACAAATAGTCCCAATCCATCGGGCAGATAAGCTATCGGAGCCATCATTAATGCAAAAGTTGGACTGTATTTGTATAAGTCCCAATATTCTTGCGGGTACAAAATGTATAAATCTTTGTTTTGTATTAGATGGAAAAAGGATTGTTTGAAGATGATGTAGTTATTGTAGTATGTATATTGGATTCCATCGGGAATAAAAGTCTTAGAGCCAAGGGAAATACTTTGAAAGCTTATCCCCATCACGACTAGCACAAGTAAGCCTATAAGATTAACTGGATTTTGGAGTAATTGAACAATTTTACTTTTCATGAAAAAGGAATAAATTAAGCTTGATTTTCCAAAGGTAATTTAGTCTCATTAATCCAATTAGGCACGGTATCATTACTCTGTCTCAACAGCAATTGGAGCTGTCCAACATGATGTTGAACATGTCGCAAATTGTAGATTAATATTTCAAGAAAACTATAATCTCTGTAATCATTTATGAACCTATTTTCGGCATTTTGGCAGTTAAGCTTACCGACAACAGATTTACACTTGCTGCGACAATACTCGCAATATTCAGTTAATTCTACTTTGGTGTAAACTTGATAAGGCCGCAGGTTGGCTGGATCAAACTCCGACATTGTAAAAGGCTGTGGTGGAGCAAATTGATCAGGATTCTCATCCAAATAATAATCTAAAAAGAACAAAGTATGGTAACAAATATACCAAAAATGAGATTCCGAATTCCAGTTATCGTTGGAGCAAGCCGCGATCGCATTCTCCAGCATATCGATGGAAGCTCCTATCTGTTCCCAAAGGAAATTTTTGAGTGGGTGGTCCATTTGTTAGGTACTTATAATGTTAGCTGGCGACTAGATTGTTATATTAGCCTTCAAGAATTGCTTTCACCCCTGGCAATACTTTTCCCTCCAGAAGTTCCAACATAGCTCCTCCACCTGTTGATACAAAACTTACTTGGGAAGTTAATCCAATCTGATGGATGGCTGCCGCACTATCTCCTCCACCAATGAGAGAAAAGGCACCAGTGGCTGTTTCCTCAGCTATTTCTTTGGCTATGGCTACCGTACCTGCCGCAAATGGTTTCATTTCAAAAACTCCCATAGGACCGTTCCACATGATGCTCCTTGATTTCGATATTACTTTTACAAAGGCTTCAATGGCTTTAGGTCCGATATCCAGCCCCATCCAACCGTCGGGAATATTATCACTGTCAACTATTTGTGTATTGGCCTCAGCTGTAAATTTATCAGCAATGACACTGTCCTCTGGAAGGTATAAATTGATCCTTCCTTTTGCTTTTTCTAAAAATTGTCGAGCTACATCAAGCCTTTCTTCTTCCACCAATGAACTCCCAATTTTGCCTCCCTGAGCTTTTATTAATGTGTAGGCCATACCGCCCCCAATAATTAAATTGTCCACTGAGTCGATAATTTTTTCGAGCAGCAATATTTTGTCAGATACTTTTGCACCGCCAATTATTGCTGTATATGGCCGCTCAGGATTGATCAAAAGCTTCTTAGCATTGTCGAGCTCTCTTTTCATCAAAAACCCAAATCCTTTTTTAGAACGTGGAAAGTACTGGGCTATAACTGCTGTGCTTGCGTGGGCCCGGTGTGCTGTTCCAAAGGCATCATTGAGGTAAATGTCGCCATAGGTAGACAGTTGTTCTGCAAATTGCTCATCACCCTTTTCTTCCTCCGCATGAAATCTCGTATTTTCCATCAATAATATTTCTCCAGGGGCAAGCTCTTTGGCCTTTTTATCTGCTTCAGCCCCAATACAATCTGGGCAAAACTGCACTGGTCTATTCAGTAATTCTGACAGGCAAGCAACTGTATTTTTAAGCGTGAAGGTTTTTGTGTCAATATTTCCTTCAGGCGTTAATTTTTTTAAAGGCCGTCCCAAATGAGATAAAAGCACAATTGAAGTCCCTACGTGATCCAATATGTAATTTATAGTAGCTACACATTCTTTAATTCGACTGTTGTCTGTAATATTCTGATCTTTGTCCATTGGTACATTGAAATCAACTCTCAGAATAATTTTTTTTCCGTTTAGGTTTAACAGTTGCATAATGGTATTTGATAGATCAGACAAATGTAGTTCTGAACAAGCTAATAAAGTGTTAAAACAAAGTCAAAATGTTTGTTGGTCTTATTTTTGTATTTATATTTGTATAGTGAAAAGGCTTACCGTAATATTATTGACCTCTTTAGTTTTATCTACGAATTTAATTGTAGGTATAGACACGGTTTATTGTTGCTGTCTAAAGGTATTGGAATCTCACTTGAGTTTTTGCAAACCGAACGAAGATTGCTCTAAAAATGATCCTTGTGTTACGGAAAAATCCTGCTCAATAGTAAAAAAGTCAGCTTGTAAAAAAACTACATCTTCGAGTGTTGGCCTTTCAGTGGAGTTTGAACAGCAGTTGAAGAACCTCTATAAAGATATTAGCATACAAACAGTTGTGCCAGCTTATTTTGCTATTTCGGAATTGTTATTCATAGACTTAGAATTTTTTCCAAATAAATATTTTAATCAATTTAGTAACTCTTGTTCTAAAGAGCGGCTACAAGTTTTCCGTTGTTAGTGGTGTTTTGTTTTTCATGAAAAAGGCTCTGGCAGCTACTTCTAAAACAAAATTTAATTCCACAAAATGTTATCCAAATATACACTGATTGTCTGCTTGATATCAACATCGATATTGGGAGCACAAAATCTTACAGGAGAAATCCTGGACACCAAAAAAAATGCTGTTGAGGGTGCAAACGTCTACTGGCAAGGAACTCAAATTGGTACAAGTTCGGACGAGTCCGGAAAGTTTGAATTAGCCTACCAACCCAACAAAAGCTTGGTAATCAATCACGCTGAGTTTGGTTCAGACACCATCATTAATCCTGCTTTACAATTTTATTCAATCCAATTGACACCTAGGCAATTTTTGGACGGAATTGAAATTAATTCAACCAGAGTAGGAGAAGTTTTAAGCACCATTGGCAGGTTGAATGTAGAGAATCTGACTGCATGCGAACTGAAGAAAGCACCTTGCTGCACTTTGGCGGAAAGCTTCGTCAATAACGGCACTGTTGATGTATTGAGCGCAGATGCAGTGACAGGAACACGCGAGGTTCAAATGCTCGGCCTCAAAGGTTTATATACGCAAACCTTAATTGAAAATCGTCCAAGCCTTGACGGTATTGGTCAAGCTTACAATCTCGATTTTATACCTGGAACATGGATTGAATCTATTCAAATAGCCAAAGGAGCTACCTCAGTTTTAACAGATGGTAGAGCACTGACAGGACAGATCAATACAGAAATTCTCAAGCCTTACAAGGCGCCACCTCTGTTTGTTAATCTTTTTGGGAGCGACCAAGCCAGATATGAGATCAATTTGAACGTAGCAAACCAGTTGAATGCCAATTTATCTCAAATAGCATTATTGCATTACTCAGGACAAAACGATCGCACCGATAGAGATGGAGACGGGTTCATAGATAATCCTCTTCGTAAGACTTTCTCCGGAATGTATCGCCTGTTTTATCGGTCTAAGAACTGGAATTCGGAAGTCAATTATCTTCTGGCTTCTGACAGAAGGAAATCAGGACAATTTGCACATCCCGCCAACGATGATGAAATAGGTGGACATATGCACATATTTCAAAACAACGATCGACATGAAATATTTGGAAAAGTAGCCTATTTGGGATTGAGAGGTGCTTACGAATCAATGGGATTTCAGTACACTTTATTGAGTCACGAATTGAATAATTCAATAGGAACAAGGAAACTGGACAGCAGTCAGAAGGAAGCCACCTTTAACTTGTTTTATAAGAATATTTTAAAAACACCTGATCATGGATTTACAATTGGTCCGTCATTAAAAATAAATCAGATTCAAACCAGTTTCAGTAATTATAACTTCAATTTAAACGAAGTTCAGACATCATTTCATGGTGAGTACACTTATGAACACGCCAATAGTGATGAGGAAGAAGAGGAAAGCCAGAATTCATTTTGGACCAAATTTGGAGCGTTGGCAGGATTGCGACTGGAAAATTTCAGAACAGGGGAGACATTTTTGGTGCCAAGATTTCAGTTGAAATACGGATTCGATGAGCGGACAATTTTGAGGTATTCTTTTGGTAGAGGAGTTAGAAGACCACTTCCAATAACCGACCAAATTGCCTTAACAGCAAGCAATAGATCTTGGATCGTTGCACCACAATTGCCTATTGAAGATGGATGGAACACTGGTATGAATTTTACCAAAGCATACGAAATATCAGAACAACCTGGACAATTTGCTTTGGATGCGTATTATACGATCTTCAATACACAGGTAGTTTATGACAGTGACATTGATCCCCGACAAATAAATGTTTACGCTTTAACTGGCAGGAGCGAAGCGACCTCATTACAAGCATTGTGGAGACAAAACATTATACTTGGTCTAGAGTTGAAGTTGGTTTACCGGCATACCATCAATCGAATAGATTACCAAAAGGGGTCAAGATTCCAAACATTCATCCCTAGGGATAGATTTCTTGCAACCTTGCATTATACAACCCCCAACAAAAAATGGCAATTCAACACCGTTGCTCAGTACACTGGATTAATCAGGATGCCGGATACCGAAGCTATTCCAAGTATTCATTTAGAAGGAAATGGAAATTATTCCAAGGAATTTTGGAGGTTTGATGCTCAGGTGACCAGATACTTCAAATCAGTTGAAATCTACTTAAATGTAGAGAATATTGGTAATTTTATACAGAAACATGCCATCGTTCAAAGCCACGATCCATTTGGCGAATATTTTGATGCAGCTAGGATCTATGGACCTATGAATGGAAGAGTCATTGGACTGGGAATCCGGTGGACGCTGAATAAAAAAGAAGAGGAATAAAGAAACTGAAATTATTAGATTTTGTTACAAGTCGTCATATTCATAAATTTCATCCATTCTGGTGTTGGGAGCCATGGTGTAGATTGGTTTAAGAATCCCGTTGTCCAGACTGTAAACCCAACCGTGTAGATGTGGTCTATCATCATGTTTCCAGGCTCTTTGGACAATTGAAGTTTTGGCCAAATTCAGAACTTGTTCTTGTACATTGAGTTCCACCATGCGATTTACCTTGGACTCGTCATCTTGAAGTGCATTGATTTCTTCTTCATGAAATCGATGCACATCTTTTATATTTCTGAGCCATTTGTTGATAATTCCCATATTGTGTCGAGTCATTGCTGCCTTGACCCCACCGCATCCATAATGGCCACAAACAATGATGTGTTTGACTTTTAAATGATTCACCGCGTAATCCAAAACACTCAATAGGTTGAGATCAGTATGGACTACCATGTTCGCAATATTTCGATGGACAAATATTTCGCCAGGTTCTGTTCCGGTTATTTCATTTGCAGGGACTCTACTATCAGAGCAACCAATCCATAAAAATTCTGGAGTTTGTAAACTTGACAAATGTGAAAAAAAATCTGGGTTTGATTTAACTTTTTCCCTCGCCCATGCCTTATTTTCTAAAAGTAATTTTTCGTATGATTTCATATTTTATTGGTATTTTTATTGGATAACATTCTGAGTAATATCGTCAAAAAATTGCTTGTTGTTTCCCTGCGATTGCTTGATGTAGACCCTTATATTTCTGATCTGAGCATTGATAATATAGTCATTAATCATTTCAACTATGTCTTGATCAATGAATTCAGATTTAGTGGCGTCAATTAATACAGCAGTATTTTCTGGTATTTTTTCCAAGGAAGATTTTAAGTAAGGTTTGTTCAAAAAAGAAACTTCTTTGCTGAACCGAATTAAATACCTGAATTCGTCTTTCATTACGAAAACTGATGACTTAAAATTGCTGCGTACTACATAGTACAAGCCAAATAATATTCCTACCAAAATCCCCTTTAATAAGTCGGTGTTGATAATTGCCACAATTGTAACAATAAATGGAAGGAATTGCTCCTTCCCTTTTTTGTACATTTCCTTAAAAATAGAAATTTTTGCAAGCTTATATCCTGTTATAATCAAGATTCCAGCCAATGCAGATAAGGGAATTAGGTTCAATAATTTTGGAAAAACCAATAAGCTTGTCAATAGTAACAATCCATGAGTTATGGTACTTAATTTGGATTGCGCACCTGCATATACATTAGCAGAGCTTCTTACTATGACACTTGTCACGGGCAATCCTCCTAATATTCCAGATACTATATTTCCGATACCTTGAGCCTTCAGCTCGTGATTGGTAGGCGTTATTCGCTTGAAAGGATCCAACTTATCAATGGCCTCAATGCTCAAAAGCGATTCTAGAGATGCGACTATTGCCAAAGTGATGGCTATTGTCCAAACATTAAAATTGTAGATTCCGCTCAAGTCGGGTTTTGGCAAGCTTCCAAATAACTCAGAAACAGAATTGTGCAAAGGAATATTGACCAAATGGTCACCGCTCAAATGCAATTCTGAATAATTGGCACCGAGATAACTGTTGAGTCCAATTCCTGCAATTACCACCAGAAGTGGGCCGGGTAAAAATTTTACCCAGGATTGAAGTTTTACCCATTTTGTTTCATAGATCAACAAAATTGCAACAGCCACTAGACCAATGATCACACTGCCGTAGTTGGGATTTTGAATGGCATCAATTATTTCTGAATAAGTGTTTTTATGGTCAATTTGAATAAAACTTTCATCGCCTTCTGGATCAGAATCAATACCTAGAAAGTGCGGTATTTGCTTAAGAATTAATATAATGCCAATGGCTGATAGCATTCCTTTAATTACTGAATTAGGTATAAACTCACCAATCACCCCAGCCTTAGCAAAGCCTAGAATAACTTGCATGATACCTGATAAGATTACAGCAATCAGAAAAAACTCATAGGATGGCAATATGCCAATTGCTGAGGCTACGATAGCAGTCAAGCCTGCAGCAGGGCCACTCACACTCAAATGTGATTTGCTGATAAAGCCAACCACAGTTCCTCCCACTATACCTGCTATAACTCCAGTAATTATTGAAGCATCAGATGCAACTGCAACACCTAGACACAAAGGCAATGCAACTAAAAACACTACTACTGATGCAGGAATATCAGCCAATGTGCTTCTTAACAAATTTTTCATTCAATATTTTTTGGCATCCAAATGTATTCAATTTTTTAGACATCAAATGGGTTTACATTTGATTTTACTCCATTTATGTAGTCATTTGTTGAATAAAGCCAAAAGGCATATTATACCAAACCAAAGTTTCGGAAATAACAGCACTAAATCCATAAGAACTGATTATTTACCAACAGCTTTGAATCACAGAACTTTAAGTTGATTTTAGTTACTGCTAATGTTAACACCTTGTGGTCAATTTCTTTTATTTTATGTCATGAAGTTATAAATTCTTATTTTTACACTTCATCTAAGTGAAGCTGATGTCAAGGTTTATTAGTCAAAAGTGGTCGAAGCTAATTGCAAGTCCAGCAAAATATATTCTAAAGTTGACCTTGCTCACTTTAGCGATTGTTGATCAGTTCAAGGAGCTGGTCAATTTGCCTGAACCATATGATATCTATCTGAGTTTACTTAGCCGCTATATTATTTTCTTTTTTGTAGTTGAATTTGCGGAAAGGGTAGTAAAATTTTTCTACAGGCAAAGTAAGCAAATTACCAAACCAGATAACATAACCATAGGTATCGGTCAGGTCAGTAGTTTAATTAAAATTACCGGCTTTATCTTCTGGGTCTTGTTGCTTTTTCAAATTGACTTTAAGGAATTGTTTACTTCCTTATCCATCATTGCTGCTGCTATTGCAATTATCGCCAAAGATTATGTCAGCAATGTAATAAGTGGCATTGTCCTCACTTTCAATGACCAAATTAGTATCAATGATCAGATAAAGATTGAAGAAGTGAAGGGTAGAATTATGGATATTAACCTAACCAACATACACTTGTTAACAGAAGATGATGATTTGGTTTATATCCCCAATAATATCGCATTCATGACCAAAATTATTAATTATACTAAGATTGAAATGAAGCGGACGAGTATTGAATTCGAGCTGGATACCCAATTTGTAAGTTCTGTTGAGGACTTGGAACACCGTCTTATTGAAAGTCTTGCCGATTACAAGAATAAAATTAAACCGGATAGTTATAATTTGAAAGTGGTAGAATTGCATAAAAATAATATCTCATTCAAATTTCAGTATGTACTTGCTGATCCCGACAGTGAATTGGAAAAGGAGATCAAAAAGAAGACTATTCGCAGAATTCTCACTATTTTAAATTCGGATAAATTGCGCAATAATCCCATGCCGCAAGACCTTGGTTAGTAATAAAATATTCTAAAAACATCACTCCAATTAGTACTCATACCAGCAAAAAAAGTAATCTTTGACAGATGAAAAGGATACAAGCTTTTATTGCGGTTTATATGATTTTGTGTACTGGTGCAATTGCTCAAAGTGCACTCAACAGCAGTTCAATTTATAATGAATTGCTCAAATTGAAGAATACCGCAACGGTCATGTATGTAGCCGCCCATCCTGATGATGAAAATACAAGGTTGATTACCTGGCTCGCTAACGAAAAACACGTGAATACGGTATATTTATCGCTCACGCGAGGAGATGGTGGCCAAAATCTTATTGGAACGGAGGCAGGGCCAGCACTTGGCATGTTGAGAACTCAAGAATTGCTACAGGCACGCGGCATTGACGGTGGTAAACAATGGTTCAGCAGAGCCTACGACTTTGGTTTTTCAAAAAAGGCTGCTGAAACTTTCAGTATTTGGGATAAGCCTGAAATCTTAAAAGATGTGGTCCAAGCCATTCGCTATTGGCAACCGGATATAATGATCAACAGATTCCCAACCGATACTTCTGTGAATACACATGGACATCATACGGCCTCTGCCATATTGGGTTCCGAAGCTTTTGACTTGTCCGCTAAGCAGGATTATGATATAGAAGGAGCAAAAACTCTTGGGTATTGGCAACCAACAAGCCTCTATTTCAATACCAGCTCTTTTTTGTATAAAAGCCAAGCAGATTTTGAGAAGGCTGACAAATCGGGCTTTTCTGTAATCGAAGTTGATAATTATTATCCTCTGTTGGGCAAAAGCAACAACGAAATATCTGCTTTGAGTAGAAGCATGCACAAATGTCAGGCATTTGGATCTATTGGCAACAGAGGCAGCTTCAAGGAGTATTTGTTGTTGTTAAAGGGCACCCAGTCTCCTGTCAAAGATGATATTCTGGCAGGAATAGATCAAAGTTGGAAGAAATTCACTGGTAATGAATCAATAGATAAGCTTATTGATAACATCATTAGGGATTTTAATTTTACTGATCCTTCAAAGTCGCTTGGCAAATTGAAAGAATTGGGTGAAATGATTGTTAAAAATATTCCAGAAGGCAGGTTCAAAGATCGCAAGTTGCAACATTTGAATAAAATATTTGTATCGTGTAGTGGCGTATTTACGGAATTGGTCTGCACTGAATCCACTGGAATTCCGGGTCAAGTTATTTCAGCTAAACTCGAAATCACACATCGTACACGTGGTATTTTGAAGGTGAATCGCCTAAACTCTGAATTATTGGGTATCGATACTTTTTTTACAGTTTCACTGCCAAGTTTGGGTAGTATTTCATGCCCAATCAGCTTTCAAATTCCCCCAAATTCACAGTACACAAGTCCCTATTGGTTGCAAGAACCTATTGTAAATGGAGCATTTCAAGTCAAAGATAGAAGCTTGATTGGATTACCTGAAACAAAGAAACTGACAGGTCTAAAAGCAGAAATGGAACTCAACGGAATACCAATTAATTTTGACGTCCCTATTACTTACAAGTATGAAGACGCTGCTAGAGGAGAGGTTTATGAGCCATTCGATGTACTTGCACCTGTTACGATGAGTTTGAGTGAGGAAATTGTGCTTTTCACCAATAGTAAAATGAATGATTACTCAGTTTCCATAACGGCAAACCAAGATGGCTTAAATGGCACTTTGATGATAAAAGCCAATCCCAATTGGATCATTGAAAACAATAACCAATCATTTATGATTGCCAAGAAAGGACAATCCATTGATTTGATATTCCGAGTCAAGGCACCAGAAAAATCTGAAACTACTGATGTGTCCATAATTGCATCCGTCGACAAAAAGAATTACAGCTACAATCTTTCAGTTGTAAAATACGATCACATCCCTACTCAAAGAATTATGAAACCTCTTTTTGTAAAATGGGTTTCTGAAGAAATTAAATGTAGCGCCAAGAATGTCGCTTACATCATGGGTGCCGGAGATAAAGTTCCTCAAAGTTTGGAGAAACTCAATATCAACCATAAAATATTCAACAAAAGTGTCCCGTCGGCTCAGGAGTTAGTTCAATTCGATGTTTTGATCATTGGAATTAGAGCTTACAACACAATACCTGAATTGTTTAATGCGCCGTCCATGTTCAAAGCTTATATGGAAAACGGGGGCACTGTTATCGTGCAATACAATACCAATTATGATCTGGTTACCAATGATATTGCACCATTCCCTTTGAAGATTACCCGAAATAGGGTTACAAATGAAAACTCACCGGTACGGATTTTGGAGCCCAACCATCCAATTGTCAATTTCCCCAATAAGATTCTGGATCAAGATTGGAACAATTGGATTCAAGAACGTGGTTTGTATTTTGTTGAAAGTAGCGATCCTAGTTGCGTGAAATTGCTGGGAATGAATGATCCTAATGAAGCAACACAGGATGGTTCGCTGGTATATGCAAGTATAGGTAAAGGGCATTTTATTTACACAGGACTTTCATTTTTTCGGGAATTGCCTGCGGGTGTTCCAGGCGCTTGGAAGTTGTGGGCTAACCTTTTATCTGTAGGACATGCCACAAAATAAGCCAGAATCTGAATCTATGAAGGCTTGGTATTTAAGCCTTTTCATCGCGCTGATTTTGTTCATTTTCCTATTTTATTATCTCACCATTAGATACAACAAATAATGCTAAACTGGCTGGATTGGAGCATGCTCATTGGATCTTTGGTGGCTATTACATTGTATGGGGTTATGAATCTGAGGAAGAAGACGGATTCCCGTACTTATTTGATGGGTGAAAAGGAATTACCTTGGTGGGTTATAGGATTTTCAGTGATGTCGACACAGGCCAGTGCCATTACTTTTCTAAGCACACCGGGTCAGGCGTTTTCAGATGGTATGCGTTTTTTACAGTTTTACTTGGGTATTCCGCTTGCCATGATATTCATCTGTGTGGTTTTGTTGCCACGCTTCAGCAGGTGGAATGTGCAAACAGCTTATGAGTTTTTGGAGCAACGGTTTGATCTCAGAGTCAGGACATTGACAGCCTCGCTGTTTCTATTGTTGCGAGGTTTGAGCTCATCCATCACCTTGATTGCTCCAGGTATTATTTTGTCTACACTTTTTGGTTGGCCGATGACATTGACCATCCTAGGTTTAGGAGGTTTTGTATTGATTTATACTTTAATAGGAGGGAGTGAGGCGGTCAGCAAGACTCAGGTTCAGCAAATGAGTATCATGTTGTTAGGGCTTTTGTTGGCCAATGTATTGATCTTTAGAAGCTTGCCCAATGATGTTGGAATAGGTGAAATTTTTACCATCGCTGGTAATGAAGGTAAAATGAAAGTCCTAGATACCAAATGGAATATCAACGAGCGTTATAATATTTGGTCAGGTATTATTGCTGGATTCTTCCTTTTTCTCGCTTATTTTGGTACAGACCAATCTCAAGTGCAGAGATATTTGTCAGGTAAGTCATTGAGAGAGAGCCAGCTGGGTTTGTTGTTTAATGGTTTGTTGAAAGTGCCGATGCAATTTTTTGTTTTGTTTACTGGATTGATGGTTTACATATTTTTCATGTATGAAAAGCCTCCAGTATTTTTTAATCCAAATGTTGAAAATCAAGTCTATGAACAATCGGATAAGCAATACATAGAACAAGTACGACAAAAGCAAGGACAACTCCACGATTCTAGATTGGCTTTGTTGAGTGGTACCCTTTCCAAAGAAAAAGCAGCCATGGTTCGTATGAAATCTGATTCTTTGACCGAGCTGAGAAAATCTGCTATCAAATGGTCAGCAGATCATGGAATAGCCACCCGATCAAAAGATGAAGATTACGTCTTTATGCATTTTGTCCTTCATTATTTTCCCCATGGTGTTATTGGGCTTTTATTGGCGATGATATTTTGTGCTGCTATGTCTTCGATGGCATCCGAGATCAATGCCCTTGCCACAGCATCCCTCGTGGATATTTATCGGCGTAGCGTTGCTCCTGATCGCAATGAAATCCATTACTTAAGAGTTGCTAGATGGCTAACACTTGGTTGGGGATTATTGATAATAGCTATGGCCATTGTTGCTACCCCATTTGATAATCTGATACAAGCAGTAAATATACTTGGCTCATTATTTTATGGAAGTATTTTAGGTATTGTATTAACTGCTATTTTCTTAAAATCCGTTCAAGCCAATCATGTGTTGGTCGCAGCAATGATTTCAGAAGCTTTGGTCCTATATTGCTTCAAATTTACAGAAATTAGCTTTTTGTGGTACAATGTATTTGGGTGCTTGTGCGTATTGTCAGTATCATGGATTTTGAGCAAATTATGGTTCATTGCACCCAAAATTCAAGCTCAGTAAATCTTATCTGGTTGATCATAAAATATTTAGCATGCTAACTCTTGATATACATACCCATATTTTGCCAGAGCATATTCCCAATTGGGTTGAAAAATTTGGATATTCTGGTTTTGTCTCTTTGCATCATCACAAACCTTGCTGTGCAAAAATGATGATCGGCGATAAATTTTTTCGTGAAATTGAGGAAAATTGCTGGAATGCGGATGCTAGAATGAAGGAGTGTGATGGACATGGCGTTCATGTGCAAGTCTTATCTACTATTCCTGTTCTTTTTCATTATTGGGCCAAAGCCAAGGATGCTTATGATACAAGTCGATTTTTCAACGATCACATTGCCCAAATTTGTAAAGTGAATCCCAAACGATTCATTGGACTTGGCACTGTGCCATTGCAAGATCCAGAATTGGCAATTCAGGAAATGCAGCGTTGCAAGGAGATTGGTTTGGCTGGTATTGAAATAGGATCACATGTAAATGACTGGAATTTGGAGGCTATCGAATTGTTTCCCTTTTTTGAGGCTGCATCTAAGATGGAGATGGCTATTTTTGTTCACCCTTGGGATATGATGGGCAAGGACAAGATGACCAAATACTGGCTGCCTTGGCTTGTTGGAATGCCTGCTGAAACATCTTTGGCTATTTGCTCCATGATTTTTGGAGGCATATTTGAAAGATTGCCAAAATTAAAAGTGGCTTTTGCACATGGCGGAGGTTCCTTCCCAGCCACCTTAGGTCGTATCGAACATGGTTTCAATGTTCGACCTGATTTGGTAGCAATTGACAATCCACACAATCCAAGAAACTATTTGGGAAAATTTTGGTTGGATTCTTTGGTCCATGATCCCAATATGCTCAAATACAATATTTCACTATTTGGAGCAGAAAAAATAGCAATGGGATCAGACTATCCTTTTCCTTTAGGCGAATTGCAACCAGGTAAATTGATCAAAGACATGAATTTTGATGAAAAGACTTCGAACATGTTATTGCATGGTGCTGCATTGGAATGGTTATCTTTGGACAAGAATAATTTTGAATAATCTGAATATTATTTCATGATAAAATTAGAGGATGCGATCAGTTTTGATCAAAATGATGTGCTGAATAAATACCGGGACCAGTTCCATATCCCCAAAGGTAAAGATGGTAATGACACAATCTATTTTTGCGGCAATTCTCTCGGCTTACAGCCTAGAATTACCAAGAGTTACATTGAGCAAGAATTGGAAGACTGGAAGAACATGGGTGTCGAAGGGCACTTGCATGCTAAGAATCCATGGAAACCTTACCATGAATTTTTGACAGATCAAATGGCTAAAATTGTTGGAGCCAAGCCGATAGAAGTTGTAGTAATGAATAGCTTAACGGTCAATCTCCACCTGATGATGGCAAGTTTTTATCGTCCTACTCCCAAGCGACACAAGATCGTAATTGACTACAATCCGTTTCCATCTGATTTGTATGCTGTTCAATCGCAGGCAGCGTGGCATGGTTTTGATCCAGCTGTCTCCATTATAATACTCAAACCTGAACCTGGAAGTGACACAGTATCTATACAATCGATTAAGGAATTGTTGGAGCGAGAGGGTGACAGCATTGCAATCTTTGCATTAGCAGGTGTAAATTATTACTCTGGTCAATTTTATGACGTAAAAACCATAACAAGTTTGGTTCAAGCCTATGGTATTCCAATAGGTTGGGACATGGCTCACGCTGCAGGAAATATAGATCTCAAACTTCATGAATGGGGTTGCGATTTTGCAGTCTGGTGCAGTTATAAGTATTTAAACAGTGGACCTGGAAGTCTTGCTGGTTGTTTTGTACATGAAAGACATGCCAATAGGGAAGATTTGCCCAAATTGGCGGGATGGTGGGGCCAAGATAAAGCCATTCGGTTTCAGATGGGTCCTGAATTTCATGCCATTCCGGGTGCTGAAGGCTGGCAAATGTCTAATCCTCCTATTCTTTCAATGGCAGCAATTAGAGCGTCTTTGAGTATATTCGAAGAGGCCGGGATAGGTCAATTGAGAAAAAAGTCCATTCAATTGACGAACTTTTTAGCTGAACTTTTATTGAATATTGATAGTGATCGAATATCCTTGATCACTCCAACAAACTCTGAAAATAGGGGAGCACAGTTGTCAATAAGAGTAAAAGGTGCGGACAAAAGTTTGTTCCATGGCTTGATGTCTCAAAATGTAATTTCGGACTGGAGAGAACCTGATGTAATTCGGATTGCACCAACTCCATTGTACAATACTTACAAGGACGCGTTCCAATTCACTGAAATTCTTAAATCATTGTTGTAATATCGGGCAATAGAAGCTTGTTTGAGTTGATCCACTAAAAATTAAATGCAGATGAAGAAAAATATTACAATAGTAGGAGCGGGATTGTGTGGAAGTCTGTTAGCCATCCGATTGGCGCAAAGAGGATATAAGGTGCAATTGTTTGAACGTCGTTCTGATATGCGTAAATCTGAGATGTATGCAGGTCGATCCATCAATCTTGCCCTCTCGGATAGAGGTATAAGAGCTCTGAAAATGATAGGAATGGATCAGTTTATGTTATCAGAGTCCATCCCAATGGAAGGGAGAATGATTCACAGTGTTGATGGCAATCTGTCCATGCAGCCCTACAGTGGTCGTCCAGGTGAGTTCATCAATTCAATTTCACGAGGTGGATTGAACATTGGATTATTGAACAAAGCGGCTGAATATCCGAACATTGAAATGTTTTTTGAAGCTGAATCTACTGGTGCTAATTTAAATAAAGGAACTGTTCAATTCAAACTTGCTGATGGAAGTATTGTGAATGTAGAAGATTCAATCGTATTCGGAACCGATGGAGCGGGAAGCGCTATTCGGCAGTCAATGATGTCAGATGCAGGTCGATTGAGATTCAATTTTTCCTTGGATTTTCTTTCAGCAGGATACAAAGAACTACATATTCCGCCCAGTAAACTGGGAGAGCATTTGATTGAAAAAAATTCTTTGCATATTTGGCCAAGGAATAAATTTATGATGATTGGGTTACCGAATCTGGATGGAAGTTTTACAATGACCGTTTTTCAGGATTTTGAAGGCGAAGAAGGTTTTAATTCGCTTGATACGGATGATAAAATCCATACCTTCTTCAGCAAGCATTTCGCGGATGCATTGGCACTGATGCCAGACTTGGTGAATGATTTTAAAACTAATCCTACAGGTAGCTTGGGAACTGTTCGCTGTTATCCTTGGCAAGTGGATGGAAAGTTTGTCTTGCTCGGTGACGCTGCTCATGCAATTGTACCATTTTACGGCCAAGGCATGAATTGTGCTTTTGAGGATGTAGTAATTTTGGATAACTTACTGGATGAAATGGGAGACAATTGGGAAGGGGTGCTTGATGCTTTTCAAAAATCCCGCAAACCCAATGCCGATGCAATAGCAGATCTTGCAATTTTTAACTTTATTGAAATGCGTGACTTGGTTGCAGATCCTATTTTTGTAAAAAAGCGACAACTTGAAACTAAACTCGAAGCCCATCATCCTGATTATTTCAGCAAATACAGCATGGTAACATTCAGAGAGGATTTACCCTATTCTGAAGCAAAGAGAAGAGGAGATTTTCAGAATGAGTTTTTGATGGAACTTTGCACAAACACTGACGACATATCGACTTTGGACACCGCAACAGTACTAAAAGATTTGAAATCTTGGATGGAGCTGAAGGATATTATTTGAGCAATGTAATGGATCCTTGTCGGGTCAATTCTTTGTTGTTGCAATCATAGATCACCCGATAAAGATAGACACCCGGATTTGCGGGTTCCCCCTTGATTTTTCCGTCCCATCGGGCTGTCACGTCGTTGGTGGTGAAAATTTTACCTCCCCATGCATCAAAAACATCGAAGGACTTTACTGCTTGAATGATAAAAGGGTTGCTGATTCCAAAATCATCATTGAGATTATCTCCGTTGGGAGTGAATGCATTGGGTAAATAGATATCACTGCAAGTTAAAGATGCGGGATCGACCACTTTTACAAGCAGTGTGTCACTTGATACACAACCATCAGAGTTGAATTCCAGCTTGTAAGTTGTTGTAACAGGTGGGCTTAATGTTGTGAGAGCT
>Ga0105049_10001594_pt1 | contig 26821 bp, 34 predicted proteins | sample MAT06_FD_78087 | JGI IMG/M metagenome (GOLD analysis project Ga0105049, IMG submission 78087) | Freshwater microbial communities from Lake Fryxell liftoff mats and glacier meltwater in Antarctica - MAT-06 | ecosystem: Environmental > Aquatic > Freshwater > Ice > Liftoff microbial mat | place... | reverse complement strand
TGAATCGTATAAAAGTGATGATCGCGCAAAGCAAACTCAGGCGCGTGAGGACGCAAGGCGGCAATTGGTGTTAGCGCTCACCACGAAAAATACCGTAACCGGTATCACACTAAAAATAACGCGCACGTTAAAGCAACAAATGATTGCCGACGCCAGCGGCGATAGTTTGGACGCCACCATCTGCGCGTTGCAAGCGGCGGTGGGTGCGATGTCTGGAGCGCCACGCTATGGAATGCCCACTGATGTTGACCCGATTGAGGGCTGGATTGTGGGAGTGTGACGACTCACTGATCACCGCTCTATAACTCCTTGCGCAAGAAAAAGGGAGGCCAGCACGGATTGCGAACGGTTGCCTCGAACGTAGTTTTTTCTACGCTCCCGCGAAACTCCCTCCCAGCCGTCCTTTACAAAAGGAGGAGTAGTGTGTGTCTTCGCCAATTAAGGTTGTGCTTCGGACTGCGCTTATTGCTGCACTTCATTCTGTCGAATTTCAGCGCCATTCCAACCTCACCGCCACATCAACTAGCTCACGCAATGGGCCGCTGGTCAAACACCCTGCATCAACTCCTCCCTTAGAAAAAGGAAGGTTGGGAGGGATTGCGTTCGTCTATTTCCAACTAGGGTTATTTCTACGCTTCCACAAAACTCCCTCCCAGCCTCCCTTTGCAAAGGGAGGAGCCTGTTATTTCTTCGCCAACGTGCGGTGTTTTTGTTCATCGTGTTTGGATTTCAACCCTCAGCGTTACAAGCCTGCCGCATAATGCACTGATAATTGTTAATACAACCTCAACAAAGCCCGCCATGTTTTCAGCGCCACTTTCACTTACGACCGATTCCCACTTCGAGTTGCCGTCTTACTTGCATGAATCTGGCGTGGATAACGCATGGTGCGATGCGAACGTGAATGGCCGCGATATCCACAGCTATTTAGTCGCGCCTAGCTTCGATAGCACGGGCAATTTGTGGGTCTGCGATACGCCATTCGGGCGCATTTTTCGCATTACCACAACGGGCGAGTGGGATTTGATTATTAAGTACGATGGTTGGCCAACAGGGCTTGCATTTCAGCGTGATGGAGACTTATTTGTTGCCGATGCGCGCCACGGAATTTTGTCGCTCAATATTGATCTGCGCAAGTTAAGCCCGGTTGTGACGCATCATCTTTCGCAACGTTTTATGGGGGTTAACGATTTATGTTTTGCGGCAAACGGCGATCTTTATTTCACCGATCCGGGTCAATCTGGTTTGCATAATCCAACCGGCTGCGTATATCGACTTAAATGGGCAGGGGACGCGTTTGGCGAGCTACAAAAATTACTCGCGAATGTGCCAGGCCCGATGGGTCTGGCGCTATCACATGATGAAGATTATTTGTTTTTCGCCGCCGCCCATGACAATGCAATCTGGCGTGCACCATTGGTCGATGGCGGTGTTTCGCGGGTTAATAAATTTATACAACTCTCCGCCGGTGTGGGGCCTGGCGGGATCGTGGTTGATAACGATGACAATTTATTTGTCGCGCATCACGGCTTGGGCACGGCATGGATGTTTGATAAACGCGGCGAGCCCAAATATCGCATCGACTCATGCCGAGGCGATAGCACGACTGCACTCACCCTTGATGTAAATGATCCGCGCGTAGTCATCATGACTGAGTCAGTCACGGGCACGATACTTAAAACCTCATTGCCGATGTATTAGTAACATGAGCGCGGATAGCAACAGCACACAAGGTTCGTCCAATTCGCCAAATCTACCCGATGGCGCATTCGATAATTTTCGTGGCGAGATGAGCTATGGCGACTATTTGCAGCTTGACCAATTATTGTCATCGCAAACACCGCTATCGACTGAGCGTAATGAGTTGCTGTTCATCATTCAGCATCAGGCAACTGAGCTATGGGTGAAGCTGATGTTGAGCGAGTTGATGGCTGCGCGTGAACATGTCAGGCAAGATAATTTGCAGCCCGCCTTTAAGATGATGTCGCGCGTCTCGCGCATCATGAATAATTTGATCCAGTCGTGGGACATTTTGTCCACCTTAACGCCCACAGAGTATTCCGCCTTTCGTGAGAGCTTGGCGAAATCGTCTGGCTTTCAGTCGTTTCAATATAGACAGCTCGAATTTATATTCGGCAATAAAAATAGTGCGCTCATCAAACCATTCGCCCATCGGGAAGCAGAGCGAATGACCCTGACCGAATTACTCGCCGCACCGTCACTTTATGATGAAGCCAATCGGCTCCTATCGCGGCGTGGTTTTGTGCTGGATGCCGCCGCCACGGAACGTGATTGGGCGCAGCAATACGTAGCCAACGACAGCGTGGCACGCGCTTGGGGGCAGGTGTATGCAAATACCAAAGCGCACTGGGATTTATATGAACTCGCCGAAAAGCTGGTGGATTTAGAGGATTACTTTCGGCAATGGCGGTTTCGTCATGTCACCACGGTCGAGCGGGTCATTGGATTTAAGCGCGGCTCCGGTGGTACCGCCGGTGTTGAATATTTGCGCGGCGTGGTGAGTGTGAGATTGTTCCCTGAGCTTTGGGATTTGCGAACGACGCTCTAACCAAAACCGGCTTACGTTGACGCGCTAAATTGTGCCAAGATGGTTTCCACCACACGCTCTCCTGTTGCCGTCCACGGGGCGATAAGCTCGAAATGACCGGCATTATCGAGCGTGAGTAGTGTGATGCTTTCCATTTTCGCGCGCGCTTGCTCCCCATAGCGATGGGCTTGCGCGGGGGCGACGATGGCATCATAGGTTGCACTGATCAACGTTTGCTTCACACCCAACGGCAGCAGCGGGGTGATAGACGTGTCCCGATACGCATTTGCGCCGCGTGATTTCGTATCCACCAATAAATCAATGGTAGCCATGCCGCACGCATGTGCGGATGCCTTGCTGGCATAGTTCAAGTCTGGCATGGCGGCGATACCGACGGCGGCAAAAATCGGTAGTGGATTTTTTACGTGCAGCGCACTTGTCTCATCAAGCCGATGCCGTGCTGCTAACCATAACGCTAAATGCCCACCCGCTGAATGACCCGTGGTGACAACACGTTTAATGTCGAGCGGGTAGGTGATTGCTAATTCACGTAATTTATCTGCCGCCGTCGCAACATCCAAAAACGTATCCGGATATGGAGAAAAATTTTCGCCCGGGCTGTTTTTTACGCCAATGCGCCGATAACTCACACTCCACACCACGACACCTTTCCGTCGGAGCGCGTCGGCTAAAAACGCCACCAACTCCGGGCCCGGCAAATCGTCTCGCCAACAGCCACCATGAAGCAGCATCACCACGGGCAATGGTGATGCTTGGGTTTTTTCAGGCAGCCATAACTCACCCAGCTGATTCGCATTTGCACCGTACTTTATGATGTGCGTGGGCGCAGGCCTATCCTTGCGATCAAGGATGTCGCGGAAGGTAAGCAGCGGGAGCGTTTGGGCAGAGGTGGATGACATAATAAAAAGGGTGAGGCATAGAATAAATAACTAAGTTGACTTGAACCGAGATTTTCCATTAAGCGTCCCTTCGGGACTGTTTAAGTGCTAACGGACTATTTTTGGCGTCTTTCCTGTTTCTTCGCCTTGAATAGCTCGCTATTCATTCGTAAGTCAACAGAAAATAAACGCAAAAATAGCTTCGTTATCATCTCAAATCCTAATGGAAAATCTTGGTTTAAGATAGGCAATTTATTTTTTCATTTTAAGCGGCGCTTTGTTTGCCAAGACAATTGGCGTTCCCTACTTTCGAAAATCTTGAATCGCCCTCGAATCCCTTGGCGATGCAGCACCGATAAGTAAGCTCGGTCATGCCGATTCGCACATCGATAAATTTCTCGAGCAGCGTAATCGTGATGCGTGCTCCTCGGGCAAAGGCAAAAAAATTAATCGACATCATGGCTATAAATAATAAGGCCAACATGCTTGGCTACGCTGTCATAGAGACGACGGCCTGTGGCGTTGGTTTCATGCGTTTGCCAATACACCCGCTCAACGCCGCGATTAACGGCGGCGGCATAAACGCCGTTGATGAGGAGACGGCCGACGCCTTGACCGCGAAAAGATTCGACCGTAAAGAGGTCTTGCATATAGCAGGTAGGCTCGATTCGTGTGGTGCTCAAATCAAATAAGTAATGCGCCAGTCCTACTACCGCACCATCAATTTCCGCCACCAGTCCATAGGCTGGCGCATTGTCATCGAACAGTCGCGTCCATGTTGTCGCGGTAATAACGTCACGTAAAGCGGTGTCATTTTGCCGACCATAAAACGCGTTGTAGTCTTGCCATAGAGGAAGCAATTGGTCGTAGTCGGCTGTTGTGATGGCGCGAATATTGATTTGCATGGATTGCAATTAAATAAAAACGCTAATGTTGGCGGGCAGTTTAAGGCAGTATGCTTTCATACTGCCCGTCAATGCTGGTGATGTGAATTTACGATTTTTGGGTGCTGAAAACATAACGCCGCATGATTTCCGTTAAGATTCTTAAACGTTAAGATTCTTAAAGTACCATCGGCGAATCAAACGAACAATAATTTAATTGAAAGCACATGATGAACACACAACTGTTTTATTTGCTCCGCTTATTGCTCGCACTGGCCGCGACGGTTTCAATAAGCTTTGGCGCGGCTTATGCCCAAAAGGCGCTTTCCACTTCTGACTTGGCGGGTTCAAAAGATCATCCGGCGATTAAGCGTTATGCAGGCTCAATTATTGTTGGCTATGAAAATAAGCGCTTTGATCGGCTAGATGTTCCCACTTCCACATTTACGAAATATAACCTCACGACAAAAAACCGTGAGTTTAAGCAGCCACCCATTACCGCAGAGGGCGAGCGCACACAAATTTGGTATGAGTCGAGCGGCGACACATCAAGCATCGAGATGTTTCGTAATTACAGCAAAGGATTAGTCGCGCAGGGTTTTTCCATCTTGTATGATTCATCTGCCGATAAATCTGCCGGGCGATGGAATGGCTACCTCCTTCCTTTTTCAGCAATTACCAATCCTATTCGCACATCGCGCAGCGGATTTATTTTCTACTCGGCAAAGACGCCGGATTTATATACGCTCTCTGCAAAACGCGACCGTGAAGGCGTAAACACATATGTTCACCTAGTAGTGGTGCAATGGAATAAGGCGGATGTCATTTACAAAGCGCAACGTGGTGCCTATGCGGCGCTTGATGTCGTGGATGTTGCCGCGATGAAGCAAAATATGGTCAGCGTGAGTGCTACCGAAATGTCGAAATCGATGATGGCGACCGGTCGCGTGGCGCTCTACGGCATTTTGTTTGATACGGGTAAGGCCGATGTCAAGCCGGAGTCGAAGTTAGCGCTGGAGGAAATCGCCAAGTTACTCAAAGCGGAACCCGCGTTAAAGCTGCGCGTTGTCGGGCACACCGATAACCAAGGCGCACTCGATAGCAATATCGCGCTGTCGAAGCGTCGCGCGGAAGCAGTCAATGCCGCGCTCGTCGCTCAACACAGCATAAGTGCTGCAAGGCTATCCGCTTATGGTGTGGCTGATTTGGCACCAGTGGCAAGCAACACTAATGAAGAAGGCCGCGCTAAAAATCGACGCGTTGAACTAGTGCCGCAGTAGGGCTTGATAATGCAAGTTCAACTAGTGCTACTAATCAGGCATCAACATTTTTAAGAAAACAAAAACATCAATATCGGTGAGCACCTTACGCAGCAATTTTTTGAATTAGGCTGTCGATAGGCGAGTTTGATCATTGGGAGCATCCAGAAGTCCAATTTGTTAGCAATTCAGAGCTTTATGAAAGAACGGTGGCAAATTCATTCAATCGACTAAAGGACAACATGAGTGCGACAACATTATTTGATTTAACCGGGCGCGTGGCGCTAATTACCGGTGGCTCGCGTGGGCTAGGGTTGCAGATTGCGAAAGGTTACGGCGCGCAGGGCGCGAAGCTTGCCTTAACCGCCCGTAAGGCGAACGAGTTGGCGGATGCTAAGGCTGAACTGAGCGCATTAGGCTATGACGTTTTCACGATGCCAAGCGATCTATCAAAGCCGGAAACGATCGCGCCAATGGTCGATGCGGTGATTAAGCACTTTGGCAAAATTGATATTTTGATGAACAACGCGGGCGCATCTTGGGGTGCTAAAGCGGAAGAGTATCCGCTGGAGGCTTGGAACAAAATCATTGCGACCAACTTGACCGGCTCATGGTTGGTGACACAGCAAGTCGGTGCGAAATCGATGTTGCCAAATAAAAAAGGCAGCATTATTAATGTGGCATCAGTCGCCGGGCTGCGCGGGCAAATTGGCCCGATGCAGACAATTGCTTACAACACCAGTAAAGGCGGTTTAGTCAATTTCACTCGCGCATTGGCCGCTGAATGGGCGCCACAGGGCATTCGCGTGAATGCCTTAGCGCCGGGTTTTTTTCCCTCAAAAATGAGCGCGGGATTATTGAGCGTAATGGATAAGCAAATTCTGGGAATGACGCCGATGGGCAGACTCGGCGGCGATGAAGATTTGATGGGGCCGGCGATTTTTTTAGCCTCTGATGCAGCCAGTTACGTGACGGGACAAATTTTAGCGGTAGATGGTGGCATGACGGCGGCATAGTGTTTTAAGGTTCGGCGCATGTTGTGGGGCTTAACTGTTGAGTTCGGTGTTTCGGGTTTTTCAGGCACGCTACAACGCGTGCAGCCGTTTTAATAGATAGCGTTTTTCAGCTTGATTTTCACAAAGTGTGATCGCGTGTGTGTAGGCATCGCGTGCTGCACAGCGCTGTCCTTGGCGACGCAGCAAATCGGCCCTTGCCGCGTAGAGCAAATGGTAGTTTGTTAATTCGCCTCGCGCCGCGATTTTTTCAATGCGCGCTAACCCGGCAACAATTCCATCTTGTCCATATGCCAGCGCATGCGCGACCGCCGCATTTAATGCCACTACGTCAGTGGGACGATGTCGCCACAGTGCGCCGTAGAGCGCACTGATTTCGGCCCAATCGGTATCGGCAGCATTAGGCGCAGCGCAGTGTAGGGCCGCAATCACGGCTTCAATTTGATATGCGCCCGCTGAGTTAAGTTGTAATGCAGAATCCAGCAGTCGTGTGGCGGCGTGGATTGCATCCAACTTCCACAATCGGCGGTCTTGTTCATCTAATGGAATTAAATCGCCTGCTGCATCTTGGCGTGCGTCGCGCCTCGCGTGATTGAATTGCATCATCGCTTCCAAGCCCATGACCTCTGCTTGATTCGGCAGCAATGTATTGACGAGTTGGGACAAACGAATCGCCTCCAGACAAAGATCGGTGCGAATCAAATGGGAAGAGTTACTTGCGGTATAACCCTCGTTAAACACCAGATAAATAACGCTTAATACCGCCTCAAGCCGCGCCGGTAGTGCGGCAGGCGGGGGGACTTCATAGGCAATACCCGTCTCAGCAATTTTTCGCTTGGCGCGCACCAACCGCTGCGCGATAGTCGCGGACGGGAGCAAAAATGCCCGCGCGATTTCGGCGACACTTAATTGGCAAATCGTTTTTAATACGAGTGCTGCCTGCGTGGTTGGGGCTAATGCCGGATGACAGCAGGTAAAAATAAGCCGCAATTGGTCGTCAACGATATGGTTCTCATCAATATCAGATTCAGTTGCCAACTCAGTTTCCAAATACATTGCCAACGTGTCATGAGTCAATACGTCTCGTTTTTTATCGGCTCGATATTGATCAAGCCAAGCCCGCTGTGCTACTCGCGTTAGCCAAGCCGCGGGATTATCGGGTAGTCCATTCTTCGGCCAACTTGATAAGGCGCGAAGATACGCTTCTTGAAGCGCGTCTTCGGCCCTCTCAAAATTGCCAGTGAGCCGTATGTCCGGCCAAAATGCGCCCGCCCTCACGACGCTGGATGGTTTTAATCGTGAGATCGAGCATCGACTTCCTACTTTAGGTTTCAGCACCATCTAACGAGACGTCGGCGTCTTTCGTCAGAGGGCGGACTTCGACCGAACCATGCCATGCATCAGGGCATTTTGCTGCCCACGCCAAGGCTTCATCTAATGTGGGGACATCGATAACAAAATAACCACCAAGCTGCTCCTTAGTCTCTGCATAGGGCCCATCAGTCAACGTGGTTTTACCGTTTTTCACCCGTACCGTAGTGGCGGTGGCAATAGGCTTAAGCTCAGAGCCGCCGCGCATTGCGCCGGACTTCACAATTTCCTATGCGAAATCCCTATAAGCTTGGTAGCCCTTTGGCAATTCATCGGCAGGCAAATTGGCCCACGCGGCTTCATTTGCATAAATCAAAAGTATGTATTGCATATTATTTCTCCCAAAAAGTATCCAATATCTGGATGCAGGATTGCATCAGATGCTGTAACGACGTTTGAAATCTGCAAGTTTCGACAGTTGATCCACATCTATCTGAAATAAGTGAAATAGGTCCCTTGGCATTGCGTTCTTAAATAGGCAGCCCATTGATTTAATCGCAAAATAGAGTTGACGGCATGTGCTGACTTCAGTTAAAGTGCTGGACTTCGCGCAATTTGCCGTGGCTATGTCGGCTAGTTGTCTCGTTAACAAGACGCTTTTTGGGGTCTTGCCGTTTGTGTGTCAGCACTTAGCCGCTTTACTGCCGCGTCCTCATGAAGGTAGTAACGTTTTTCAGCGCACAAGCATAAGAAATTTATCTAACCTGTTGGCGTTTTGATTCGGGTCTTCCGAATTTAAAACGATGACATAAGACGGATCCAAAACTAACCATCACCTGTGATGGCCAAGTTGGAGAAAATATAATGATTCAGATGCAAACGATTCTCGACGTCGCCGATAATACCGGTGCGCGTTCGGTAATGTGTATCAAAGTCCTTGGCGGCTCTAAGCGTCGTTACGCGGGCGTTGGTGATGTTATCAAAGTCAGTATCAAATCAGCGCAGCCGCGCGGCCGCGTGAAAAAGGGTGAGGTCTATAACGCCGTCGTGGTTCGCACCGCTAAAGGCGTGCGCCGCAGTGATGGTTCGCTCATCAAATTCGACGGCAATGCCGCCGTGTTGCTAAACGCTAAGTTAGAGCCCATTGGCACTCGTATCTTTGGACCAGTCACGCGTGAGTTGCGTACTGAAAAGTTCATGAAGATCGTGTCGCTGGCGCCAGAAGTACTGTAAGGAGCAGATGCGATGAACAAAATTCGTAAAGGCGACCAAGTGGTAGTCATCACAGGTCGAGACAAAGGTAAGCGCGGCACCGTGCTTGCGATGGTGCTTGAGTCTGAGCGGGTGCTGGTTGAGGGAATCAATCGCGTTAAAAAGCATACCAAGCCAAACCCGATGAAGGGCACAACTGGCGGCATCGTCGAAAAAGAGATGTCGATTCACCAGTCCAACATTGCTATTTTTAACCCGACCTCCGGTAAAGCGGATCGTGTCGGAATCAAAGCTGTCGATGCAGGTAGCCCGAGTGCGCGCAAAGTTCGCGTATTCCGCTCCAGCGGCGCACAGATCGACGCATAAGGGGGCCCATATCATGGTTCGACTCCAAGCTGTTTATAAAGAAGCCATTGTTCCAAAGTTGATGAATGACTTTGGCTACAAGTCGGTAATGGAAGTACCGCGCATTACCAAGATTACGCTCAATATGGGTGTAGGCGAAGCAGTCGCTGACAAAAAAATTATGGATCATGCGGTAAATGATATGACCAAGATAGCGGGTCAAAAACCAGTCGTCACCAAATCGAAAAAATCCATCGCCGGTTTCAAAATCCGCGACGGTTACCCGATTGGTTGCATGGTCACATTGCGTTCTGACCGTATGTATGAGTTTTTAGATCGTCTTATTACTGTCTCGTTGCCACGCGTACGTGACTTCCGCGGTATCCCAGGACGTTCATTTGATGGCCGTGGCAATTACAACATGGGTATTAAAGAGCAGATTATTTTCCCGGAAATTGAATACGACAAAATCGACGCAATCCGCGGTATGAATATTTCAATTACCACCACCGCTAAAAATGATGCAGAAGCAAAAGCGCTTCTCGCCGCATTTAAGTTTCCTTTCAGGGGTTAAAGAGATGGCCAAATTAGCAGTCATTAATCGCCAAGCGAAGCGTGAAGAGATGGTAGCGAAATTCAAACCAAAGCGCGATGCTTTATTGAAAATCATTAACGACCAAAGCATGCCTGATGAAGATCGTTATCAAGCGCGATTGAAGTTTCAAGCATTACCGCGTAATTCCAGCCCAGTACGTCTGCGTAATCGTTGCGCAATTACTGGCCGTCCACGCGGCACATTCCGTAAATTCGGTTTGGGTCGTAGCGAATTACGTAAAATTGCGATGCGCGGCGAAGTGCCGGGCTTAGTTAAAGCTAGCTGGTAATCGAGAAAGCGGCGCGGAGAAAAAATTATGAGCATGAGTGACCCAATCGCCGATATGTTGACACGCATTCGTAATGCGCAGCAATCGGAAAAAGTTGATGTAACAATGCCATCTTCCAAAGTGAAGATCGCCATTGCTGGTGTGCTAAAAGATGAAGGCTACATCGAAGGTTTTGATGTGCGCTCAGTTGATGGCAAGCCAGAATTAAACGTAGGCCTAAAGTATTACGCAGGTAAGCCGGTAATTGAGAAGATTGAGCGCATATCGCGCCCTGGACTTCGCATCTATCGCGGCCGTGAAGATATTAAACCGGTTATGAATGGCTTGGGCGTGGCGATTGTGTCTACATCCAAAGGCGTTATGACTGATCGCAAAGCACGCGCTACCGGTATCGGTGGTGAAGTGATTTGTATTGTGGTCTAAGGAGTATTAACCATGTCACGCGTCGGTAAGCTCCCTATCACTGTCCCTGCAAAAGTTGAAGTCACAATTGCAGCAAATGAAATCACCGTTAAAGGTCCGTTGGGCACGTTAACGCAAGCCGCTACACACTTGGTCAACATCAAAAAAGATGGCGACAAAATTGTGTTGGAAGCAGCAAACGATACGCAATCATCAAATGCGATGTCGGGCACTATGCGCGCACTAATTGCAAATATGGTGACTGGTGTCGATAAAGGCTTCGAGCGTAAATTAAATTTAGTTGGTGTGGGTTACAAAGCTGCTGCACAAGGCGCTAAATTAAATTTAGCACTTGGTTACTCGCACCCAGTGGTTCATGACATGCCAGAAGGTGTAACCGCGACTACGCCAACACCAACTGAGATTATTTTGAAGGGCATTGATAAGCAGAAGGTTGGCCAAGTTGCCGCCATCGTGCGCGGCTATCGTCCACCAGAGCCGTACAAAGGCAAAGGCGTTCGGTATTCCGATGAAGTTATTGTGCTCAAAGAGACGAAGAAGAAGTAAGGAAGACGATAATGATCGACAAAAAACCATCCCGTCTGCGTCGTGCTGCCAAGACCCGCGCCATTATTCAGCGCCTCAAAGCGACCCGTTTGACAGTCAATCGTACCAATACGCACATTTACGCACAGGTGATCGATGCAACTGGCCAAAAAGTATTGGCTACCGCATCAACTGCTGAAAAAGGTTTACGCGCCACATTGAAAAATGGTGCCACCGCCGCAGCCGCAACAGAAGTCGGCAAGCTGATTGCTGAGCGTGCTAAAGCTGCCGGCGTATCGGATGTTGCGTTTGATCGTGCGGGTTTCGCTTATCACGGTCGCGTTAAAGCGCTAGCAGATGCAGCTCGTGAAGCTGGTCTGAAGTTTTAATTTAAGGATTCCCAAAAATGGCAAAACCAGAAATTCAGGAAAAAGAAGGCGACGGCTTACGCGAGAAGATGATCTCGGTAAACCGTGTCACCAAGGTAGTTAAGGGTGGTCGCATTCTCGGCTTTGCAGCGTTAACTGTTGTTGGTGACGGCGATGGTCGTATCGGCATGGGCAAGGGCAAATCAAAAGAAGTGCCAGTAGCGGTACAAAAAGCAATGGAAATGGCGCGTCGTAAATTAGTCAAGATACCATTGAAAAATGGCACACTGCACCACACTGTTATAGGTAAACATGGCGGCACGAAAGTGTTTATGCAGCCAGCCGCAGAAGGTAACGGTATTAAAGCGGGCGGCGCGATGCGCGCAGTATTCGAAGTAATGGGTATCACTAATGTTTCAGCGAAGTGTCATGGCTCTACCAATCCTTATAACGTTGTGCGTGCAACTTTAGATGGGTTAGCAAAAATTTCACGCCCATCAGAGATCGCTGCTAAGCGTGGTATTACCGTTGAAGAGCTGTTAGGTCAATAGAGGTTCATCATGGCAAACGAAAAAACAATCAAAGTTACGTTATTAAAAAGCACCATCGGCCGTTTAGAAGCGCATAAGGCTTGCGTTCGTGGTTTGGGGTTGAAAAGACGTCATCACAGCGTCACCGTTATTGATACGCCGTCTAATCGCGGCATGATCAACAAAGTGATCTACATGCTTCAAGTTGAAGGCTAAGACCATGGAATTAAACACAATCAAACCCGCAGAGGGTTCCAAAAAGAATCGTCGCCGCGTTGGACGTGGTATCGGTTCCGGTTTAGGAAAAACTGCAGGTCGTGGACATAAGGGACAAAAATCGCGTTCAGGCGGCTTCCATAAAGTTGGTTTCGAAGGCGGTCAGATGCCAATGCAGCGTCGCTTGCCAAAGCGTGGATTTGTCTCGCTTACGCGTAACGACACCGCGCAAGTGCGCTTGTCTGAAATTGCGGTGTTGCCAGTGGACACCATCGATTTATTGGTTTTGAAGCAGGCTAATATTATTTCGCCAAGCGCCTTGGGTGCAAAAGTTTTTTTGTCCGGTGAAATTGCTAAGAAGATCAAGCTCATCGGTATTGGTGTGACTAAGGGTGCAAAAGCGGCAATTGAAGCAGCAGGCGGCTCAATTGAAGACGCGCCCGCAAAAATTGCAGCGGCAGCTTAAGCGCTATCTAGGAAAATAAGTTTGGCTACCAATCCTCTTGCAGCAATCGGAAAAATGGGTGACTTAAAGCGTCGCCTCATTTTCTTAGTGCTCGCCTTAATTGTGTTCCGTATCGGCACTCATATCCCTGTGCCTGGTATTGATCCGAGCGAATTGTCCAAGCTATTTGACACGCAGGGTGGCGGTATTTTGAACATGTTCAACATGTTCTCTGGCGGTGCACTTTCGCGCTTTTCAGTTTTTGCGCTAGGAATCATGCCCTACATTTCTGCATCAATCATCATGCAGCTATTAACGGTAGTGTCGCCCAAGTTAGAGGCGTTGAAAAAAGAGGGGGAAGCGGGTCGTCGGAAGATTACGCAGTACACCCGCTACGGCACGGTCGCCTTGGCGCTATTTCAAGCGATCGGTATTTCAATTGCGTTAGAGTCACAGCAAGGTTTAGTGATTGATCCGGGCATGATGTTCCGTTTTGTCACCGTAGTAACGTTAGTTGGTGGCACGATGTTTTTAATGTGGTTGGGTGAACAAATTACAGAGCGCGGTATTGGCAACGGCATTTCGCTGATTATTTTTGCAGGCATTGTGGCGGGACTGCCGGGTGCTATTGGCGGTACGTTGGAATTACAACGCACCGGTGCAATGTCAATTGCTGTGTTGTTATTTATTATTGCTTTAGTCATTGCAGTGACATATTTTGTTGTGTTTGTAGAACGTGGTCAGCGTAAGATTTTAGTTAATTATGCTAAGCGCCAAGTCGGTAATAAATTATACGGTGGTCAGTCTTCGCATTTACCGCTTAAGCTCAATATGGCTGGTGTGATTCCGCCGATTTTTGCGTCGTCTATTATTCTATTTCCGGCGACCGCAGCAGGCTGGTTTGGTCAAAGTGACAAGATGGTATGGCTAAAAGATGTTGGCGCAGCATTGGCGCCGGGACAGCCGCTTTACACGTTACTTTATGCGGCAGCGATTATTTTCTTCTGTTTTTTCTATACGGCGTTGGTATTTAACTCTAAAGAAACGGCAGATAACTTGAAGAAAAGCGGCGCATTCGTTCCGGGTATTCGTCCCGGCGAGCAAACCGCGCGCTACATTGATAAGATTTTGATGCGCTTGACGTTAGTGGGTGCTACTTACATTACCGCAGTTTGTTTGTTACCTGAGTTTTTGCATATGCGTTGGAATGTGCCGTTCTATTTCGGTGGTACGTCGCTACTTATCATCGTCGTAACAACGATGGATTTCATGGCGCAATTGCAAGCATATCTAATGTCTCACCAGTACGAGAGTCTGCTTAAAAAGGCAAACTTCAAAGGTGGTGCGGGTTTCCCCGTACGCTAGTGAAGCATAAAGGATTGGTAGCGAATTAATGGCAAAAGAAGAAACGATTGAAATGCAAGGCGTTATCTTGGAGACGTTGCCTAACGCAATGTTCCGAGTGAAACTGGAAAATGGGCATGTCGTGTTAGGTCATATCTCAGGGAAAATGCGGATGCATTACATCCGTATCCTGCCGGGTGACAAAGTCACGGTAGAAATATCGCCTTATGATTTAACGAAAGCACGTATTACGTTCCGCGCAAAATAATTGCCGGAGGCTAAGGAGAATAAAATGCGAGTGCAAGCATCTGTCAAAAAAATCTGTCGCAATTGCAAATTAGTGCGTCGCAAGGGCGTTTTGCGCGTTATTTGCAAAGAGCCGCGTCATAAGCAACGTCAAGGTTAAAGGTCAATCATCATGGCACGCATTGCTGGTGTAAATATCCCCAATCATCAACATACTGAAATCGCGCTAACGGCGATTTATGGTATTGGTCGTCACACCGCACAAAAGATTTGCGCGGCGGCTGGCGTTTTAAAATCGGCGAAAATCAAAGATTTGACCGACGGCGACATGGACAAACTGCGTGAGCAGATTGGCAAAGTTACTGTTGAGGGCGATCTGCGTCGTGAAATCTCAATGTCCATTAAGCGTTTGATGGACTTAGGCTGCTACCGTGGTACGCGTCATCGCAAGGGCTTGCCTGTTCGCGGGCAACGTACACGTACCAATGCGCGCACACGCAAAGGACCGCGTAAGGCCGTTAGGTTAGCGAAGTAGTAATCAAGTTAGATTTAGACAAGTAATAGTGTGATTCAAAAAGAGGTATTCCAACATGGTTAAACCGAATGCTGCTGCAACACGCGTCCGTAAGAAGGTAAAGAAGAATGTGTCTGAAGGCATTGCGCACATTCACGCGTCGTTCAACAACACCATCATCACCATCACTGATCGCCAAGGCAATGCGTTGTCGTGGGCGACATCAGGTGGTGCGGGCTTTAAGGGCTCACGTAAATCTACGCCGTTTGCTGCCCAGATTGCTGCTGAAGCAGCAGGTAAGGTAGCTCTTGAGTGTGGGATTAAAAATCTGGAAGTGCGTATTAAGGGCCCAGGTCCTGGTCGTGAATCTGCTGTGCGTGCGCTTAATGCCCTAGGCATCAAGATCATGTCGATTGCTGACGTCACACCGGTACCGCACAACGGCTGTCGCCCTCCTAAACGCCGTCGTATGTAATTGAAAGAGATAAGATAATGGCACGCTACTTAGGTCCTAAATGTAAACTCTCGCGCCGCGAGGGAACCGATCTCTTCTTGAAGAGCGCACGTCGTCCGCTTGACTCGAAGTGCAAACTCGAGTCACGCCCCGGCCAGCATGGCGCGAAGCAAGCTCGTGTTTCTGAATACGGCACACAGCTGCGCGAGAAGCAAAAAATTCGTCGTATGTACGGCGTATTAGAACGCCAATTTCGCACTTATTTTGCGGAAGCTGAGCGTCGTAAAGGTGCGACGGGTGAAAACCTATTGCAACTTTTAGAGTCACGCTTAGACAACAGTGTTTATCGTATGGGTTTTGGCTCCACGCGAGCCGAAGCACGTCAGCTTGTCAGTCATTGCGGCATTTTGGTCAACGGTAAGCCGGTTAATATTCCGTCTTATTTGCTCAAAGCCAATGACGTTGTTTCGCTCAAAGAAAAAGCACAAAAGCAATTACGTGTGCAAGACGCATTGAGGCTCGCTGAAGCGAATGGCTTTCCGAACTGGGTGGAGGTGGATACCAAGAAGTTTGTTGGTGTATTCAAAGCCATGCCGGATCGTCAAGAATTCGCGGCAGATATCAACGAGCAACTAGTCGTCGAACTTTACTCCAAGTAATCCGTTTCAACCCCGCGCCGTGGGACGCCCGGCGCGCGTTAATCTATAGAGGCACTCGTCAATGCAAAGCAATGCCACGACTCTCCTAAAGCCGCGCATCATCGACGTCGAAAATATTTCTCCTGCTCACGCTAAGGTCGTGATGGAGCCGTTCGAGCGTGGCTACGGCCACACACTCGGTAATGCGCTTCGTCGTATCTTGCTATCTTCAATGCCAGGCTATGCACCAACGGAAGTTAAAATTTCCGGTGTTTTGCATGAGTACTCCACCATTGAAGGTGTTCAGGAAGACGTTGTCGATATTCTCCTCAACCTAAAAGGGTTGGTGCTCAAGCTGCATAACCGCACTGATACCACCTTAAAGCTCAAAAAATCAACGGCTGGACCGGTAACGGGTCACGATATCGAGCAAACGCATGATGTTGAGATCGTTAATCCAGATCACGTGATTGCCAACCTCACCGCAGGTGGCAAGATCGATATGCAGATTAAAGTCGAAAAAGGTCGTGGCTATGTTGCCGCCACGGCGCGTCGTAATGAAGATAACCGCACTATTGGTTCAATCTTGCTAGATGCGTCATATTCGCCAGTTCGTCGCGTTTCATATGCGGTGGAAAATGCGCGTGTTGAGCAGCGCACTGACTTAGACCGTCTGGTGATGGATATTGAAACCAATGGTGCCATTGAGCCAGAAGAAGCGGTTCGCTTTGCAGCACGCGTATTGGTTGAACAGCTATCTGTATTCGCTGATCTGCAAGGAACACCAATGCTTGCCGAAGAAGCCAAGTCACCACAAGTTGATCCGATTCTGTTACAGCCAGTTGACGACCTTGAGTTGACAGTGCGTTCTGCAAACTGCCTCAAAGCAGAGAATATTTACTACATTGGTGACTTAATCCAACGCTCCGAGAACGAGCTACTCAAGACACCGAATTTAGGTCGTAAGTCGTTGAACGAAATTAAAGAAGTCCTCGCCAGCAAAGGTTTGACTCTCGGCATGAAGCTTGAGAATTGGCCTGCTGCTGGGGTGATGAAATAGTCAGTGGTCAAGGCTACGTAAGTTTGAAGCGGGCGCTTTACTTTAACAACAGTTAGCGCCCATGTTAATTAAGTGCACCATCCATCATCAACCTATAACGATAACAAGGTCGGCGGCATAAGCGATCAAGAAACCAAAGGAAAATTACTATGCGTCATCGTCACGGACTCCGTAAACTTAATAAAACCAGCTCACATCGCTTAGCGATGTTGCGTAATATGACCAATTCGCTTTTCCTGCACGAAGTCATCAAGACTACGCTGCCAAAAGCCAAAGAATTACGCCGTGTCGCCGAACCGCTCATCACCCTTGGCAAAGAAGACACGCTTGCCAATAAGCGTTTAGCATTTGATCGCCTACGTGATCGCGATATGGTCGTTAAACTTTTTGCCGAATTAGGGCCACGTTATAAAGAGCGCAAAGGTGGTTATTTACGTATCCTTAAATTTGGTTTTCGTCAGGGCGACAATGCACCAATGGCGTTAGTTGAATTGGTTGATCGCCCAATGGTTGACGCAGTACCAGCGACTGAAGAGAAAGTCGCAGCGTAGTGAGTAAGTAAATTGAATGAATAAAAAAGCCGAGCTTGCTCGGCTTTTTTATTTCTGCAAAACTTCAAGCGGTGAGCGGTAGTTAGATGAACATCCGCCCGACGCAAACCAGTAGCGCGCGTCACAATATCAGTAGCTGATGTAGAACTCTAAACTCCTTAACAGATAAGCACGTTTAACCGAGATTTTCCATTAGGGTTTGAGATGATAACAAGGCTATTTTTGCGTGTATTTTCTGTTGACTGACGAATGAATAACGAGCTATTTAAGGCGAAGAAACAGGAAAGACACCAAAAATAGTCCGTTAGCACTAAAACAGTCCCGAAGAGACGCCTAAAGAAAAATCCAAGTTAAGCATCTACAGCGGGCAACTACCGTTTCTAGATAAATTTTAATGATAACAATCAATTCAAAACTCCCCGCCGTCAGCACGACTATTTTCACAACTATGACCGCACTCGCGAACGAGGTGGGCGCGGTTAACCTAGGCCAAGGCTTTCCGGATTTTGCGTGCGACCCCGCGTTATTGGCGTTGATGGACGACGCAATGCGAGCAGGGCATAACCAATATCCGCCGATGCCAGGTGTGTTGTCGTTACGTGAAGCGATCGCTGATAAAGTACATGAGCTGTACGGTCGTGAATACGATGTTGCGAATGAAATTACCGTAACAGCGGGTGCAACACAGGCGATTCATACGGCGTTGACAGCAATTGTTCATCTTGACGATGAAGTCATTATTTTTGAGCCTGCTTACGATAGTTACGAGCCCTCAATTCGCATGAATGGCGGCACGCCAATTTATGCTCGCCTGACCTATCCTGATTACAAACCAAACTGGCAAGAAGTAGACGCACTCATCACGTCGCGAACCCGCGCCATTATGGTGAATTCACCGCATAACCCAACGGGTGCAACATGGTCACGAGCCGATTTAGATGCGCTCGCCGCACTAGTCAAAGACACCAATATCATTGTCATTAGTGATGAAGTATATGAGCATATGGTGTTTGATGGCGTTGCCCATCAAAGTGTTGCATCGCATCCAGCGTTGTCAAGCCGCGCCTTTGTAATTTCATCCTTCGGCAAAACTTATCACGTCACAGGTTGGAAAATAGCCTATGCATGTGCGCCGCGCGCACTCATGATCGAATTTCGCAAGGCGCATCAATTTATCGTTTTCACCGTACATACACCTTCGCAATACGCAATTGCTGAATACATGAAGGCGGGGTCACATTTAACGCTGCCAGATTTTTATCAAGCGAAGCGCGATTTGTTTTTGGAACTCCTCGCCGTGACGCCACTCAAGTTTTTGCTCTGTAAAGCGAGCTATTTTGTGTTGGCGAGTTATGCCGATTTGCCGCAGTACCAGAACTTAACAGAGCGTGAGTTTTCATTGTGGCTCACACGTGAAGTTGGTGTTGCATGCATTCCAATGTCAGCGTTTTACCACGATGAAATTGACAACAAACTAGTGCGCTTTTGTTTCGCCAAGAAAGAAGCAACCTTGCAAATGGCAGCATGTCGCCTTGTCGAAAGGCTGGCTTAAAAAATAGATACTCGCCTATTGGTGTGCTTTTTCGAACAAAATGTGCCCAAGATGCCCATTGATAAACGACTTTAGTAATTGCACTATGTGCGCCTAAAATGGCTCATTCCCGCGTAATAACTTTCCCCATGCTCAAACAAAGAACTGTTAAAAACAAAGTCCGCGCCACTGGCGTAGGTGTGCATCTCGGTTATCGCGTTGAGATGATGATTCGTCCCGCAGCCCCCGATACCGGCATCGTATTTTGTCGCACCGACATGCCCGGCGCGCCGACGGTACGCGCCCATGTGCTGAATGTGAATGACACGCGCATGTCCACCCGAATCGAGGATAAAAAAACAGGGGCTAATGTCGCCACCGTTGAGCACTTAATGTCTGCCTTTGCTGGCTTGGGCATTGACAATGCCTATGTCGATTTGAATGCGATAGAAGTACCCATCATGGATGGTAGCGCAGCGCCATTCGTGTTTTTGATGCAGTCGGCCGGTATTGAAGAGCAAGCCGCACTTAAAAAATATATCCGCGTTAAAAAAACCATTGAATTAAAAGACCACGATAAATTAGTGCGCTTAACGCCGCACAATGGTTATAAACTCACGTTTTCAATCGAGTTTGATCACCCCGTTTTTCAAGGTCGACAGAATACGGTGGCGCTTGATTTTGCCGACATCCCCTTTATTAAAGAAGTTGCACGCGCCAGAACCTTCGGGTTTACCCACGAAGTCGAAGCAATGCGTCAAGCGGGATTAGGTCGCGGTGGCTCACTCGATAACGTAATTGTCATTGATGATTTTCACGTTTTGAACCCAGATGGGCTGCGTAGTGAAGACGAGTTTGTCAAACATAAAGCGCTCGATGCCGTTGGTGATTTATACATGCTTGGTCACCCGCTCATTGGCGCCTTTACGGGCGTAAAGTCAGGACACGCGATGAATAATCAGCTTGCGCGCGCGCTGCTGGCGGATGCCAGCGCGTATGAAATAGTGACCTTCGACAAACAGGCAGAACTGCCCGACGCCTTTAATGTCATGGCATCAATGAATCTTGCAGGAGCAAACTAATGTTGATCGGCTTACGCTTTCTATTACTGTTCGCCGTCATGGCCGCGTCCATTTCGTTTTTAACGTATCTATTTACTAAAAATCCGCGGTTTCTAAACGCCACACTTCTGATTATCAAAGTCACCCTCGGCTTTGCGGCATTGATCGCGGTAATTTATTTGGTAGAACGTTTACTTTTTGTCTGACGGTGGAATGACTTATTTCGCGTTGCCTACTTTCTTTTGTTTTTCTTGTCTTGCCCGCATCTTCTCCACCACCTTTTTCAGTGGTGAATCGGCTAATTGTTCATTTAAGTCGGACAATTGCGCGGCACTAATGCTGGTCTTATTAGCCGCGAGTCGAACAGAGGTGGGCGTCGGTGCGCGCCAAGTCGAAATTTCGGGTTGCACCACGATGCGAATTGAGGTAACCTCTTGTTCCTGCTTTGTTTTTTTATTTATTACGTTCTGAAATTCGGTAAGTAAACGCGGCGAATAGGCTTTCAAATTTGTCGCAATTGCGCCATTTGCCGCCGCAATAATCACCACGGTTTCTTCCAATGCAGCGACCCGGCAAAGTTTTTCCCAGCCAGGCGGGAGAATATCCGCAAACGAATGTTGAAGGCGAGAAAGCAAACGATGACGCGCCACAATGTGCGCCATCTCGTTATTCTCGCCCAGTAGGGCTCTGAGTGGTTTGAAGTTTTGCTTCAAGTGTAAAGAGTCCGGTTAAGAGGTGTCATGAATATTATTTTAGTTTCCGATAGTTTAGCCAAAAGCCGCATTGTCACCATATCGCAATCGCAAATCATTATGGCGGCGTTAGGCTTTGTGAGTGCAGGTTTTATGTTTGCACTTGGTACTTATTGGGTAACGATGAAATACGCGGTTGATATTCAAAACCCGTTCATTCAAAGTCTCATCTCAACCCTCACCCAGCAAAATACCCAGCAAGCCGAAAAGGATATGCGCGAGCAGTTGAATTCGCTCGCCGTCAAGCTTGGTGAATTGCAAGCGCGCATGATGCGTTTGGATGCCTTCGGTGAGAGACTTGCCAAGGTTGCCGGTGTTAAGGGCGAATTTAATTTCGCTGAGACCCCGGGCGTGGGTGGGCCAGCACCAACAAGTAATATTTCGGGGGACGTGAGTTACAAAGATTTTTCGACGAAATTATCAGAAGTCTCACGGGTGCTAGACGATCGTGCCGACAAGCTCGGTGTGTTGGATTCGGTGCTGATGGAAGGCCGTTTAGCGGCCAAAGCGATCCCCACCACCATGCCAGTCGTTGCTGGTTATTACTCGTCAAATTTTGGCTACCGACTTGACCCATTTAACGGACGCAGCGCGTTTCATGCGGGCGTGGATTTTATTGCCGCGCCTGGTTCACCAATATTGGCGGCGGCGGGTGGTGTGGTCTCTGTGTCTGAGTGGCATAACGAATACGGCAACTTAGTTGATATTGATCACGATAATGGCTTAACCACCCGCTACGCGCACCTATCTAAAAAGATAGTCAAAACCGGTGATGTGGTACTCAAGGGCCAGCAAATTGGTGAGCTCGGCCAAACCGGTCGCGCCACGGGGCCACACCTACATTTTGAAGTCCGCGAAAACTCTGTGCCACTCAATCCTAACCGATTCCTCAATTTCGCCCGCGCTCAAGAGCCTGCTCAGGCTGTCAAATCCGCACGCGCCCCGTAACACCAGCTTATTAACATTGCCGTTGGCGTCGCGCATATTGGCGTGAAGCCTTGCAATGTTTTGTCACGCCCACAAATAGGTAACGTGATTTAGCCGCCACTCGCAATCATCGCCATCAATCAATCAGAATAAAACTCGAAAGTTTTTCATGTTAGATACATTTCTAAAAGTCATTTTTGGTAGCCGCAACGAACGCCTACTCAAGCAATATCGTAAACGCGTGCTGGTGATAAACGCGATGGAGCCCGCCATTGAAGCGCTCACCGATGATGCGCTGAGGGCGAAAACACAAGAATTCAAAGACCGTTTTGCGAAGGGCGAAACATTGATCGACTTACTCCCAGAAGCCTTCGCCGTGGTGCGGGAAGCAGGAAAGCGCTCGCTCGGTATGCGGCACTTTGATGTGCAGCTCATCGGCGGGATGGTATTGCATGACGGCAAAATCGCCGAGATGCGTACCGGCGAAGGGAAAACCTTAATGGCAACACTGCCGTGTTATTTGAATGCCATCTCTGGCGAAGGTGTACACGTGGTGACAGTCAATGATTACCTCGCCAAACGCGACAGTGAATGGATGGGTCGGTTGCATAATTTCTTAGGGATGTCAGTGGGTTGCAATCTTTCGCAAATGGAAGAAGACGAAAAACGCGTCGCTTTTCAAGCCGATATCACCTACGGCACAAATAATGAATTTGGCTTTGATTATTTGCGCGACAACATGAAGACGAATAAAGATGAACGCGTTATGCGCGGTCAATATTTTGCGATTGTCGATGAGGTTGATTCGATCTTAATTGACGAAGCGCGCACCCCGCTTATCATCTCCGGCCAGGCTGAAGACTCCACCGCGATGTATCAAAAAATCAACGTGCTCGTGCCGCATTTAACCAAGCAAGAAGAGGAGGAAGGTGAGGGTGACTACTGGTGTGATTTGAAGCAGCACCAAGTGATGCTCTCTGAGCAGGGCCACGAAAGCGCTGAGCGTTTGATGGCCGAAAACGGTTTGTTGCCTGCGGGTGCGTCGCTCTATGATCCGGCCAATATTATGCTGATGCATCACCTCTATGCGGCAGTGCGTGCGCACGCGCTGTACCACAAAGACCAACACTATGTGGTTCAAAACAATGAGATCGTGATCGTCGATGAATTCACCGGCCGCATGATGACCGGACGACGTTGGTCTGAAGGGCTACATCAAGCGGTGGAAGCCAAAGAGGGCGTGAAGATTCAAAACGAATCACAAACGCTTGCCTCCATCACCTTTCAAAATTATTTCCGTATGTACGGCAAGCTCGCCGGCATGACTGGTACGGCAGACACCGAAGCGTTTGAATTTCAGCAAACTTATCATCTTGAGACCGTCATCATCCCGCCAAATCGCGCGATGGTTCGTAAGGACGAAAACGATCTTGTGTTTATGACCATTGGCGAAAAACACAGGGCATTGGTCGAGGACGTGAAAGACTGTCATGAACGCGGCCAGCCGGTATTGCTCGGCACCACTTCCATTGAAAATTCTGAATTGTTGTCGGAGCTGCTCAAAAAAGAAAAGCTACCGCATGAAGTCTTAAACGCTAAACAGCACGCGCGTGAAGCCGATATTGTTGCCCAAGCCGGTCAATACGCCGCCATTACCATCGCCACCAATATGGCAGGCCGCGGTACTGATATTGTCTTGGGTGGCAATCCTGAACCGGCGATTCAGGCAGTAGAGCAGGATGAAAAACTACCTGTCAGCGAGAAAGAAAATAAGATCACACAGATGCGCGCCGACTGGCAAATCAAGCATGACAAGGTCGTGGAGAAAGGCGGGCTACACATTGTTGGCTCCGAGCGCCATGAATCACGTCGTATTGATAACCAGCTGCGCGGTCGCGCTGGCCGTCAGGGCGACCCTGGCTCGTCACGATTCTTCCTATCCTTTGAAGACCCGCTGCTGAAAATTTTTGCGGGCGATAGATTGAAATCCATCATGGCTAGACTAAAAATTCCTGAAGGCGAGGCGATTGAAGCTAAGATGGTGTCACGCTCCATCGAAAACGCGCAGCGCAAAGTGGAAGCACGCAATTTCGATATTCGTAAACAATTGCTTGAGTACGATGATGTGTCAAACGATCAACGCAAAGTGATTTACCAGCAGCGTAACGAGCTGCTAGACGCCGACGATATTTCAGAAACCATCAGCGCGATGCGTCGTGACGTGATTGCCCAAACCATTCACACCCATATTCCGCCCGAGACCTTAGAAGAGCAGTGGGACGTGCCCGTTGCAATGAAAACACTTGAGGGCGAATTTGGCATTACCGCCCCGATTGATAAATGGCTCGGCACGGATCAAGAGATTGATACCGAGGCAGTGGTTGATCGCGTCGTCAAACAAGCTGACGATGACTACAACAGCAAGTTTGCCAATGTCGATAAGCCGTTGCTACATCAGTACGAACGCTCAGTGATGCTGCAATCGATTGATACCCATTGGCGTGAACATTTGGCCTCACTCGACTATTTACGCCAAGGCATACACCTGCGCGGCTATGCCCAAAAACAGCCCAAGCAAGAATACAAGCGCGAAGCCTTTGAGCTATTTAGCGGCATGCTCGACACCGTAAAACGCCAAGTCACCAAAATACTCATAAACGTCAAAGTCGAAACCCAATCACAAATCGAAGAAGCCGAACGCGCCGCCGAGGAAGCTGCCCAACATGCGGTTCAAAACGTGCAGTATCACCACGCCGATACCGAAGAAGCGTTAGCCGAAGCCAGTAAAACTGCCGAGCAATCCATGCAGCCATTTGTGCGTGAAGGAGAGAAGATTGGGCGCAATGATCCTTGCTGGTGCGGATCAGGCAAAAAATATAAGCACTGTCATGGGAAGCTGTCGTAAAAAATTGTTATTCGCGCGAAGACTAAATTCGAATAGTTATTGCGCGTAAATGACCTTAGCGACGTTCATTGCTTTTAAAGAAAATGACGCCGAGAACTAACCCATATGTTCGGCGTGCTCATCGTGATCGGCGTGCTGGTATGGCGAATAACTTATCTTTAGAAAAGGAGTCGCTCCCATGTCCCTAAATTATGTGACGATCGGCATCAACAATTTAGCCAGATCACGTAGCTACTTCGACGCGGTTATGCCGCTAATCGGTGGCAAGGTTGCGATGGATTACGCGCCCTATGCGGTTTGTTACCAGCTACGCGAGGGGCGTGTCTGGATTAACCTCGCGCACAATGGCGAAGCCGCAAGCGTTGGTAATGGCAGTATGGTCGGCTTGCTTTGTGCAAGTGAGGCGGAGGTTGCCGCGGCACACGCTGCCGCACTCGCCAATGGCGGCAGTGACGAAGGTGCGCCTGGCCCGCGCCCTAACTACGGACCGGATTTTTACGGCGCTTATGTGCGTGACCCCGATGGCAATAAGATGAGCTTTGTATATTTTCGGAAGGCTGCTTAAGCAGTAATGCTCCACCAAATCATGTGAATGTTGATGTCGTACATCGCGGTGGAACGCTCAGCGATGGCAGCGATCAACAATCATTATTTTTACCACTTTCAAAATCATTCTCTAATCTGAACGGAGTTTTTATCATGCGTCTTGTGCTCGCTATCTTTCTTCCATTCGTTGTTTTTTTCACCATTGGCCGCCCGATTGCCGGCATCATCTGTTTGATATTGCAACTGACATTGATAGGCTGGTTACCAGCAGCCATATGGGCCGTCTATGCGCTCGGCCAATACAAAACTGACAAAAAAATAGAGAAGGCATTGGGGGCAGGGCAGAGAATCTGACGTTAAGCGTAAACGCGCGAATGGCGTTGCGTCAGATGGCAGCGTGAGGTCGAAAATGGCTGCGTGGCGTTAAGTTTTTCAATTGCGGTGCGTTCGGGAATATATAACGTTGCCCGTTTAATTACGTCGCAAAGCGCAAGCGCGGGGGTCACTAGCGATGTGGTTAAGTCTTTCAATATCGTAAATCGCAGCACATTATATTGATCACCGGCCGCGATGAAGTAGCTTGCCACGCGTGAGGCGGAAAATTACAGCATTGATGCCGCAAGCGTCGGGGTCAAGTCTTTCAATATCGCAAATTGCATCATTTCATTTTGACTACTAGCCGCCACGAAATAACCTGTCTTTCCGAAAGAGCGTGGTTTTATCACGCGACGAGGAATCTTATCTGCAATCGAGAAGAACAACGCGGCTAAGATTCCTCACAAAATGCCGTGCGGAATGATAGTTTTTTTTTGATTGGCAGTTTCCGAAATGGATCAGAGCGCGCAGGATTGTAAGTGCGCCTCTGTACAATCGCTGGGACATTTTTAATGTATCAAACCCACTCCCGCCCACAAACAAACTTCTTCAACAAATCATCTTCCGGCGTGCCCACTTCCGGCCAGTTATATCGTCAAGTGCCCAGCGGCGGCATAGAGGCGAGGATGGATTCGGTGCGACCGCCTGATTGCAAGCCAAAATGCATACCGCGCCCTGATCCAGCGTATCGACTATTTCGCAGGACCGCGTGGGTAAGATTTCTCACAACATCGTTCGGAATGACAATCAATGACAATCGTATTAGGTCAAATGTTAAATCGCTTAGGCTCTCTATCGCTCAAAATTAAAGTGCCTTTCAAACCTGTCATGTCGACGGAGCATGGCTTTATCATGCGACGAGGAATCTTACCCGCTGATGCGTATGACTACGCGAGTAAGATTCCTCACAACAGCGTTCGGAACGACAATCGTATTGACCAACATCATTGGCAAGCGGGTAGGCGACCTATTGTTGTCGTTACTGACGACAATATTCTTTTGAAGCCGTTGGTCGAGTCTAACAAGACTAAATTGTCCAAAGGGCTTACGGCAAT